>JGI26255J51710_1000808_pt1 | contig 11814 bp, 14 predicted proteins | sample SaaInlV_135m_DNA_2_FD_51710 | JGI IMG/M metagenome (IMG submission 51710)
TGAAGGAAACGAATGCACAATTGATGAAAAAAAGTATGAACTTCCACCTGATATTTTGGGAAATAAAGATAAATATGAATTTTTAAAATGGGATTGTCAATTAGGAGATGCTGTTATATTTGATATGAGAACACTTCATGGAACACTTAGTTCAATAGTTCCAAAAAAGACATTGAGTCGTTACACTTTACGAGTCGCAAAAGAAGATACTAAAATTAATTACGTCGGTGATTGGACAAGTTATAATTACCGAAAAGCAATGCAAGATGGCGGTTATAAAGAAGGTGATAGCCTAGGTGGAAAAATGTTTCCAACTTTATTTGAAGTTTGTTAACTTCCAGTTTTTAAAAACTGGAAGTTAAATCTTTTTATTTTCCTGGTTCTTTGTATCCAGAAGCCATTTTGTTTGCAATTTTTGCAACTGCATTTAAGTCTGTAACAGCTCCACTAGATACTGCTACCATACCAGATGCAGAAGCTTGTTCAAAAGTTCCTTCAACCTCTACCATAAAGTCATACTTACCTCTTAAGCCAGCATAATTTGTTAGTTTTGCTCCTGCTGATGCACAAAGAGCTGTTGTTGCAGCTCTTCGATCTGTATCAGGATTACTTACAAATCCTCCAAGACCTTTTGAGGTATATTTTCCCATTATTATAAATTTAGCCACATGTATCTCCTTTATTAATTTGTAAGATTAAAACATATTTGTTAAAAATTTGAAATTTATTTAATTAATTCAACCTAAAAGTTAACAAACTATGTACGAAAAATTTGGACAATTTATCGATGGTAATTGGTCACCTTCTGAAAATAAAGAAACTTATGAAGTGATTAATCCGGCTACTGAAGAAGTTTTGGGTCACGCATCAAAAGCCACACCTGCTGATGTTGAAAGAGCATTAAAATCGGCTGAACAAGGATTACAAGTTTGGAAAAAAACTCCACCATGGCAGAGATCATATGTTTTGAGAAAGATCGCTGACAAAATGAGAGAAAAAAAAGATGTTCTTGCAAAGTGGATGACATTGGAAAATGGAAAGCCTTTAGCTGAAGGTGTTGGTGAAACAAATGGAGCAGCAGATATTTTTGAATGGAATGCTGAAGAAACAAAAAGAATTTTTGGTCAAACCATAGAAAGTAGATTTGAGAATACGAGAGTTCATGTATATTATCAACCCGTTGGAGTTGTTGCTGCGTTGTCTCCTTGGAACTTTCCATTAATTTTAGCAGCTAGAAAAATTTCAACAGCACTAGCAGCTGGTTGTTCAGTTATTATCAAGCCAGATACTATTACACCTGGTGTTGTAATGGAGCTAGTAGATATTTGTAGAGAATGTGGTGTCCCACCAGGTGCAGTAAATCTTTTATCTGGAGATCCACCAAGTATAGCATCTCAACTAATGCAATCAGATATTATCAAAAAAGTTTCTATTACTGGTTCTGTTAGAGTTGGAAAATTAATATTAAAACAAGCTGCTGATAAAGTTCAAAGAGTAACAATGGAATTAAGTGGTCATTCACCATTTATAGTCTTTGATGATGCTGATATTAAAAAAGCAGCTGATATGGCAATTAGTGCAAAATTTAGAAATAATGGTCAAGTATGTATTTCTCCTAACAGATTTTATATTCATGAAAAAAAGAAAAATGAATTTATAGATTTATTTATAGAAAAAACTAAAAAATTAAAAATCGGAAATGGTATGGATCCTGATACTCAATTAGGTCCGTTGACAACTCAAAAGAGATTAAATGAAGTTGAGGCTCTTGTTGAAAAAACCAAACAAGAGGGTGCAAAAGTTTTATTGGGTGGAAAAAGACCAGCTGGTTTTAACAAAGGATTTTTCTATGAACCAACAATTTTTGATGATGTAAAAGATGATTTTACTATAATGAAAGAAGAACCATTTGGACCATTAGTTCCAATGCTATCATTTAAATCTTTTGATGAAGTGATAGAAAGAGCTAANAATCATGAACTTGGATTGTGTAGTTATGTTTGTACAAATTCAATGGAAACTGCACATTTAGCTTCCGAACAACTTGAGACAGGATCTGTAGCGGTTAATACAGGCTTTGTAGCTATTGCTGAAGCACCCTTTGGAGGAATTAAACAAAGTGGATATGGAAGAGAAGGTGGATCAATGGCAATAAAAGATTATCTAAATGTCAAGTATACTCACATGGGTATTAAAGGTTAATTAAGTTTTAATGTTAATATGAAATTTTTAAGAGTTGGTGAACCAAATAAAGAGATTGCAGCTGTTTTAGATAAAGAAAATAAAATTAGGAGTCTTTCTAATCATATTAATGATCTTAATCCTAGTACATTAAATTTTAATACAATTAATAAAATTAAAGATTTAGATTTTGAATCATTATCCGAAATAGACTCAAATATAAGAATTGGTCCGTGTATTTCAAATCCAGGAAATTTTTTTGCAATTGGATTAAATTATAAAGAACATGCAGAAGAAACGGGTGCAAAAGCCCCAGAGTTTCCAGTAGTTTTTAATAAATCTGTTCATTCTATAGTTGGACCGAATGATAACGTGATTATTCCAAAAAATTCACAAAAGTTAGATCATGAAGTTGAAATTGCTATGGTGATTGGAAAAAAAGCTAAAAGAGTTTTAGAAAAAGATGCTCAAGATTATGTATTTGGATACTGTATTTGTAACGATATTAGTGAAAGAGAATGGCAAAAAGAAAAAGGTGGCCAGTGGGTTAAGGGAAAATCAGGAGATACATTTGGGCCTCTAGGACCTTATTTAGTGACTAAAGATGAGATTAATAATGTTAATGATTTAAATTTATCTTTAGATGTAAATGCAAAAAGACACCAAACTGGAAATACAAGCTTAATGATTTTTAATTTCAATTTTATTATAGCTCATTTAAGTAGTTTTATTACTTTGATGCCAGGTGACATCATTACAACAGGAACACCCTCGGGTGTTGGGCTTGGAATGATTCCTCCTCAATTTTTAAACAATGGAGACGAAATGGTTTTAGAAGTAGATCAATTAGGTCAACAGAAAACTAAAGTTATCTCTGAATAAAAAATTATTTAATGATTGAACTATTAATTGCATTTGGAGCAGGACTTATCAGTTTTTTATCTCCATGTGTTTTACCTTTAATACCAGGATATATATCTTTTATTTCTGGTCAGTCATTACAAGAAATTTTAAAATTCAAACAAGTAGATTTTTTTCCATTAGTTTTGTTTTGTCTTGGATTTTCAACCGTATTTATCATTCTAGGAGCTTCAGCTTCATACTTAGGTCAAACACTTTTACAAAACTCTGATGCGCTAAGAGTTATTGCTGGAGTTATAATTATAATTTTTTCATTACAGTTAATAGGACTGATAAATATCAGTTATTTAAATTTTGAAAAAAGATTTGAAGCTAAAAGGTCTCAAAATATTTTATTTCCATATCTAATAGGCCTTGCTTTTGGTTTTGGATGGACCCCTTGTATTGGTCCAATTTTAGGATCTATATTAGCTTTAGCTTCAATTGAGGATACATTATCCAGAGCAATAATTTTGTTAGGATTTTATTCACTTGGTCTTGCCATTCCTTTTATTCTTTCTGGTTATTTAATACAAAAATTTTTAATATTTTCTAAGAATTTTAAGAAAAATATAAATTTAATTTCAAAAATTGGGGGTATTATTTTATTAATTACTGGAATTTTAATTTTAACCAATCAATTGCAAACAATTGGTTTTTATATATTAAGATTCTTTCCATTTATGCAAAATTTCGGCTAAAAAAGTATTTAATGAAAATTTATCAAATTGATTCAAGCGCTAGAAAAGAAGGGTCAACCTCAAGAGCATTAGCAAAAAAATTATTAGATAAAATTAAAAAACCAGGTGATGAAGTTGTTTATAGAGATTTAGATGATGACATGCTTTTTGTTAGTGGCTTAACAGAATCTGGAATGAAAATTGATGAAATAGATCAAACAGAAGAGCATAAAAAAATGTTTCAACTATCAGATAAACTTGTGAAAGAGTTAAAAGAGAGTGATATTATTATAATCTCAGCTCCAATTTATAATTATGGACCACCCGCAACTCTTAAAGCTTGGTGTGATTTAGCTGCCAGAATTGGTGAGACATTCAGATTTAAACCTAATGGAAGAAGAGAAGGATTACTTAAAAACAAACAAGCTTATTTAGTGATTACTTCCGGCGGAACTAAACTGAATAGTTCTGAAGATTTTTTAACACCATGGTTAAAATTTATATTAAACTTTTTTGGGATTGAAAAAGTTGAAGTAATTAGTGCTGATCAAATGGCACTAGATTATGAAAAGTCTATTCAAGATGCAGAAACTCAAATCGAAAACTTGTTTAAAGATTAGAAGAAATAACCAAATTATCTCAAAAAATTCAACATTCTCCTTGTTGTGATTTTATAATTTCTTTGTTAGCATTATGAATGAAAAGAATAATGCTTTTAATTGCATTGAGTTTATTTTTCATCACCAGCAGTAATGCTGCTTGTGATGACCCGCTAACAGACGGTGTTGATTATTCTAACTGTAGATTTTCTGATGCACAAGATCTACAAGGAAGTTATCTACCTAATTCAAACCTATCTTTTGCAAGTTTTATTCAAGTGAATTTTGATAAAAGCATTATGATGAACTCAAATTTATCATTTGGTACTTTTCCAGAATCCACCTTTGTAAGAGCCAATCTATATGAAACAATATCTATTGGAGCGAATTTTGAAAAATCTAATTTTGCAGGTTCAAATTTAACAAGAGTTGACTTTATGGGCGCCACTTTAATTGAAACTAATTTTCAAAACTCAAATCTAATGGAGGCTAATTTTACATCTTCAAATATCACTAATGCTAATTTTGAAGGTGCAAACCTAATTGGCGCAACTTGGACCAATGGCCAGACATGTGGACCAGATTCTATCGGTGTTTGTAATAAATAAAAAATGAACACTTCAATAAAGACAGACGACGTTATTTTTAATTTTTTTAAGCAAATTTGTGATGAAAAAGATGATCAAAAATGTTTAGAACTTGGGAGTAGCTGGATTAATGCGATGGAAACTAATTTATCAAATATGGAAAAAAATTTAAATGGAGCTGATAAACTTAAACATAAAGANGATATAAAAAGTAACCGTGATCATTTAAATAGCTTAAAAATTAAAAGTTCTTCAGAATGGCGCGAATATGCAACGCAGTGTATGATTGAAATAATGAATCACAAAGGACAGTAGTTGTGATCAATCAGGAAAAGGTTTTTTTAATTATTTGTGCTTCGTTAATTATCTTTACTTTGCAATACTTAATAGAAAAACATTTTTTTTAAAAAGCTTTATTTCTTTATAAAAATATAATATCAATTTCTTAAAGGGGTGTCGTAATAGACTGAGATTAAACCCTAAGAACCTGTCCGGTAATTCAGAAAGGGAAGAACAATGGATAAAACATACTTTATAAGTCAATCAACATCATTATTGTTAGTAATTATTATTAGTTTAATATTTGCTATTTTAGGTCTTTATTATTCTAAAAAATTTAAAGGCATAAATAATTATTTAACTGCAAATAGAAATATTGGTTTATTTTCTTTAACCACAAGTTTGGTCGCATCTGCTTTAGGGGCATGGATATTATTTGGTCCTGCATCAGCAGCAACTTGGGGCGGAATAGGCGCAGTTATAGGTTATGCGCTTGGAACAGCTTTTCCAATGATTTTTTTAATTTATTTAGGAAAAAAAATTAGAAAAGAATTTCCAAAAGGATCATCTTTAATTGAATTTATGAGAAGAAAATTTGGAAAAAGTTTATTCAAATTAATTTTATTAATGACTATTTTTTATATGTTTATATTTCTCTGCGCAGAAGTTACCGCTGTTGCTATTTTAATAAACTATATTTCAGGAACTGAACTGTGGATTACGGCATTGATAGTTCTTATTGCAACATTAACATACACTTTATATGGAGGTTTAAGAGCCTCGATATTTACTGATAATATTCAAATGATTGTAATCGGAGTTCTTTTGGTAATATCCATATCTTATATTATTTCATTTGCTGGCAGTGAATTTTCTTTTAGTTATGTAAAAGAAAAAAATCCTCAATTATTAAGTGGCTCTTATATTCCAAGTTATACTGCTGGATTAACTTTCTTTATTGCGGTTGCAGCTACTAATTTATTTCATCAAGGAAATTGGCAAAGAGTATATGCTGCAAAGGACCAGCAAACTTTAAAAAAAAGCTTAATTATTTCTTTTTTTATTATTGTGCCAATTGTTTTTTTTATGGGTTTTGCTGGAATGGTTTCGTTTTCAATAGATCCTAGTAACAGACCAGATCTTGGATTTTTTACATTATTATTAAAAGAACAAACAGAAATGTTAGCATTAATAATTGTTACTCTAGGATTGGCTTTAACTATTTCAACAGTTGATACTTTGGTAAATGCGATTTCAAGTTTGTTTGTTGTCGATGGCAAAGCAACATTTAATCTCAATAAAAAAACTGATTATTTAAGATTATCCAAATATTTTATTATTTTCTTATCTGTAATTGCTTTTATTGTTGCCTCAAAAGGATATGACGTTTTATACCTGTTCTTATTGGCAGACTTATTTTGCTGTGCATTTGTGTTAACAGTTTTTTTAAGCTTCTATAACAAAAGTATTGATGAAAAAACTGCATATGCATCTATTATAGTCGGGCTAATTGGTGGTTTTTTGCTATTTCCATTTCCAGATTTTTCAAAAAGTTTATTAGTTGGAATGTTGTTGCCTAAAGAAATTTTTGCACCTTTTATTGCTCAGCAATTATTATTTTTGTCTTTTGTAATAGCAACGTTCTTACCAATGTTAATCTTAAAAATTAGAAAGTTTTAATATCAAGTTTAGTTAAATTTTTTATTAGAAGGGGTCGCTCTTTAAGCTAATTACCTAAAGAGCTCCCTTATGTTGCCTCTTTGGCTTTAAAATCCAATTGGATTTTTATTTTTGTGTATTTGAAAAATATGCTTATTTTCAGTTATGTGTCAGGTGGTGTAAGTTTTAACATAATAACCTCCTTAATTACTAAGTTAATTATCTTACTAATGAATTTCAATGAATTTATTTTTATTTTATGCAAATAAATTTCTTGAATACAACCTAGTGCTTTAGTAGATTCTCGATATCAAATTTGTTCTCCATTATTTCTTAGTCAAAAATATTTTTTTAAAATTTTTACTTATTATTCAAGTTTACATATTTCATGAATATGTATAAAGTTTCTCGATGAAGTACTTATGTGCAATTAAAGATTTAGCGATTAGTCTTGTAGTATCTACTGTTATTATTTATGGAATAAATATTGTAGCGGGTTTTGCTGGTGCAGATTACACATTCACTAACGGTGAAGCTTTTATGATCTGGATCTTGATGGCGATATTAGTAAATAATTGCTTGAAGAAATAAAATCTTTTTAAGATGAAAATAGCTTTTATAGGTACGGGTCTTATGGGTTACCCGATGGCTAAAAACCTTATTAATAAAAAATTAAATTTAAAAGTTTTTAGTAGAACTCTAGAAAAAGCAAAACCTCTTGAAAAACTTGGAGCAATCATAGCCAACTCTTTAGGTGAAGCAGTCAAAGAGACTGATATTGTTATAACAATGCTAACAGATGACGAGGCAGTTGAAAAAGTTTTAGGTGATCAGGAATTTTTAAATAACTTAAAAAACTCATCTACTGTAATTGATATGTCTTCCATTAAACCAAAGATTTCAATTCAATACGGTAAGTTATTAAAAGATAGAAATATTCATTTTTTAGATGCACCAGTTTCAGGTGGAACAATAGGAGCAGAAGAGGGAAGCTTAGCTATAATGGTCGGTGGTGATCAAAATGTGTTTGATGAAGCTTTTGATACTTTAAAGATTATGGGCAATCCAACTTTAGTTGGTCCTATTGGTAGTGGCCAAGTGTCAAAACTTGCAAACCAAATCATTGTTGGGGTAACAATTGGTGCTGTGGCAGAAGCAATTACTTTATGTGAAAAAGCTGGTGTGGATGCAAATAAATTTATCAAAGCTTTATCAGGAGGATTTGCAGATGGAAAAATTCTTCAAAATCATGGAAAAAGAATGATTGATAGGGATTTTTCACCAAAAGGAAAGGTCTCAACTCACTTAAAGGACATGAATAATATTTTAGAATGTGCAGGAGATTTTAAGACTAAATTACCAATTTCAAATCTAATTCAAGAAATGTTCAAATCATTAGTTGATCAAGGAAATGACAATGATGATCATAGTGCATTGTATAAAGAAATTGAGAATATTAATAAGTCTTAATAAAATTTAACTTTATTCAACACAAAGAAAATAGTAAGAGTTTGAAGTGGATCAATTTAATTCAAAAAATTACTCTATCTATGCTAATTTCTTAAACAAGTTAGCTTTAGAATTAACAAAATTCTATTATTCTAAGTTAAATAAAACATTTAAAGTATCAAATAAGCTCAAAGGAAAAGGGTATGACCCAGTAACAACATCCGATAAGGCTTTCGAGAAATTTATTAGATCAAAAATAAAAAAGAAGTTTCCAACCCACCAAGTTATAGGTGAAGAATTTGGTCACACAAAATCTAAGAGTGATTTTACTTGGGTAATTGATCCAATTGATGGAACTAGATCGTTTGTAATTGGAAACCCAACATGGAGTAATTTAATATCATTAAACTACAAAGGAAGGCCAATTTTAGGATTGGCAAATTTTCCAGTCCTTAAAAAATACTATCTAAATTATTCAGATAAACTTGCTTATGTATTTCAAGATGGAAAGAGAAAAAAAATTTCTATAAACAAGAAAGCTCTATTTAAAGATGTTAAAGTTTCAGCAGCATTTCATGGTTGGCTATCTCTTGATAAACAAAAAAAAATTCCTCAAATTTTAAAGTTGATGCAATTTCCTTGTAGTGATGCCCTAAGTTATTCTCATCTTGCAGAAGGAAGAGTTGATGTGGTAATTCAATGTTCAAATAAGATTTGGGACATACATCCATTAATACCAATTATTAAAGCTGCTGGTGGATATATTTCAACATGGGATAATAGAGATGCAATAAATGCTGGAAATGTTTTAGTGTCATCCANCAAAACTATTCATAATAAATTTCTAAAATTATTAAAACCAGTTTCAAAATGATACCAGATAAAGCTCAAGCCATTTTAGACTTTTGGTTTAAGGAAACACCTGCTGATAAAAGATTTAAAAAAGATGATGCATTTGATCAAACCATAAGAGATAAATTTTTAAACGATTATGAACTTGCAAGTCAAAATGAATATGATGATTGGCAAGATCAACCAATGAGTGCTTTAGCTTTAGTTATTCTCTTTGATCAATTTTCAAGAAATATGTTTAGAGATGATAAAAAAGCTTTTGCACAAGATCACAAAACAAGATTAATTGTAAACGACGCAGTTTATGCGGGCTATCTTGAAGCAATGAATGAAAGTCAAAGATTTTTTATGATCTTACCTCTTATTCATAGCGAAGAAATTACTGATCATGACATGGCATATTATTTACTCAATAAATATTTAAGAGAACATGAAGATTATGTACAGATTAAAAAATTTTGGAAAGATCACACAAAAGCTATACGACAATTTCATAGATATCCACATAGAAACAAAGTTCTTGGAAGACAGTCTACAGAAGAAGAAATTGCTTTTCTTAATGGACCTAACTCATCTTGGTAGTTGTGAATTTTAAACATATTTATAAAATTATTGATAAAAATGAGTGGCAAAAGGTTAGGGAGACAGGACCTTACTTAGGATCTAAAAAAGATATCGAAGATGGCTATATTCATTTCTCTAGTGAAGAACAGGTTAAAGGAACTTTAAACAAATATTACTCAAATCAATCAAATTTAATTTTACTTAAAGTTAACACTTTAAAATTAGACAATTTGATTTGGGAACAAGCTTCTGATGGAAATATGTTTCCTCATTTATATTCCACTCTAGATCTATCAAATATTGTGGATGAATTTGAAATTAAACTTTCAGATGATGATATTCACGAATTACCAGATAATTTTAATTAATTTAATTTCCCTAAATAGTTAACCATCACTACACCAATTATAATTAAAATTATTCCAATAGATGCGTATATATTTGGGATTTGATTATATTTAATCATAGCGAATGCCACTACACCCACAACTGTTAATCCGCTGTAAGTAGAATAAGCAAACCCTACCGGAAGTGCGTGCATAGCTTTTGCAATGCAAAACAAGCAAACCATCATTAGTAAATACATGTAAATTATTGGCAGAGTCTTTGTGAAACCCTCAGATATTTTTGCAAAACTATTAGCAGCTATTCCAGATAAAATACCAACAGTTAAAAATAAATATCCAAATAAAGGTTTCATCCTTAGTTGTTACCTAATAGATTTACCATTAAAACCCCGATAATAATTAACACTAATCCAATTATTGAATATAAATTCGGCATTTGATCAAATCTTATTATGCCAACAAATACTGTTGCAATAATTGTTAATCCTGCAAAGGATGCATAAGTTATACCCATTGGAATATTTTTCATTACCATTGAAAGTGCATACATGCACATAACAATCGTTATTCCAGTAACAATACTTGGAAACATAAGAGTGAATCCCTCAGCACTTTTAGCAAAACTATTTGAAGTTACACCTAGAACAACCGCTAGGATTAGAAAACCATATGATGTGGTTAGACTCATTTGATAATCTTAAATTAAATCTTGATAAATATATATAATTATTTTGATATTTTTAAAGCCAGCTAGGGAAGGGCAATCCTTTTTCTTCAAGGAATTTTTTGTTAAACATTTTTGTTGAGTATTTGTCACTTCGATCACAAAGAATTGTAACGATAGTTTTTCCAGGTCCTAATTCTTTACCAAGTCGGATCGCACCAGCTATATTAATTCCACAACTTGTACCAAGACTTAATCCCTCATTTTGAATTAAATCGTATAGAATGGGCAGTGCTTCATGGTCATCAATAGAATAAGCATCATCTATTTTAGCATTTTCAAAGTTTTTTGTTACTCTGCTTGAACCAATTCCCTCAGTAATAGATCCACCTTCTGATTTTAACTCACCATTCTTTATGTAATTATAAAGAGCTGAACCTTTTGGATCTGATAAGTAGATTTTGATATCTTTATTTTTTTCTTTAAGAGCATTGCTTACTCCTGAAATAGTTCCACCAGTTCCAGACGAACAAACAAATCCATCAACTTTACCACCTGTTTGATCCCAAATTTCTGGTCCAGTTCCCTCGTAATGACCTTTAGCATTTGCAGTATTATCAAATTGATTGGCCCAAATAACTCCATTATTGTTTGTTGGTCTTAATTCGTCAGCTAGTCTTGCAGCAATTTTTACAAAATTATTTTCATCTTTATAAGGTTTTGGTGCAACCAATCTAAGCTCAGCACCTAGATTTCTTAGCAAATCTTTTTTTTCCTGGGTTTGATTGTCATTCATTACAATAATTGTTTTATATCCTAAAGAATTTCCTAAAAGTCCTAAACCTATTCCAGTATTTCCAGCAGTTCCCTCAACAACTGTTCCACCTTTTGAAATTAATTTTTTCTCTTGTGCATCTTTAATTAAAGCTAAAGCAGCCCTATCTTTAACTGATCCACCTGGATTTAAGAATTCAGCTTTACCATAAATATTACATCCTGTAATTTCTGATGCTGCTCTTAATTTTATTAAGGGAGTGTTACCAATCCCAGAAA
>JGI26255J51710_1000810_pt1 | contig 11808 bp, 9 predicted proteins | sample SaaInlV_135m_DNA_2_FD_51710 | JGI IMG/M metagenome (IMG submission 51710)
CGAACTCAGAAGTGAAACCACTTAGCGCCGATGGTAGTGTGGGGTCTCCCCATGTGAGAGTAGGACATTGCTAGGCTTTTATTCAAAATACCCCGACCTTTCTTAAGGCGGGGTATTTTTTTATCTAGCTATATTCTAGTAAAATAAATCAAGTTGAAGATAAAAAGAGCTATCAATAAATTATGACTATTAATGCAAATATAATGAATATTGTAGACGGAATTGATGTGATTGATTCTGGCTACTATAGCAAAGATTTTGCAGCGATATATCTTCTAAGACAAAATGACAAGGTTGCCATTATTGAAACTGGCAGTAATTATAGTGTCCCTCTCGTTGAAGAGGCCCTTGCTCGTAAAGGCTCAAGTTTTTCAGAGGTATCCTACATTATTCCGACACATGTCCATCTTGATCATGCAGGAGGGGCTGGCGCACTCATGAAGCAATGTCAAAATGCAAGTTTGGTGGTCCATCCAAGGGGTTCTCGCCATATGATTGACCCCAATAAACTTGTTGCTGGCGCAAAGGCGGTTTATGGAGAAGAAAAATTTAAAGAATATTACGGTGAAATCATTCCAATAGATGCCAATAGNGTGATTGAGGCGGAAGATAACTTTGTTTTAGANTTTGATGGAAGAGAGCTCAGGTTTATTGACACTCCAGGACACGCAAGACATCATTTCTGTGTTTGGGACAAGGCAACAAAGTCTATGTTTACTGGNGATACCTTTGGANTCTCCTATCGCGACCTTGATNGTGACGGCCAAATATATATTTTGCCAAGTACAAGCCCTGTTCAGTTTGATCCAAAGGCNCTCATTCAAAGCATCAATCGAATTATGGAGTTTGATCCAGAACGGGTCTGCTTAACTCACTTTNCAGCCATCAAACCAACCCAAGGAGTGGTAAGGCAGTTAACGGAGAGTATCCACTTTGTAAGTGACTTAGCAATAAAGTATGCAGACAAAAAGGATGCAGAATCCATCATTTATAAAAAAATGATGGACTATTTTCTAAAAGGACTTAATGAGATTGGGGTGAGTGATAAAAATTTTGTAGAAGAGAGGTTAAGTCTCGACGTTAAAATTAATACTCAAGGCCTAATTTACTGGCAAAAAAATAGTTGAAANTAATTCTTGAATTAAATCTTTTAAGGANNAAATAGATATAATATAAGCCGGTACTCCAAACTTTATTATGAAGAATCTATTACTGTATCTCAATAAGTATTTTGCAAAGGTGCCTTCGCAGCTTATCCCTTATCGTAATGCCGTTCTAATAGTTGCATTAATGTCAACTATTTTCATGGGTTATGGCGCNTCACGTTTTGTGTTAGATACTTCTTTTGATGTGTGGTTTAGTGAATCTGATCCGGCAATCGAGGCGTTGGATGAATTCCGTGATCAATTTGGTAGTGATGATGGCCTTTTCATTGTTTATGAGGCAAAAGACGGAGATGTCTTTTCAAATAAATCGCTTACTTTAGTCTCGGAGATAACAGAGGTTCTGGATAACTATGAGCAGATCACTACCGATGTTTGGCTGGATCAGTATGGATTAACTCCAGATATTGTTGAATCACTAACTCATATTAAACGTGTTCAGTCCTTATCAAATATTCGAATTCAGAAAAATGAAGATGATGTNTTAAGTTCTCCTCGTTTAGTTCCTAAAAAAATCCCAAGTGACACTAATAAGTTGAGTGCAATCGGCTCCGAGGCAGATGATCAGCCAAGTCTTGAGCTGTTTATGTTTTCAAAAGATCACCGATATGGTGCAATCTCAATCAAAACTGATTTTGGCGCTATTCCAGTAGTTCAAGAGCAAGAGGATGACTTCTCTCTTCTTTCTGATGATGACTGGAGTGATGATTTTGATTCAAGCATAGATGATAGCGCTGTAATACAAAAAATTGAATATCAGTCCGATGAGCCAGCGCTTTATCTGCCATTTATGAAGGCAATTACCGCGATAATTGAACAGCCAAAAATGACTGAGCAATTTAATTTTTATCCAATTGGAAACTCCGCAATGATTGCCTTGGCTATGGATACTATGATTCAGGCTGCATTTCTATTAGTAGGGATGGTAGTAATTATTAACCTCCTTCTTTGGACATTGTTTCGATCAGCGAGCGCTGTTGTGCTACCCCAGCTTGCAATAGGACTTAGTATATTGTTTGTGATTGGAGGACTGAGTTGGTTAAATTTGGCATCGACAACATTGATTGCTCTAACAGTAATGCTTGTTATCGCAGTAGGCGTAGCAGACTGTGTCCATGTCATGAGCTCCTACTTATTTTTTAGGCGAGATGGAAAAGAGCATGAGGAAGCGTTATCAAAAGCTTATGGCAAGACTGGAGTCCCTATACTCCTAACAACCATTACAACGATGGCAGGTATGTCTTCATTGGCTGTAACGGGGATGCCTATGTTTGTTCAATTTGGTTTCTCATCTGCAGCAGGCGTTTTTTTTGCTTTCCTATACACAATCTATTTATTGCCAGTTTTATTAAATTACTGGCATCCGATGCAAGTCAAAAAAATAAGCCAATCAGATGAAAACAAAAAATCCGGTATTAAGGCTGCAGCATTTTTCATGAAATCTAAAGTATTAAGTGTCTTATGTTTTTTTGCTAAGCCTTTATTAATTGGAGCAAAAAAAATTGGCCTGGCCTGGCTCTTAAGTGCAGACTGGCTTCAGCCATTACTGAATAAGATTCCAGCTTTTGTAGAGCGTTTTAGATATTTGGTCGCTGTTATATTTGTTGGCGGATTTATAGTTTGTTTATATGGTGCAACACAAGTCAAAATCGACTCTAATCTGGTTGAGCTCTATTCAGATGATGTGCCGATTGGCCAGGCATACGACATTGTTGATGAAAATATGATGGGCACTGGAAATATGGTCATAGTCGTTGATACCGCTAGATCAGATGGAATAATGGACCCCGATGTATTGAANTCAATGGATAGACTTCAGAATAAAATTGAAGCAAGCTATAGTGAATATATTATCCGAACAAATTCACTTGCGGACCTTGTCAAAGATACCCATGCAATAATGCAAAGTTCAGAAGATTTTAGAACTATTCCGGATAGTCAGATTGCAGTATCTCAATTGCTTTACCTATTTAATAGTTCTAATCCTGAAGAAAGAAGGGCACTAGTGAGCGATGACTTTAGTAAGAGCCATATTAGTGTCCAGTTAAGGAACGCAGGCTCAAATGAATACAAAGAGTTTTTTGATGAGATTCAGAAAGACATAAATAACGAGTTTAACAAACTAACTGCAAGCTATCCAGAGCTTAAGGTTCAAATTACTGGATCATTCGCTCTTATGATGAGGCTTGCAGATGANATCAGTAAGAATCANTTCAAGAGCTTGGCAATAGCAGCTATTGTGATTAGCCTACTTTTGATGGTGACACTTGGCTCCTTGCAAGCAGGTGTTATGTCGATTGTTCCAAATCTTATTCCAGCAACATTGGCATTTGGATTGATGGGGCTTCTTGGGATTTCGCTGGACACAGATACGCTAATGATTGCTCCTTTAATTATTGGTATAGCGGTTGACGATACAATTCACTTTATAAGTCATTACAGAATGTCACTTGCACANAATCACAATATGAAGATCGCCTTAGTTGAAACGATTAAAGAAGTTGGTCAGGCAGTTACATTTACAACGCTGATACTGGGTTGTGGATTTTTTATGCTTACTTTTAGTGACTATTTAGGTTTGGCNAAAATTGGTGGTTTTGGCTCTTTGGCAATTTTTGTTGCACTGCTNTGTGACTTNTTGTTCTTTCCTGCTCTTATTATGATATTCAAGCCAAAATTTGGACAAAAAGATGTTGAAGACGATTTAAATTTTATAGAGGTTGCAAAATGAAGAAACTAATGACTAATAACTTGAACTCAAAGCTCTTTATAGTTTTAATAAGCTTTTGTATGGCTTTAGTGAGTTCGTATTCCATTGCAGAAACCGATTTAAGCGCCAGAGAAATTATGGAAAGAGTTGATGAAGAGTCTCGAAAATCAACTGACTCTGCCTTTACACGAATGAAGTTGACTACCTGTAAATATGGCAAAAAGGATGGAAAGATTAAGTGTGCTGAGAAGCCACGCATCAAGTTAGTTGAAAATGCACAAATAAATACGGGCGAAGACAACAAAGATACTAAGAGCGTTGCTATCATTCTCGAACCAGCAAGTGAAAAGGGAATTGGTATGCTTTCTTTTAGCTATGATGATAGCGACAGAGATAATGAGACATGGTTATATTTGTCGGCACTAGGGAAGGTTAAAAGGATTAGTGTTAGAAATAGTGATGATGAAGAAACCGAGTCTGCCAGTATTTTCGGAACTGAAATGACTACCGAGGACCAGGAAACTGGAAAACTTGATGACTACACTTATGAACTCTTAGAACAGGGCAAGTTTAGAGGTCGTGAAGTTGCTGTTATTGAGTCAACACCAAAGCCTCATAGACTCAGTAAGAGTAGTTATGGAAAAACTCAAAGTTGGATTGATACTGAAAGGTTCATAAACTTAAAGATTCAGATGTTTGATAAATACAATAATCCAATCAAAAAACTTGAGGTTGGTAAAGTTGAAAAAATTAATGACGTTTGGATAGGTAGAAGTTTGACATTTTTTAATACTGTCAGCAATAGGCTTACAAATATGAAGCTAGAAGCAATCAACTTTGATATGGATATCAAAGAAGACTTTTTAACTCAAAGAGCACTCACTGATCAGGCCTTTAGAGAGAAATACTTAAAAGACTTACGAAAGCAAGCTAAGTAAGAATTAGGATGTTGATAAAATTATTCAATATTAAGTTTATTATAATACTGCTTTGTTTTACCTCTAGCTTAAAACTAAATGCAGACAACTCATTTTTTGATGATGATGTTATTTTTGATGAGTCTGAATCTGAATTTGACGAGTGGTCTGATGATAGTGATATCTTTAGCGATGAGGAGACTAATAATGAGAAACCACTTGCTTGGTTAGATCTTGAGGTTAATCAGAAATGGGGCTTTAACCCTGCTAGTAACTACAGCACCTCTAAAGAAAGAACAGAAATTAGTTTCGGCACTAGTGGGTCTGTTTCAGATTCAGGCTATGGTGAGGTTGAAATAAATGCAACAAAATTTTGGCCAAGTGACAGTAATTATTCAACTGAAAAAAGTGATTTGGAAGTAGAAAAAGCTTTTTTACAGTTTAGTTTTGATGATTGGAGCACTAAGATAGGGCGATATACCATTGGATGGGGTGAGCTTGAAGGTGGTGCACTTGATGTAATAAATCCATCTGGAGGATTAACAGATCCCTCGATGATTCCTCAATGGTTTTTGATTGCCACTCGTTATTTTGATAATAGTGATTTAAGCTTTTTTTACAATACAAATCCTAAGGTATCAAAGAGCACGCTTTTGATACTAAAAAATGGCACCTACGATGAGTTTGGGGTTCGTTATGGAATAAGCTCTGAAGGAAGTGATATGGCTTTTTATGCAGGTCAATTAGTTCCAAACGATGCGCTTAAAAACCTCGATGATGGAGTAGCTTATGCAACGCCATATCAATTATTAGGGTTTGGAATGAACAAAGCATTTGAGGATTATTTACTTAAATTTGATGTCGCTTATAAGCATAATGTGCAGCATAATCGTGCGGATCAATTTATCAAAGTAGATAGGATTGACTGGGACCTAGCCTTTGATATTCAACAAAATGACAGACAATGGTTATTTTCTGTTAACTCTCAGTATCTCTTAGATTATGCNAACGACTATTTGANACCAACATTACTAGGAAGCGTTAGTGCAAAAAGAAACAATATGAACTATGTTGCAAGCGTGAGTGATAAATTTGGTGATTCTGATTGGAAATGGGGATTATCAAATGTAATCTCCTCAAACAATGACCTTTCACTGAGTTCTGCAACTCTTGATTGGGATATAAATGACCATTGGCTGGCATCATTCAGTGGAACTTATATTAATGCCAAAGATAATCGTGCTTTTGCAGTATTAGACAATTATCAGAGAGTTAATTTAGAAATTAAGTATCAATATTAAGATACAGTGACCTTAAGCTAACTATCAGAGACTGATGCAATACTATAAAGACCTTCTTCAGACCGGTACATAGTATAATTTATGCAAAATAATTTAACTTAATATCATGTTAGAAAGTAAGCTTTTAAGAGGGAATATAGATTTTGTTGTTGAGCAGCTCAAAAGAAGAAATTTTTCTTTTGAAGTTGATGAATTCAATGCACTCGAAGAGCAAAGAAAAATCATTCAAGTTCAAACTCAAGAATTACAAAATTTACGAAACACCAAATCAAAATCTATAGGTCAAGCAAAAGCTAGTGGAGAGAATATTGAGCCNCTTTTAGAGGANGTATCAGAGCTTGGTGAAAAGCTGGATGATGCAAAAGCTCAATTACATGGCATCCAGTTGGAAATCAGTGAGATAGTTTTATCAATACCAAATATCCCTCATTCTTCAGTGCCAGAGGGCGACTCTGAAGATGACAATGATGAAGTGTTCAGCTGGCCAGAAAAAGGACCAGAAAAATTAGACTTTGAGCCTAAGGATCATGTCGATATTGGTGAGATGCATGGAATAGATTTTGCTGCAGCAGCCAAGATTTCTGGTTCAAGGTTTGTAGTTATTACTGGTAAGCTGGCAAAGCTTCAGCGCGCCCTGACTCAGTTTATGCTGGATCATCACACTGAANAAAATGGATATACGGAGACTTATGCCCCATATCTAGTTAANTCGGATTCCTTGATGGGTACAGGACAATTGCCTAAATTTGAGGCAGATTTATTTAAAACGCATCTCCATGGAGAGGAGGGAGAAGCAAGAGCTTTATATTTGATTCCTACAGCAGAAGTTCCTGTTACAAATATTGTTCGAGANTCGATTTTGAAAGAATCTGACTTGCCAGTNAANTTTGTTGCTCANACNCCTTGTTTCAGATCTGAGGCTGGCTCCTATGGAAAAGATACAAGAGGATTAATTCGTCAACATCAGTTCGAGAAAGTTGAACTAGTACAAATTTCAAAACCCTCAGAATCATACAAAATTCTTGAAGAGTTAACATCTGACGCAGAAGGCATTTTGCAGATGTTAGAGCTTCCATATCGTAAAGTAGTGCTTTGTACAGGAGACCTTGGTTTTTCAGCAGCAAAGACTTATGACCTAGAAGTATGGCTGCCAGGTCAAAATGCATATCGTGAGATTTCTTCTTGCTCTTGTTTCGAGGCCTTCCAAGCGAGACGAATGCAGCTCAGATGGAAAAACCCTGAAACGAATGAATCTGAGTTTTTGCATACACTCAATGGATCTGGTCTTGCAGTTGGTAGGACATTGGTTGCAGTGATTGAAAATTATCAAAATGCTGATGGAAGTATCACAATACCAAAAGTCTTACAGAGCTACATGGGTGGCCTAACTAAGATAAAATAACCCCTTTACAATTTTTGGAGTGAAATATGAATTTACCACCAGAACTCTTTCTGATAGCAATGTTTGTGCTGATGTATTTTTTACTTATCAGACCACAACAAAAAAGAGCTAAAGATCACAAAATCCTGCTTAAAGCCTTGAAAAAAGGTGACGAAGTTGTAACTAATGGCGGTGTCATTGGAAAAATTAGAGCTGTCGATGAATCTTTTGCTGAATTGGAAATTGCCTCAGGTGTTTCAGTTAAAGTTCAAAAGCAAGGCATCAATCAAAAAATGCCTAAAGGTAGTGCCAAGCCTATGACTAAGNCTAGCTCAAAAGCCCAATTAACTGAGAAAAAAGAAAAATAACTATAAATAAGCTTCTATGAATCATTACGCAGGATGGAAAAATGCATTGATTGTATTTTTTCTATTTATTTCAACTCTCTACGCTTTACCTAATATATATGGATCGGACTTAGCGATCCAAATTACAGGTACTGGTGACTATGATGTTCAAGAAAGAGACTTGAAAAGCATTAATGAGACCCTTTCAGAGAATAATATTGACTATAAATCTGCAGCAATTGAAAACAATAATGTTTTAATTAGGTTTAGTGATTCTAAATCTCAACTAACTTCNAAGGCTTTGTTAAGGAACTCATTAAGTAGGAATTATGTTGTTGCCCTAAATCTTGCACCTTCAATTCCGCAATGGCTTTCAAGTTTAGGTGGTAAAGCAATGTCTTTAGGGCTTGATCTTAGAGGCGGTGTTCATTTTCTACTTGAGGTGGATATGCAAGCAGTGACTTCGATGGCTGTTGATCGCTACTATAATGAATTAAGAGCAGCTCTTCGTAAAGATAAACTTTATAAAAAAATTCGCAAGGAGGATGATAATCTTGTTGTTAGTTTTAAAACTAAAGAGCTTAAAAATGAAGCAAAAAAACTTATAAAAAAAGATTTACCTGATTTAATTATTGCTGAAAGTGGTGAACAAGAATTAGAGCTGATTCTTGAAATTTCTTCAAGTGCACAAACAGCTGCTAAAGCTGGAGCACTCCAACAAAATATTACAACACTTCGTAATCGTGTTAATGAGTTAGGGGTTGCTGAGCCAATCATTCAACAACAAGGAGCAGAAAGAATTGTTGTTCAGTTGCCAGGAGTCCAAGATACTGCAAGAGCAAAAGAAATTTTAGGTGCGGTTGCAACAATTGAATTTAGAATGGTTGATGAAAAAAATGATGTACAAACCGCAGTACAGTCTGGAAAAACACCGACAGGTTCAAAACTCTATAAGTTTAAAGATGGACGACCTTTACTTCTTAAAACTAATGTAATAACGACTGGAGAAAATATAAATGATGCCTCTTCAAGTATGGATAANAACAATCAGCCAAGTGTCAGCATAGTTTTGGATAGTTCTGGCGGAAGATCTATGTTGGAAACCACCAAGGAGTTTCTAGGCTACAGAATGGCAGTTGTATTTATTGAAAACAAGGTTGAAACAGTTATTGAGGATGGCGTCGCTGTCAAAAAGCGAAGCAAAACCCAGGATATTATCAATGCTGCGACTATACAAGGAACTTTTTCTAATCGCTTCCAAATTACTGGTTTAGATAGTTCTAGAGAAGCAACAAATCTTGCTCTACTCTTGAGGGCTGGCTCCCTCTCGGCACCCGTTGAAATTATTGAAGAGCGAACAATTGGCCCAAGTTTAGGCGCTGATAATATTCAAAAAGGTCTTATTTCTGTTCTGGTTGGTTTTGCTTTAGTCCTCATTTTTATGGGCTGGCGTTATCGCGTTTTTGGTCTCGTTGCAAATCTAGCATTAACAATTAATTTGATTACAATAGTGTCTATTCTATCCATAATTCAAGCCACCCTCACGTTGCCTGGTATAGCTGGAATCGTCTTAACTGTTGGTATGGCAGTTGATGCAAATGTATTAATATTTGAGCGTATAAAAGAAGAGCTTAAAGCTACAAAAAATATCCAAAAGGCTATTTCTGCTGGCTATGAAAAGGCATTGCTAACAATTGCTGATGCTAACATCACAACTCTAATTGCATCCATCGTGTTATTTAGTTTTGGTACGGGAGCAATTAAAGGTTTTGCTGTAACCCTATCGATTGGAATTATTACATCAATGTTTACTGCCATTATTGTTTCCAGAGCAATTATAAATATTATCTATGGCGGTAAAAAAATTGAGGAGTTGGCAATATGAGTCTCAGATCATTAAATATTCCTGTGATTGACTTTGTTGGTAAGCGAAAGTATGCGATGATTTTTTCTGCTATCTTATTAATAGTCTCAATTGCTTCATTAAGTTTTCAAGGACTCAAGTTTGGTATTGACTTTACGGGTGGAACATTGATAGAGCTAGGCTATGAAAAAACAGCTGACCTTGAAGATATTCGTTTTAAACTTTCAGAGGGTGATTTTAANGGGACTAATGTACAATATTTTGGTTCAGATACTGAAGTATTAATTCAGCTTGAACCCCAGGAAGTTTCAAGTGCGAAGCTTAGTTCTTCAATCATTAGAATGCTNGGTGATGGTATCGATGTTAGAAGGGTTGAGTTTGTTGGTCCAAAAGTCGGCGAAGAATTAACGAATGACGGTGGTCTTGCAATGCTTTATGCACTCATAGGTATCCTGATTTATGTTGCATTTAGATTTGAGTATCGATTTGCTCTAGGTTCTATANCGGCTCTTGTTCACGATGTGATTATCACGCTTGGCGTTTTTTCAATTCTACAAATTGAATTTGATTTGACTGTTTTAGCAGCAATTCTTGCTGTAATTGGTTACTCTCTTAACGATACGATTGTTGTTTTCGATAGAATTAGAGAAAATTTTCTTTCAACACGAAAGCTTGAGCCAATGCCTATTGTGAATGAAGCGCTTAATCAAACCCTATCACGAACATTAATGACCTCTTTAACAACTTTACTCGTCCTTTTTGCTTTATTTTATCTAGGTGGTGAAGTGATCCATAGTTTTGCTGGTGCATTATTGATTGGAGTTTTAATTGGAACATATTCATCTATCTATGTTGCTAGTTCAATGATCCTAGCACTAGGAATTTCAAAGGAAGACATGCTTCCTTCGGAAAAAGAGAAAAAAGAAATCGATGCTAGGCCTTAATTAGTTTGACTCGTTAAACTTTTCAAAAACAAGACACGCGTTCGTTCCACCAAAGCCAAAACTATTTGAAAGTATTCGGTTCAGTTGTACTTTTTTGGTTTCTCTTACGATAGGTACCCCTGTTGCTTCATCGTCAAGATTTTCAATATTAACCGATTCGGTAACAAAGTCATTTTGAAGCATTAAGAGTGAGTAGATTGATTCGTTGACACCAGCAGCGCCTAATGCATGACCTGATAGAGATTTTGTTGATCCAACAAGTGGGATTTTGCCATCACCAAATACTTCTTTAATTGCACCTAGCTCTTTAACGTCTCCGACAGGGGTTGATGTTCCATGAGCATTAATATAATCGATTGGACCCTTGATGCCTTCAATTGCAATTTCCATACATCTTTTTGCGCCTTCACCGGATGGCGCCACCATGTCATAACCATCAGAGGTTGCGCCATAGCCAACTAGTTCAGCAATAATATTTGCTCCTCTCGCTTGCGCATGATCCAAAGATTCAAGAACAAGGGCACCGCCACCCCCTGAAATAACAAATCCATCACGGTCAGCGTCAAATGCACGAGAGGCCTTATCAGGAGAGTCGTTATATTTTGAAGAAAGGGCTCCCATTGCGTCAAACAACATAGTCAGAGACCAGTCTAGTTCTTCTCCACCCCCTGCAAACACAACGTCTTGCTTGCCGAGTTGAATTTGTTCCATCGCATTACCTATACAGTGCGCGCTAGTTGAACAAGCTGAGCTGATGAGTAATTAATTCCTTTAATCTTAAATAGCGTAGAAAGGCATGCGGATGTTGTAGAGCCCATAGTCCTTGGAACACGATAAGGTCCAACTCTTTTGATACCTCTTTCTCGTAAAATGTCAGCTGATTCAACGATATTTTGATTTGAAGCACCACCAGAGCCCATAATTAAACCGGTTCTCTCGTGAGAGACCATATTTTGGCTAAGGCCAGACTCTTTAATTGCCTCGTCAAGTGCTATCGCATTATAGATGGCGGCATCAGCCATAAATCGAAGCATTTTTCGATCTATAACATCACTTGTATCAATTTCAGGAATAGAGCCGTGCACATGAGATCTGAGGCCCATTTCTGAATATTTTTCACTGAACTCAATGCCAGATTTTGCTGACTTAAGAGATTCTAGAACTTCAGACTTGTTAGCACC
>JGI26255J51710_1000834_pt1 | contig 11557 bp, 9 predicted proteins | sample SaaInlV_135m_DNA_2_FD_51710 | JGI IMG/M metagenome (IMG submission 51710)
GTTGGTGAACCTCCCACAACCAAAGGTTATCCACCATCTGTATTTGCAAAGCTTCCAAAGTTAGTGGAGCGTTCAGGTATAGGCGGAAATAATGGTGGCTCTATCACAGCATTCTATACGGTTTTAGTCGAGGGTGGTGATCATGATGAACCAATTGCAGATGCAGCTAGAGCTATCTTAGATGGGCATTTCGTACTTTCACGAGATATTGCCGCTTCAGGTCGTTTTCCAGCTATTGATATTGAAGCTTCAGTCAGTCGAGTAATGAATGATATTATCTCTCCAGAACACCTTAAAATAGCACAGCAGTTTAGAAAGATATACTCTCGTTTTAGTGAAAATGAAGATTTGATTAGTGTGGGTGCTTATCAGAAAGGAAGTGATCCTACTATTGATGAGGCAATAGAGTACTATCCACAAATGAATAACTTTTTACGCCAACAGCGCGGAGAGTCAGAAAGCCTAGAGCAGAGTATTCAAGGTCTATCTATTTTAATGCAAAATAGTTTTACTCCAGCAGTTATAGTTTAGTCTATTGAGTAGAGTTGTTATGGATAATAAAAATCAAACAGCTAGACTAGAGAGTGTGATAAATATCGCAGAGGAAGAGGAGAAAAAAGCTATCACTGCTCTTGCTAAATGTCGTGAAGAGTTACAGGGGCAGGAGAGGCAGTTAGACGACCTTAACTTATACCTTAAAGAGTATCAGGAAAATATGGTTAATCCTGACAGTTATGGGGATATCTCACAGGTTAGAAACCGATATGCATTTTTAAATAAACTGGATCTTGCTATCTCATCTCAACAAAGTCAGATCGAAGCTTGGCAAGAGCAGGAGAATATGTTACGTCAAGTGTGGATGGAAAAGAGAGTTCGTTGTCGGGCTCTGGCAAAGGCTAGCAGTAATCGTGAAGAGTTGTTTAAGCGAGAGCAGCGTAAAAAAGAGCAGAAAATGGTTGACGATATTAATAGTGGGCGTTCAGCTAGAGGCAAATAGTTACGTAGATAGTTTGGGTAGATAGTTGCTGTAATGTTTGGTACAGGTTTTGGCACAAGGTTTGCAGTATAGTATTCAGTTATCTTTTTTATTGAGGAAAATTGGATGGAAACAGACATTAATAGTAATTCAAACCCGTTGTTAACGCTTAACTCTTCTGGTAGAGCTCCTACTGTTTGCAGCTGTAAAGGTGCTCAACCTGTTGAGAATATAAGTGAAGATGATTCATTTTCTGCCTTGTTGCAGGATAAGATGGAGCCACCTTTACAGAGAGAGAGCGGTAATCGTGAGGGTGAAGGTAGAGGCAGTGAATTGCCACTAAGCGGCAAGAATGAGCAGTTGAGTAGCCTTGAGCATCCAAACAGTCATGAGCAATTGAAAGATGTAGACTCTGAAACAGGTGATGATCTTTTACCGAAAGAGGAGTTATCTCAAGAATTAAATAGCTCAGAATTAGAGTCTAAATCAGAAGTGCAATCACCAGTCACGCTAGAATATAGTTCTGCAGCTAAAGATGAAGTAGTACTAGATCAGTTTAAAGTAGATAGTTCTCANCTAGGTTATGAGGCTGGTGAAATTAGTAAGCAGCTTAGTGAAATAAGAGATAGAGNCGATGGTGCAGATCTACCGTTTCTATCGCGTATGGAACTTCATAAAAAAATTATAGAGCAAGGGGAGGTGGCAACCCCACCTCCACCTTCACTTCCAGCTAGCAAAGAGCAGTTAACCGACTTACAAAATAGAATGCTAGATGGTTTACCACTAGATGCCGTTGAGCAGCAGAGAAGAGAGCAGCTTAATAGAGATCTGCAGAGTGGTCAAGTCGAGTTCCAAGAGCGTATCTTAAATGGTCTACCGTTAGATGCTGTTGCACAGCCACAGCCACAGCCACAGCCACAGCCACTAAATGGTCTGCCATTAGATATTGCACAACCGCAGCTTAGAGGAGTTGATCTGCAAAGTATAAGATCAAGACCTCTTGAACAAGTTGAGTTAGAGGCAGAGGTAGATGCGGAGGTGGAGTTGGAGAGCGAAGCCGAACTTGATCTATTTGTGACGCGAAATTTAGGTAGGGATAAGCAGTCTCTAGATAAGCAGCACAATGGTAATTCGCCAGCAACAACTCAACAGTTAGGAAATCAATTAGCTACTAGTCAACAGCTTCCATTACAGACTATTAGTGAGCGAATGCAAGCTGGTTTCACTTTTGATTCTGCATTGACTAATGGTAATAGTTCAGTAGCGTCACTCAATGAGGTCACTCCATCCACTTTAACTACAGCTGGTCTTGATCCAACTACAGTATCTTCTCGCGCTGAAACATTGAAAGGGATGACTGTACCGCCACAGCAGAGTAAAAAGTGGGCAGCTGAACTGGGGGAGAGAGTGTTGGTTATGTCGAGCAAGCGCTTGCAATCTGCAGAGATTCGTCTTAATCCACCAAATCTCGGCATACTAGAGGTTAAACTAACAATTAGTGGAGATCAGGCACAGCTTACTTTCCAGAGTGGGCATGCATCTGTACGAGACTCTCTAGAGTCATCAATTCCCAAAATCAGAGAGATGTTAGAGCAGCAGGGGTTAAATCTATCTGATGTAAATGTTGGGAAACGGGGGCAGAATAGTGCAAATGATAGAGGTGGATCGAATGGAGCTTCTAGACAGCAAGGTCTTGCTGGTGATGACTCTGTAGATGACGAGGTAATATCAATTTCTGAAATGGCTGTAGGACGCATGGGTTTAGTTGACTACTATGTTTAATTGATCGCCTAGAGTACCTTTAGTCTGCTATAATTACTCGTTATGCAGATAATAGCTATAGCCGCTGGAGGTGCTGTTGGTGCTGTAATGCGCTACATACTATCCAATGCAATATACAGTTGGTTGGGAAGAGGGTTTCCGTGGGGAACTCTGACCGTAAATACGGTGGGATCCTTACTTATGGGGCTGTTATTTGTATTGTTGACTGAGCGTTTAGCATTAGGGCCGCAATGGCGCGCCTTTCTGGTAATCGGAATGCTTGGTGCATTTACTACATTTTCTACTTTCTCAATGGAGACTCTAAACTTAATAGAGTCAGGAGAGCTGTTGCGTGCAATGTTGAATATGGTTGGTAGTGTGGTTATATGTGTTGGAGCTGCCTGGTTAGGGGTTATTATTGGACGAATGTCATAGGTTTATTAGTTTTGAAATTTTAAAATAAGGGTAATATGTTAGATCCAAAAAAGATAAGAGATGATTTGGTTGGAGTTGAATCAGAGTTAGTGCGTAGAGGATTTGCGTTAGATAGTGCTTCCTTGAAAAAGTTAGAGATGCGTAGAAAAGAGAGTCAAGTTAATACTGAAGAGCTCCAGAGTCGACGGAATAGTATCTCTAAACAGATTGGGAAGAGTAAGGCTGCTGGTGAAGATATTGCACCACTTCTAGCTGAGGTATCTCAGATTAAGGGTGATTTAGAGTCAGCCGAGGAGGATCTAACTAATATTCAGCAGGAGATTAGTAAGATAGTGATGAGTATTCCAAATATACCTCACGAAACTACTCCTGATGGAAAGGGGGAGGATGAGAATGTAGAGATACGGCGCTGGGGTGAGCCACAAGAATTTGGTTTTGAAGTTAAAGATCATGTGGATATTGGTGAGAATTTAAGAGGGATGGATTTTAAGGTAGCAGCTAAAATTACAGGGTCTCGCTTTGTAGTGTTACAGGGAGGGATTGCCCGTCTTCATCGTGCGCTAACCCAATTTATGTTAGATGTTCATACTCAAGAACATGGATACCTGGAGAGTTATGTGCCATATGTGGTAAATGCTGATAGTCTCCACGGCACAGGACAGCTTCCAAAGTTTAAGGAGGATCTCTTCTCGTTAGGTACTGCAGGGGTTCCAGAAGAGGAGCAGGCTAAAGATTTTTATCTTATCCCAACTGCGGAGGTTCCAGTCACTAATATCTTTCGTGATGAAATTGTCTCTGTAGATGACCTTCCAATTAAGCGCGTTGCTCATACTCCATGCTTTCGTAGTGAAGCGGGCTCTTATGGCAGAGATGCTAGAGGGATGATTCGTCAACATCAATTTGAGAAAGTGGAGTTGGTACAGGCAGTTCATCCTGACGACTCTTACGCTGCATTGGAAGAGTTGACAAAAAATGCGGAGACTATTCTGCAAAAATTAGAGCTTCCATATAGAGTAATGGCGCTATGTGCTGGTGATATAGGTTTCTCTTCAGCTAAAACTTATGATTTAGAGGTTTGGTTACCAGGACAGAGTGCCTATCGTGAAATATCATCCTGTAGTAACTTTGAGGATTTTCAAGCTCGTCGAATGCAAGCTCGTTGGCGCAATCCAGAGACAGGAAAACCAGAACTTCTGCATACTATAAATGGCTCAGGTTTAGCCGTTGGCAGGACTCTGGTTGCGGTTTTGGAAAATTATCAACAGGAGAATGGCTCAATAACTGTTCCCGAAGTACTCCGCAACTATATGGGTTGCGAGAGTATAGATACATAAATATATAAAACATTAAGAGAGTGTAGGAGTAATAGATATGAATTTTTTACCAATATTTGTAGATCTTCGTAGCCGTAGCTGCCTAATGGTTGGAGGTGGTGAAGTTGCAGCGCGTAAAGTTGAATTGTTAATACGAGCTGGGGCAAGTGTAGAAGTTGTCTCCCCAAAGTTGGGTGATAGTTTAAATAGATTGAATAAAGAGTATAGTCAGATAGAGTGGATAGAGAGTGAGTTCGTGAACTCGCATATTAATAAGCAGCAGTTGATCTATGCGGCTACAGATAACAGTGTGGTTAATAGAGAAGTGTCAGAGTTGGCACAACAACATAATATTCCAGTAAATGTAGTTGATGCTCCAGAACTATGTACTTTTATTACCCCATCAATTATTGACCGCTCACCAGTAGTTGCGGCAATATCTACAGGCGGTTCATCACCAGTGTTAGCTCGTTTGATTCGTTCTCAGTTGGAGACAATGATCCCATCTGCGTATGGACGTTTAGCACAACTAGCTTCTCGCTTCCGCCTTAAAGTTCAGGAGAAGATAAAGCCAGAGCAGCGCCGAATATTTTGGGAGAAGATGCTTCAAGGACCAATTGCTGAAATGGTATTTTCTGGCAGGGAGGGTGAGGCTGAAAAATCAATGCAAGATATGATTGAGCACTGTTCTAACAAACATAGCGGTAGAACTAGCGGAAAAGACAATATTCTTAANCAAGGTGAAGTGTATCTGGTTGGTGGCGGTCCTGGAGACCCTGATCTATTAACTTTTAGGGCGTTGCGTCTAATGCAGCAGGCAGATGTGGTAGTTTATGATAGATTGATATCACCGGCAGTGTTAGATTTAGTACGGCGCGATGCGGAGCAGATCTATGTTGGTAAAGAGAGTAGTAACCACTCTGTACCACAGAGTGAGATTAATCAACTTCTTGCTAAGTTGGCAGAGCAGGGTAAGCGGGTGTTGCGTCTAAAAGGTGGGGATCCATTTATCTTTGGTAGAGGTGGAGAAGAGATAGAGTTATTAGCAGAGAGAGGGATTTCATTCCAGATAGTTCCAGGTATAACTGCAGCATCGGGTATATCATCGTATGCTGGAATTCCACTGACCCATCGTGATCATGCGCAGTCAGTAACTTTTGCAACAGGTCATCTAAAAGATAACAGTTCAAATTTAAACTGGGCAGCTCTTGCTCAGCCAGGACAGACTATTGTGTTTTATATGGGATTGAAAGGAATTAAGACTATCTCTGCAAAATTGATTGAGCACGGAATGGATCCATTAACTCCAGCAGCTCTAGTACAGAAAGGGACAACCCCAGATCAGAAAGAGTATATAGGTTCGTTAGTAACTCTTCCTGAAATAGTAGCAGAGTCGCAAATTAAACCACCAACTTTAATCATAATAGGTAGTGTGGTTACCCTTCATGATAGACTTAATTGGTTTGATCCAGAACAGAATCAAGGTAGTAAGCCTAGAGTATTTTAAGGGAGATCTTAACTGTGACAAAAGAAGAGAGTTCTAAATTATCAATCCCTACCATACCTGATGAGTATTTCGTAGCAGCACTGCGCTTAATTGGAATGGCAAGTTTGAATGGAGCGTATCATGCTTCAGAATTTAAAAAAGTTGGGGAGGTCTATGATCTATTAAGCTCTCTTCTGGAGGTGTATGCAGATAGTAGTAAGGCTGATGCTTCATCTTTGGTCTCTGAGNNTGATGTNGATGATAAAAATGAGCCGCCACTCTTNACTATAGAACATCTATTTACTATCGAAGTTGCGGTCTCTTTTGCCTTGAAACGAGATAANTTGGATGAGCAGAAAGAGCTTGCGGAAGCGGTTTACTCCGGCTTTAAAGAGCACAATGATGCACTAAGAGAGTCAGGAANAATTTCTGAAAACCCNAATAGGTAGTGTATATAGAATGAACCGAATAACTCATATAATACTCTGGGCAATGGCTATATTTATTGCCCTTTTAATGTTTTTTATTATTGTGATTAGTAATCCAATGCAGATACAGAGTGAACAAGCTAGTTCACTAGCTGTTAATCCAGCTGTTAATTCCCCACCTTTACAGGATAAATAATTATGCCAAAATATCGTTCACACACTACAACCCATGGCCGTAATATGGCGGGAGCCCGTGCTTTATGGCGAGCAACAGGTATGACTAATGATGATTTTGAAAAACCAATTATTGCAGTTGCTAACTCCTTTACCCAGTTTGTACCAGGACATGTTCACCTTAAAGATATGGGGCAGTTGGTAGCGCGTGAGATTGAGAAGGCTGGAGGTGTTGCCAAAGAGTTTAATACTATTGCGATAGATGATGGTATTGCGATGGGGCATGATGGTATGCTCTATAGTCTCCCTTCTCGAGAAATTATTGCAGACTCTGTTGAGTATATGGTTAATGCCCACTGTGCTGATGCGCTAGTCTGTATCTCTAATTGCGATAAAATAACTCCTGGAATGTTGAATGCATCACTGCGTTTGAATATACCTGTGATTTTTGTCTCAGGTGGACCGATGGAGTCAGGTAAAACTGTATTGCAAGGGAAAGAAGTTCATCTTGATCTAGTTGATCCGATGATTGCAGCTGGAGATGATAAGGTCTCTGATGAAGATGTACTAGAGATGGAACGATCAGCGTGCCCAACCTGCGGATCATGTTCTGGAATGTTTACCGCTAACTCTATGAACTGTCTCACGGAGGCGTTAGGTCTTTCTCTGCCTGGAAACGGTACTATGCTTGCAACGCATGCAGATCGTGAGGAGCTATTTTTAGAGGCTGGTAGAACTATTGTCTCTTTAGCACGTCGTTATTATGAAGAGGATGATGACTCAGTACTTCCTCGTTCTATAGCCACATTTAAATCATTTGAGAATGCGATGGCATTAGATATAGCTATGGGCGGATCTACCAATACAGTACTCCATCTCTTGGCGGCAGCAGAAGAGGCTGAGGTTAACTTTACTATGGAGGATATGGATCGGATGTCACGTAAAGTTCCACATATATGTAAAGTTGCNCCATCTACTCCTGACTACCATATGGAAGATGTACATCGTGCTGGAGGTGTTATGGCTATCCTAGGAGAGCTTGAACGGCAAGGTTTGATTCATCCATTGCAGGGTACAGTTCACTCTAAAACTATTGGAGAGGCTTTGAATAAGTGGGATATTTTTCACACTAAAGATAGTGCAGTAGAGAAATTTTATCTTGCGGCACCTGGTAATGTGCCAACTCAAGTAGCATTTAGTCAAGAGAAAAGATATGAGAGTCTGGACCGAGATCGTAGTAGTGGCTGTATTCGTGATGGTGCAAATGCTTTTAGTCAAGATGGTGGACTTGCGGTGCTGTATGGTAATATAGCGCAAGATGGGTGTATTGTTAAGACTGCAGGTGTAGATAAAGCTAGTCTTGATTTTAGCGGAAGAGCAAGAGTCTTTGAGAGTCAAGANAGTACAGTGGATGCTATTTTAAATGATAAGATAAAGGCTGGTGATGTGGTTGTGATTAGGTACGAGGGGCCGCGTGGAGGTCCTGGTATGCAGGAGATGCTCTATCCAACCAGTTACCTCAAATCTAAAGGGCTTGGCAAAGAGTGTGCATTGATAACGGATGGCAGATTTTCTGGTGGAACTTCTGGGCTATCTATAGGTCACGCCTCACCAGAGGCGGCAGAGGGCGGAGCTATAGGGCTAGTTGAAGAGGGTGATACTATTGAGATCAGTATCCCAAATCGATCAATTCACCTTGCTGTAGATGAAGTAGAGCTGATAAAACGGCGTAAAGCAATGGATGAGTTGGGTGTTAAAAGCTGGAAGCCTGTAGATAGAGAGCGTAATGTCTCTGTAGCACTTCGAGCTTATGCAGCGATGACTACCAGCGCAGCGCGTGGGGCGGTGCGTGATGTTAGCCAACTATAGTTTTTAGGATATCGCTATACTCTAGTATGAGTAGTTCTGTTACTGCGTCCACTACCTCTTTTTGAGAGGTAGAATCCAGTAAGNAATGAGATTATAACTACAAATGAACCGCTCATAAACCAGTCACGATCCTTACGATCTTGTAGAGCAATATTCTCTTGGGTCAGAGTTTTTAATTCACGGTCTTGAGCTCTTATTTTGTTCTGCAGCTTTGTGTCTCTTTCCTTATTTTTTAGTGCATCTTTACTTATTTCACGGATTGCCTCAATCTCTTTTACTGACAAGCGACTAGACTCTATAAGATCTCTAATTTTTGCATTTAANACTCTCATCTCTTGCTGCATAGCACTGTTCTCTCCTTTGACTCTCTCTAGCTCTAATGCTCCCTTTATATCTAAAGCTCTATTTCCTGAGTTATCTTCTGGTGCTGATATCGCTTCAGGAAATGGTGAGGTGGAAGTTAGNTAGCGTTTAGGGATCCAACCACTAAGGTTTGACTTTGTGGTTATGTAGCTAAACATCCCCTCACTCNTTTCTGTAAGAGTAACAGTTTCGCCAACTTTTAGAAGTTGAACTATTTTACTATTTTTTGGATCTGGTTTATCTCGTAGTGGAATTGGAACACCAGAGATATATTTACTACTTACATCTGTTTCTGCACTGATAGCTAGCCCAGTTATAATGTTTAATCCAATTAATAGTAATATAGTTCTCATAGCTCTGCAATCTTCTCTTTTTGACTTTGAAGCTGTTGCTGACGATTTATGCTATTTGTGAGTTTATCTCGTTCTTTATCAACCACCGCAGTTGGCGCACGATCTACAAAGTTGGCATTATTGAGCTTTCCTTCGAGACGAGATATTTCAGTTTTAACCTTTTCAATTTCACGACTTAAACGGCTAATCTCTGCCTCTTTATCGATCAATCCTCCAATAGGGATTAATATTTTCATATTACCAACTAGAGCAGTAGCTGATTCTGGAGTATTAGCTGTTGGCTCGATAATTTCAAGAGACTCTAGTTTTGCAAGTGAGTTTATGGTTTTACTGTGAGTAGCTAAGCGTTGTTGATCAAGTTCTGAACTGCCTTGAATAAGCGCAGAGAGAGCTTTTCCAGGAGGGATATCCATCTCTCCACGAATGCTTCTGATTCCAAGGATAAACTCCTGTATCCACTCCATCTCCTCCTCCGCATTTGTATCAATTTTAGTTTGATCAGATGTAGGGTATGGCTCTAACATTATGCTCTGCTCTGTGGAATTTTCATCAACATTTTTACCGGAAAGCGGAGCGATGCGTTGCCAGATCTCTTCACTTATGAATGGCATAATTGGATGTGCAAGACGAAGTAGAGTCTCTAAAACTCGAACTAAGGTGCGGCGTGTTCCGCGTAGTGCAGCCGCACTACTCTGTTCGTTATAGAGTACAGGCTTTGATAGCTCTAGATACCAGTCACAATAGTTGTTCCAAGTGAAATCATAGATTGCGTTAGCTGCACGGTCGAGACGGTAGTCCCCAAAGGCCCGCTCAACCTCATTTTCAGTCTCTTGGAGGCGGCTTATAATCCAACGATCAGCAATTGATAGTTCAATTGCTAAACTTTCATCAGTTCCACAATCTTGCTCTTCAGTATTCATTAAGACATAACGAGCCGCATTCCAGATCTTATTGCAGAAGTTTCTATACCCTTCAATCCTTCCTAGATCAAAATTAATATCTCGACCATTAGAAGCAAGTGCTGCAAAAGTAAAACGAAGTGCATCTGTACCATAAGAAGATATTCCATCTGGAAAATCTTGACGGGTAGCCTTCTCAATTTTCTCCCGCATCTGTGGCTGCATTAGTCCAGTGGTTCTTTTATTGACCAGCTCTTCTAGTTCAATTCCATCTATTAGGTCGATAGGGTCGAGTACATTACCTTTTGATTTAGACATCTTTTGACCATGTGAGTCGCGCACTAATCCATGAATGTATATCTCTTTGAAGGGTACATCATCCATAAATTTAAGCCCCATCATAACCATGCGGGCTACCCAAAAGAATATAATGTCAAAACCAGTAATTAGTACACTAGTTGGATAGAATGTACTAAGTTCTGGGCTTTTCTCTGGCCAGCCGAGGGTGGAAAATGGCCATAGTGCAGATGAAAACCAGGTATCTAAAACATCTTCGTCTTGGCGCAGTTCTATATCATTATTCAGAGAGTGTTTCTCGCGCACCTCTTTCTCATTGCGTCCAACGAAGATGTTGTTGTCATTGTCATACCAAGCAGGGATGCGATGTCCCCACCATATCTGGCGACTAATACACCAATCTTCAATATTGTTCATCCACTCAAAATAGGTCTTTTCCCAGTTTTGTGGAACAAATTTAATCTTTCCGCTTTTAACGGCATCTATAGCAGGTTCAGCTAGGGGAGCAGTTTTTACATACCACTGGTCGGTTAGGTATGGCTCAACTACAGAGTGGGAACGATCACCTCGTGGCACCATCAACTTATGTGGTTCAATCTTATCCATAAGATCTAACTCTTCTAGATCCTTGATGATCTGCTTGCGTGCTACGAAGCGCTCCATGCCACGGTATGGCTTAGGCATCTCATCGTTGATCTCTGCATTAATAGTTAGGACATTAATTATTTTTAGGTTGTGGCGTTTTCCCATCTCGTAGTCGTTAAAATCATGGGCTGGAGTTATCTTTACACAACCAGTTCCAAATTCAGGATCTACATAATCATCGGCTATAATCGGTATAGTGCGTTCAGTTAGGGGGAGTAAGATCTCTTTACCAATAAGATCGGTGTAGCGCTCATCATCTGGATGTACGGCTACAGCACTATCTCCTAACATAGTTTCTGGTCTTGTAGTGGCTACTACTAGATGACCGCTACCATCAGCAAGTGGATAGCGCATATGCCAGAGGGAGCCACTCTCTTCTGTAGAGATAACTTCTAAATCAGATAGAGCTGTGTGGAGCACAGGATCCCAGTTAACAAGGCGTTTGCCACGATAGATTAATCCCTCTTCATGGAGGCGTACAAAAACTTCAGCGACTGCATCTGATAATCCATCATCCATGGTGAAACGCTCCCTATCCCAGGCTAGCGAAGATCCCAT
>JGI26255J51710_1000837_pt1 | contig 11533 bp, 14 predicted proteins | sample SaaInlV_135m_DNA_2_FD_51710 | JGI IMG/M metagenome (IMG submission 51710)
ATCTATTGGTGATGGGTAGTCACCAGTTACAATTAAACCGGCCACATGAGCCATGTCAACAAATAAGTATGCATCAACCATATCAGCAATAGTTCTAAAGCGATTCCAGTCGATGACACGAGAATATGCTGAAAATCCAGCAATAATCATCTTTGGTTTGTGTTCAAGCGCTAAGCGCTCAACTTCATCATAATCAATCTCACCAGTTGCTTCATTTAAGCCATACTGTATTGCGTTAAAATTTTTACCTGAGAATGAGGGTGCAGCGCCATGAGTCAAGTGACCACCATGCGCTAAGCTCATTCCTAGAATTGTATCTCCTGGCACTAATAATGCTTGAAAAACTGCAGCGTTTGCAGTAGACCCAGAATGAGGTTGAACGTTTGCATATGCAGCCCCAAATAATTTTTTAGCGCGATTTATAGCTAACTCTTCAACTTGATCAACATACTCACAACCGCCATAATATCGCTTATAAGGGTAGCCTTCAGCATATTTATTGGTAAGCTGTGACCCCTGAGCACTCATAACAGCTGGAGAAGTATAGTTTTCTGATGCAATTAATTCAATATGTGCTTCTTGTCTTTCGACCTCGCCATTTATTGCATTAGCGATGTCAGGGTCAACGTCATTTAATGATAGATTTTTATCAAACATAAAGGGTTCCAAATTAGAGATTAATCTCTAATTGTACCGACTTTTTTTAAATCATTTAACAACTTAATACTACTTTTTTATAATATAAAAAACGATCCTTAGTTTGACTCCATTGTTCGCGAGTTTTTTATGATTTCTCAGTGGTAAAATTACCTTTTTTATTTAATCTTTTAAAAGAATGAAAGTGCTGGTTTTAGGTGCCGGAGTTATTGGCACAACCTCTGCCTACTTCCTTGCCAAACAAGGTCATGATGTTACTGTTATAGATAGACAGGAGAGTGTCGCTATGGAAACAAGTTATGCTAATGCTGGTTGCTTGTCCTATGGTTTTACATCACCTTTAGCTGGACCTGGCCTTCCCTTTAACATTTTAAAATGGACTTTGACTGGTCGATCGCCTCTTGTTATCAATCCAAACATGAGCATAGATACTATAAAGTTTATGTATCGATTGTATAAAAACTGCAATCCAAAAAGCTATGAAATCAATAAAAGTCGTATGCTTAGAATTGCTAATTACTCTCAAAAAGCACTCTTAGAAATTGAAGCAGATTTTGATATTAATTATTCACAGAGAAAACAGGGCTCTCTTCAACTTTTTTGGAATACAAAGGAGATTGATAAGGCGAAAAGAGATATTTCAATTTTAGAAAAATTCAATATTAAAACTGAACTTCTTGATTCTGAGGGCTGTGTCAAGGTTGAGCCTGGTCTTAACTATATAAAAAACCAACTCGCTGGGGGAATCCAATTTATGGACGACTTCACTGGGAATTGTTACTTGTTTTCAAATGAAGTCTATAAAAAATGTGTTGAAATGGGCGTAAATTTTGAGTTCAATACTGAAATTAAATCTATAGAAACAAATAATAATGAAATCTCTTCAGTTTTAACCAGTAAGACTCAATTTAAAGCTGATTGTTACTCTGTTTCTCTGGGAAGCTACTCTACTAAAATCCTTTCTCAAATAGGCATTCAAACTCCTATTTATCCTGTGAAGGGTTATTCAATTACCTTGCCTGTTTTAACTGATGAAGACGCCCCTCAATCAACAGTAATAGATGAAAGACATAAAATTGCCGTTACTAGGTTAGGAGATAAAATAAGAGTCGCTGGAATAGCCCACTTAACTGATTTTAATAAAGACTTAAGAGCTAAATCACTCGAGTCACTAAAGCATGGCATACAGAGACTATTTCCTAACTCATATGAATCAACACATGATTTAGATTTTTGGACAGGCTTTAGACCAAGTACGCCTGATTCAACTCCTATTATTGGACCTACCCCCTACTCTAATTTATATCTAAATACTGGACATGGGACTTTAGGATGGACAATGTCTGTCGGCTCAGGCAAACTATTAGCAAACCTAATTTCAGGTATTGAGTCTGAAATATCTATGGAGGGTATTGATATGAGTCGCTATAACTATGCTAACAAAACATTTTTGAATTATGTCTAGAAGATGTACCGCTTCTATTAATCTTAATGCAATTAAGAAAAACTACTTATACGCAAAATCGCTATCGCCTAATGCTAAAGCGATAGCGATTGTTAAAGCTAATGCTTATGGTCATGGAGCAATTGAAGTTGCAGGCCACCTAGAAGATTGCGCTGATTGCTATGGAGTTGCATGCACTGAAGAGGCTATAGAACTACGAAACTCTGGAATCGATAAAACTCCTATATTNTTAATGGAGGGTGTTTTTGAAGTATCTGAAGTTAAGCTTATTGAAAAATATAATCTAATTGTTACACTATGTAATTCAAAACAGCTTCAATGGCTTCTTGATAATCAATTTAATAAACCAGTCGATGTTTTTGTTAAATATGATTCTGGTATGGGTCGACTAGGCTTCCAAGGTGAAGATTTTATCAATACAATAAATCTACTAGAAAAAAGTGAAAAAATTGGCCAAATAACTCTAATGACTCATTTCTCCAGCGCCGATGATATAAATAGCACGTCAACTAATGAACAGATTAGCAATTTTGATAAAACCCTATACTCAAAGAAATATTCTACTTCATTGGCAAATTCAGCAGCAATTATGTCGTTGAGTGAATCTCATAGAGAATATACACGGCCAGGTATTATGCTTTATGGATCTTCACCATTTCCAGAAAAAACTTTTCTAAATAAACTAACACCAGCAATGACGCTGTCCTCAGTCCTTATATCAATTAAAAGCTTTAAGGCAGGGCAATCAATTGGTTATGGTTGTCGCTATATTTGTAAAAAGGACACTTTAATTGGGGTTGTTGCTATAGGTTATGCGGATGGATACCCACGAAGCGCAGAAGACGGCACACCTGTATACATTAACGGAGTTAAAAGTAAAATTGCTGGAAGAGTTTCAATGGACATGATAACCATAGACTTAACTGGCGTACCAAATCCTCAAATAGGTGATTGCGTTGAACTCTTTGGTGAAAATATTTCTATAGATGAAGTTGCTGAACATTGCAGTACTATCTCTTATGAGATCTTTACTAAAATCACAAACAGAGTTTACAAATCCTACGTCTAATTTATAGTAATACTAATATAATACATTCAATTAATTCTTGATTTATTTTTCTCTAAACTCATGATTACATTAGATCAAATAGAATCTTTTAAAAAAAATGGCTATCTGGTTATAGAAAACTATATTGATCAGAGGCAAAGAAATCTTTTAATGAATCGAGCTGAAGAATTAATTGATGAATTTGAACCACCCTCTTCACGTTCAGTATTTACTACTAATGAACAGGAAAGAACGAGCGATGAATATTTTTTAAGCTCAGGTGATAAAATTCGATTTTTTTTTGAAGAGAAAGCGATTGATGAAGACGGGAACTTTACGGTACCAAAGCAACAATCAATCAATAAAATAGGTCATGCACAACATATATTAGACCCAGTTTATAAGGAAGTTATTAAAGAATTAAACTTTCCAGAATTAGGGATACAATTAGGCATTAAAGACCCTCAACAATTGCAATCTATGCATATTTTCAAGCAGCCAAGTATTGGTGGTGAAGTAGGACTTCATCAAGACTCAAGCTTCTTATATACCACCCCAATGAGCTGCATCGGTTTTTGGGTTGCCCTAGAAGATGCAAACAAAGAAAACGGTTGTTTACAAGCCATAACTGGTGGTCATTCAATACCACTTAAAAAACGCTTTAAATTATCTCCAAATGGTGGCACAGAATTTGAGATATTAGATGACAGCCCTTGGCCTGAAAATACCCTTGACCTTCTAGAAGTCAAGGCAGGTACGCTCATTATATTGCATGGCCAACTACCTCATTATAGTTCTGCAAATACTTCAGATAGGTCTAGACAAGCATTTAGTCTTCATTTGATAGATAAAAATTGTCACTATGCTGAAGATAACTGGCTAAAACCTCTACTCTAATAACATTCAATATCACTATGCATGACCGAATAATAACTGACATTCACAATGTTGAATTTAAACCCTTTGACCGCTATGGCTCTCCCGTTCCAAAGATGAGCTGGCACATCATTAGTTACGATAAAACTTCAGGTCATGGGAGTTATATATTAAAAATGGATGCTGGAGCGAAAACCGTTCCACATACTCATTTAGGTTTTGAGGAGTTTTTAATTGTAGAAGGTGAATTAATTGATTCAGATGGTATGGTTTTCAAAAGAGGTGACTTTGTATCTTTTGAGCCAGGAAGCCAACATTCTTCTTTTTCAAGTAAAGGTGCCTTAATTATGGTTTTTCAAAGAGGCCTCAATAAGCCAACAGTAGAAGTATAGTTTCTATTCATAATAAATAATTAACTATCAGATTCACCTTGGGACTCTATCGCCTCTTCAGCGATAACCTCCATTGCTACTAAGCTAGGTCTTTGTGCCATAACCTGGAAGTCAGATTGATCAGATTCATCAACGTCCTGATTAATAAACATCATGATTAACACTGTAACAGCAATAGCCAAATGAACAATACCCATATAGATCATAAACCCAAACATTTCAAAGAGTTCAAGAAAATAACTCATTGTAAATGGGCCTAGTGCTGCAAAAACGCTAAACACAAGAACGATAGTTCCACTCGCACTGATCATTTGTTTTGGTTTCAGACGATCATTGGATTGTGCCACGCCAAGCGAATATAGTGGCAAGGTGAAGGCACCTACTAGAGCACTTAATATTACAAGAGTTATGCTAGTAAATTCGAATGATGCTAAAACCATGCAAATACAAATAACAGTGGCACAACAAAACATAATGACTTTTCTTCGATCAATCTTGTCTGATAGCCAACCCAAAGGCCATTGAGAAAGCGCTCCAAAACCAATAAAAAGTGTCATAAAGAGTGCCGTTTCAGACACTGATAATCCTGCCTTAACAGCATAAATCGTTCCAACTCCAAAAAAACCGGCAGAGGCTAATCCAGATAAGCCAATCGTTGCCACACCCGATGGCGATGCTTTCCATAAGGCTCGAAGGCCTAGAGATTCTTGCACATCCATTTCTGGTGCTTTAATTTCCGTTAGAAGGATTGGTATTAATGAGATTGATAGCAATATAGATGCCAACAGGAAAAGACTAACGCCTGTAGGATCATCGACAGCAAATAAGCCTTGAGCAAGTGCCAAACCTCCCCAAACAACAATCATGTGAATTGAAAAAATTTGACCTCGATTTTCGTTTGAAGAAATTGAATTTAACCATCCTTCAACTATAATCATAATGCCAGCAATACAAAAACCTGATAAAAACCTAGCGACAAACCAGACAGGAGGCTCAATAAACAATATTTGAATTAAAATTGCAGTGGAAGCTATAGAAGCGTATGCAGCATATGTTCGAATTTGACCGGTCTTTTTAATTTGTTTAGGTGACAAAATAGAACTGGCTAATTGTCCGATAAAATACCCTGACATTACTAGACCTGTGGTTAAAACCGAAAAACCCTCAAAGTCTGCACGCCAGCTACTTAAAGTTCCTTGCAGGCCGTTTCCTAATCCTATAAAAAGTATTCCTAGAAATAGTGGCCAAGTTGTACGAATTACACTACCTAACATATAAATTTCTTTTTGAATTAAATTTAGACAAAAATCATAAAAAATATTTCAGTTTATCATGAAATATTTACTTAAAAAATGCGGATTTTAATAGAATTTAATACAATATTTAACAAACATGGTAAAAAGATTTTTTATGGTTATTATTTCTGAAAATAATTGGATAATATATTTACTTGAATGTGGTGATAAAAGCCTTTATTGCGGGATTACTAACGATCTTGAGAGACGCCTTAAACAGCACAGAGGTGAGAGCAAAGGTGGTGCTAAATATACAAGATCACATCAGCCATGTAGATTAGTTTATCAAGAAGAGTCTTTGTCAAGGAGTAAGGCTCTGAAGAGAGAAGCTGTAATCAAAAAAATGACAAAAGAGGCTAAACTTGCGTTGATTAATTGATGGGCAAGAAAAACTCTAAAAGTTAGNAGTTAGTCTTGTAAATTATCCAAATCATTTAAAATCATTTCTGAGTGATTTTTAGGATTTACTGATAGATAAATTTTAGCAACTACACCTTTAGGATCAATAATAAAAGTATTTCTCTTTGCAGTTTTATAGACAAGAAGATTTCTTAATGAGTCGTATAATTTTGCTACCTCTCCTGTTTCATCAGACAACAGAGAGAATGGTAGTTTGTTTTTTTCAGAAAAAAGCTTGTGAGACTCAACGCTATCAAGGCTTACTCCAAAAACAACAGATTTACTTGCAATAATGCGCTTGACTGCATCTCTAAAGTCACATGCCTGAGTTGTGCATCCTGGAGTACCATCTTTTGGATAAAAATATAAAACAACCCAATTACCCTTGTAATCATTTAGCTCATGGGTAATGTTATTTTGATCTCTTAGGCTGAAATTTGGCGCTCTATCGCCAACTTTTAATGNTGCTAAAGAAGAGGAAGAGGCAANCAAAAAAAATACGATTAACGATATAACTTTAACTGATTTATGACGCATACAAAAAAAATAATACCTTATTAAAATCTATATTTAAATTTAAAAAATATAATTTAAATTTGTAATTATGCTTNTAAACTTGTGTCAGTTTCTTCAACTTTTTTTGAATTNTTAATTGCGCTGCGATACCAGGCTACAGCTTTTTTAAATTGATATTCATTGATATTATTTCTTCTGCAATATGCACTTGCTTTGCTTTCTCTTGAATTTTTAACTCTACTTTGATCTAATGCATGATTCATATATAATTCCAGAAAAAATGCTTTAGTTGTAAGGTAGGAGTGGCCTAACAACTAAAGCAGGAACCTCATTGCCAAACGGAGAGAGAGTGACAGAAATACTCGAGGTTTTTTTTAAAAACTTTTTCACACTTTAATTAACAATCTTTAGTAACATTGTTTTTAGCTATTAGAGAATAATTAAATTTTTATAAATAATTACTAAATTCAAGTTTCAACGTAAAGGGGTTTTCGTTGCAATTTCTCCAATAAACTAAAAACAATACGACCATCATAGGCGCTGAAAGTTAATATCAAATGTTTTATAGGTGAAGTTTTGATGGAGATTTTATGAAGATTCTCTTTTTATTTTGTTTTTAAACTACAATATTATCTTTATCTCTTTAAATCTGACTTAAATGCAGCACATACTAATCATTGAAGACGATAGAATCATTGCTGAAAGTATTGAGTTTATCCTTGAAAAGGACTCATTTAGTTGCCAGTGGTTTAATAATGGCGGTGAATCTCTTAATTACCTCGATAACAACAAGGTTGACCTTATACTTCTTGATGTAGGCTTGCCAGATATGAGTGGCTTTGATGTGCTTCGTAAAGTTCGACTTAAATCAAACATACCAGTAATTATTATCTCAGCTAGAGATGACGAATCAGACCAAGTGTTGGGTCTCGAAGGGTTAGGGGCTAATGCGTATGTAACAAAACCTTTAAGCCCGAGACTGGTTGTGGCACATGTTCGTTCACAACTTAGGCATCTTCGTTTAGATAAGAAAAATAGTGAATCGAAATTCAGTATCAATCAAGCACTCCAGAGAGTTATTTTTCATAATCAAGAGCTCATATTAACGCCTGCTGAATTTAAAATCTTATCTCTACTAATCAAAAAACCTAACAGAGTTCACTCTAGGGAATATTTAATGAACATTATTTGGGATAGACCTCATGGATCTGACCTTAAAACCATCAATACACATATTAAATCTATTCGTAAACGTCTTAAAGAGGTTGATTCAGAAAACGACTATATAGAAACTCATAGGGGTATTGGTTATAGCCTTATTGAATGAAACACTTCAAGCTAAATATTGGAACTAAACTTTTTATTCTTTACTTTGTTATAAGTAGTGCCTTGGTTTTTGTTTTTGTTAATCGAACTAGTACAGATTCTGCAAAAGAAGTAATGATCGAAGTATCTGAACTGATGAGTAGAATTGCTTCAGAGAATACAATTAATGGCGAAATAGACTAGAAGCCTTCGAGAGCCTTATTGGAAGTTACTTTAGATCTCAAAAAAATACCATTCATCATCCTAATAGCCAACGCTTAGAAAATTTAGCAATCTATTTAACAGACAAGGATGGACTCCTCATTCTAGATTCGCGAGACCTTAAACTTGGAAAAAATATGAGACATCTCAGTGAAGTTGACTCAGCACTTCAAGGAGATAGAGGAATCACTAGAGTTGTCGCTGAACCTGTATTGGGCCCTAGAAAAGCTAGAGGCGTTGTAATTGATTATTTTTATAAACCTGAATTTTTGCATGCATCAAACCCAATTTATGCCAGAAATGGTGAAATTTTAGGAGCTGTAGTTGTTGTAGCCCCAATGTTTGATTTAATGAATAAAGATTATTTATATGAATTTATTTTTTATGTTTTTCTTATCTCATTGTTTTTTGGTGCATTAGGTAGCTATAGAATTTCTAGAAATATTAAACGTTTAGATAAATATATCTCAAACCTATTTAGTGGAGAAGATACAACCCCTCCCGATTTAAATATTCAATTTAAAAAGCTTACTTTGACCTTACAAAATGCTAGAGGTAATGTTGAGCTTAAGGACGCTGTTGAGCAGTATATCGATACACTTGCTCATGAATTAAGGACTCCGATAACTGGCATACAGTTAACAGCAGAAACATTGTTGACTCCTATGAGCGATGAAGAAAGAACGCGATTCATTAACAACATTCTCGTCTCTAATAAACAAATGGATAAGCTAGTAACTAGATTACTAGACCTTTCAAGAATTGAAAGACGTGAATCCTTAATGAAGCCCAAGACATTAAAAATATTACCAATTATAGAAAACGCAATAAAAGCACCGTCTCGAACTCAAACAATTGCAAGTAAAAATATTAATATAGCTCTAGAAATTGATAGATCAATTACCGTATTTGCTGAAAAAATATTACTTGAGCAAGCAATAAGTAATATTTTAAACAATGCTTTAGAATTCAGTCCTAAAGGAGGAACCATAACATTCAAGGCTTCTGAAACTAATACAGCTGTCTCAATTATAGTGCTTGATGATGGCCCAGGAATGCCGCCTCACGTTCTAAGAAATTTATTTACTCGATTCTTCTCAGTATCAAGGCCTGACTCTGGAAACAGAGGTAACGGTTTAGGATTAAGGTTTGTTAGAAAAATCATGCAACTCCATAAAGGTGAAGTTACTTTGAAAAATCGCTTATTACAGAACGGCGCTGAAGCAAAGTTAAGATTTCCAATTAAGTGACATTTAACTGCCTTTTCAGATGGAGTAGTAAATCATTATAAGATAATATAAAATTTTATTTTCAATCTATAAACAAGGTTAATTTATATGGTATTATTCGCCAGTTTTATCACAAAAACCTAACAAAAAATATGAAGATAATCATCCCTATCAAGCGTGTCCTTGACCCATACACTCAAGCACGAATAAATAAGCAAACACAACTAGTCGATTTAACCAATGCAAAAATGGCAATGAATCCTTTTTGCGAGATTGCTGTTGAAGAGGCATTAACCCTTAAAGAAAGTGGCAGCGCTAGCGAAACAATTGCAGTTAGTATCGGTACTGATAAAACTGTAGATACCCTTAGAACTGCACTGGCGATGGGCGTTGATCGAGCTATTTTCATTAAGACTGAAACAGATTTAGATTTACAGCCATTACACGTTGCTAAGATTTTGGCCAATATTATTAATCGTGAAGAAGCTGAACTAATCATCATGGGTAAGCAAGCTGTTGATAATGATAATAACCAAACTGGTCAAATTCTCTCAGGCCTTCTAGATTACTCTCTTGGAACATTCATTTCTAAATTTGATTTAAGTAGTGACGCTAAGAGTGTAGAGGTATGCCGTGAAATTGACTCCGGAATAGAGACTAGAAAACTTAGCCTACCCTCCATAGTAACAGTCGATTTAAGGTTAAATGAGCCTAGATATGCTTCATTACCAAACATCATGAAGGCAAGGTCTAAACCTTTAGAAACAATTGAAATAGAAAGCCTTGGTGTTGACATCACACCAAGAATTAAAGTGATAAGTGTTGAAGAGTCTGGAACAAAAGATAGAGCCTCTAAGCAGATTAGTTCTGCTGAAGAATTTTTCTCCGAGTTAAATCAATTGGGAGCCCTATAATGTCTGCACTTATTCTAATTGAACTCAACGGCTCTGAAGTTAGTGCTAATAGTAGAGCTGCAATAACAGCAGCCTCTGAACTTACTGACAGTATAGACGCTTTAGTGCTTACAAATGATGCAACAAATTCAGCTCCAGTTGCCGCTCTGAGTGGTATCAATACAGTAAAAATGATCGTCAGTCCTGAATTGGAACATCCCAGTGTTGAAGTTGCCAGTAAGCTAGTAGCAGAGGCAATGAGTGGCTATAAATATTTAGTCTCTGGATCGTCAACCTTTAGTAAAAATATTTCACCAAGAGTCGGTGCACATCTTGATGTTCAGCCTATATCTGACGTTTGTGAAATCAAATCAAATAACACTTTTGTGCGTCCATTATATGCAGGAAACATTATGGCAACAGTTGAGTCAAATGATGAAACTATGTTGCTAACTGTTAGATCTACTTCTTTTGAGCATAGTGGTGATGGCGGCTCAGCTACAGTTGAGAATTTATCACCCTCTATTCCCGATTCAAGCTCTACCTTTGTATCTCTTCAGGAATCTCAATCTGAACGACCTGAATTAACAACAGCCGAGAGAATTGTCTCTGGTGGACGTGGACTTGGATCAAAAGAGAACTTTGCCCTAATTGAGCAATTAGCTGACAAGTTAGACGCAGCAGTTGGCGCCTCAAGAGCTGCGGTCGATGCGGGTTTCATTTCGAATGACTATCAAGTTGGGCAGACAGGTAAAGTTGTTGCACCTAAATTGTATTTAGCTGTTGGTATTTCTGGTGCTATTCAACACCTTGCTGGTATGAAAGATTCCCAGGTCATTGTAGTGATAAATAGTGACCCTGATGCACCTATGTCTAGGATGGCTGATTTAGTATGGCAGACTGATTTGTTTGAGGCCTTAAAAGAGTTGAATGATTACACCCTTTAGGATTAGAGTTAATGGAAAGAGAGTCTATTGAATATGATGTTGTAAAGTTGTTGCTCCTAAATTGTATTTAGCTATTGGTATCTCTGGTGCTATTCAACACCTTGCTGGTATGAAGGATTCTCAGGTCATTGTAGTGATAAATAGTGACCCTGATGCACCTATGTCTAGAATGGCTGATTTAGTATGGCAGACTGATTTGTTTGGCGCTTTAAAAGAGTTGAATGATTACACCCTTTAGGATTAGAGTTAATGGAAAGAGAGTCTATTGAATATGATGTTGTAGTTGTTG
>JGI26255J51710_1000841_pt1 | contig 11511 bp, 9 predicted proteins | sample SaaInlV_135m_DNA_2_FD_51710 | JGI IMG/M metagenome (IMG submission 51710)
AGTCGGCCTGATGCCAGATCCTGCCAGACTTCTTCTTGTGTTCCATACAGGACCAGCTCGGCTCCAGGATAAAGCTTTTCAGCAGAACACTGGTGAGTGGTTGCCCGCTGTACGCCCAGACGTTTCCCATTGAGACCGTCAGCGGTGCCTTCAAACCCTGGGTTTGCCTTGGAGACTAACTTAGCCGGGGTGTTGTAGTACTTGATGGTGAAATCGATCTTCTTTTTTCGTTCCTCGGTAATCGACATGGAGGCAATAATCGTATCGAACTTTCTTGCCAGCAGGGCGGGAATCATCCCATCCCATTCCTGTTCAACCAGTACGCACTCTCGATTAAGTCTTTTGCAGACTTCCATTGCGAAATCAATATCAAAGCCTTTTAGCGAGCCGTCAGCCTCTTTCCAAGAAAACGGTGGGTAGGCGCCTTCAACGCCAACCCGCAACGGATCGCCAGCAGTGGCAATGCCGCTTGCCAATGCCAGCATGCCAGCCAGCCCCAGCGCTGTTAGTTTTTTCTTGATCATCAGTGGCAATGCCGCTTGCCAATGCCAGCATGCCAGCCAGCCCCAGCGCTGTTAGTTTTTTCTTGATCATCTCTTTTCTCCTTTTAGTTGTTGGAAATTCCAGTGTGGTAATGGTACACCGGGCCACTGTTTCGTGTCTGTCCCCGGCTAGTGCAGTGTGTTCGACAGAAATTGGCGAAAACGCGCTGATTCTGGGTTGCCAAACATGTCGGCCGGGATCCCTTCAGATTCAATCGCTCCTTCATGCAGGAAAATTACCTTATTCGATACATCGCGGGCAAAACCGATTTCATGAGTCACTACGATCATGGTTCGCCCCTCGTCGGCCAGGGCGCGCATCACTTTGAGGACTTCACCTACCAGTTCCGGGTCGAGCGCGGAAGTTGGTTCGTCAAAGAGCATCAAATCGGGCTCCATGGCTAAAGCCCGAGCAATGGCGGCGCGTTGCTGCTGCCCACCAGAGATATGGGCTGGATAGTAATCCTGGCGGTCGTACATACCCACTTTGTCGAGCGTTGCCTGAGCGCGGTCGAGGGCGTCTGGCTTTGGCATCTTCAGCACGTGTATCAGTGCCTCAGTGACGTTCTCCAGCACGGTCATGTGTGACCACAAATTGAAACTTTGAAAGACCATGCCCAGGCGCGCGCGTAACCGAATCACTTGAGNCATGTCACTAGGCGTGGGCCGCCCGGATTTGTCGGTAGTCATACCGATAGTCTCACCGTGTACCGTGATGTTACCGCTATCGGGTGTTTCCAGAAGATTGATGCAGCGCAAAAAAGTGCTCTTGCCAGAGCCAGATGCACCCAGCATTGAGATCACATCACCAGTAGCCGCATCAAGGTGCACACCTTTGAGCACTTCAACAGCGCCGAAGCGCTTGTGGAGATCTTCGACCTTAAGCGCCAGAGTTGCCTGCGAGGTTTGGGTCATGAGCTTGTGGAGCCTCAGGTCGGGCGTATGCCCCGAAGCCGTTCACTGCGACGGCGCAGCAGTTCGACTGCCGTCAACAGACAGATCGACAGAATGACCAGTATTGTCGCAACCGAAAGGATAGTTGGGCTGATTTCCTGGCGAATTCCAGACCACATCTGACGTGGCAGAGTGATCTGATCAGGCCCGCCGATGAACAGCACGATCACGACTTCATCGAAAGAGGTGATAAAGGCAAAGAGCGCTCCGGAGATGACCCCAGGTAATATAAGAGGCATCTGTACCTTGAAGAAATTNCGCACCGGCCCTCCGCCCAGGCTGGCCGCTGCTTTGGTTAGACTGGCATCAAAGCCAACTAGCGTAGCCGTTACGGTAATCACCACAAAGGGAAAGCCCAGAATTGTGTGCGCAAGAATCAGTCCGGTGTAAGTGGATACCAGGTTGAGCTTGGCAAAGAAAAAGAACATGCCCGACGCGGTGATGATCAGCGGCACGATGAGTGGCGAGATCATGATGGCCATAATCAGTTTGCGAAACGGCATAATCGGCCGGCTAAGCCCAAGGGCTGCGAATATACCCAGCGTGGTCGCCAGCGCCGTCGCGATAACGCCGATAAACAGGCTGTTCTTGGCACCTATTTTCCAGTTGTCACTGCAGACCGTGGTGATCCCAGGGTCTGAGCAGTCACCTATCATCATCCGATACCAGCGCAGGGAGAAGGCCTCGGGGTCCAGACGCAGCATCTCCGGAGTAAACTGAAGAAAGGGTGAGACACTGAAAGAGATTGGGATCACGGCAATCAGTGGCATCACCAGAAAGAACAGCACCAAGGAGCAGATTGTGAGGTATATATAGTGCCACAGGCGCTGGGCTGGGCTCGCATAGGCAGGAAGTGCCATCGTCTTATCCCAGTTTCATGTTGTCGATACCCACGATCTTGTCGTAGATCCAGTACAGCATCAGAATCCCAGCAAGTAGGATTGAGCCCATGGCGGCTGCCAGCCCCCAGTTAAGGGACTTTTGCATGTGGTAGGCCACCATATTGCCAATCAGGCGTCCGTCTTTGCCGCCAACCAGTTCTGGGGTGATGTAGTACCCGATCGCCACGATAAAGACGAGTATTACCCCTGCACCGATACCGGGAAGTGTCTGCGGCATATAGACTCGTAAAAAAGCTATCGCTGGCGTCGCACCAAGGTTCTGCGCGGCTTTCATGTAGTTTGGCGGAATGGTTTTCATGACACTGTAGATCGGCAGGATCATAAACGGCAGCAGGATCTGGATCATCACAATCACCGTGCCGGTAAAGTTGTACATCATCGGCAGGCGGTTTTCATCGGGAAGACCCAGCATCACCAGGGTGTCGTTGATTACCCCCTCCTGTTGCAGCATGACCATCCAGGCAACAATGCGAACCAGCAGCGAAGTCCAAAACGGCATCAGCACGCAGATCATCAAGATATTGGAATACCTCAAGGGCAGCGTGGCTAGAAGGTGGGCTACCGGGTAGGCCAATATCAGACAGCCTACAGTGACGATCAGGCTGACCAGAAAGGTTCGCCACCAAAGCATTGCATAGACGCGGCGTTCTGCGGGTTGCAGTTCGATTTCGTGGTCCTTATTCCACTTGCGATCCACGGCATTAAGATAATAGCCCGTGGTTTGGGGCTCTTGCATCGTGACCAGGGTTTGCCAGAAGGCCACATCACCCCAACGTTTATCTGCCTTGATCATGGCATCCCGGTACGGCGGCTCACTGACCTTTTTGAGTTTGCGACTGGATTTCTTGATCAGACTCTTGAAGCCGGGTTTCCCATAATTCATCCGGGTGCTGGACTTGCCAACGAGAAACTTGTTGGCTGAACTAAGATCCTTGTACAACGCGTTAAAGAAGGTCTCGTCAGGTGCGCTGGCGCCATCCCAGGCCTGTAATACTTTGTATAACTTGGTGCAGTCAGCGTTCGTGAGAGGCGTGAGATATGCGCAGATATTAAACTGGGCTCGTCTTGCCTTGTTTTCTCTCTCTCTTTCGGTGCCCTGGGCGTTTACACCGACCATTGCTATCTCATGAATAGGGAGCCAGGTGCTTGCTGATTGCCAGCGTGGATCGATTGCGATCATGGCATCACGATACGGGCCTTTCTTAGGGATACGCACCCTCCAGGCTGGATCGCTGGGATCTACAGCATCAGAAAAATTATCGCTAATCAGGTATTTGTTCAGACTCGAAAGATCCAGATATATTGCCTCAAAGAGGTCTTCTTCTGGCAGTGTTTTTCGATCCCACTGATCGATCATGGCGAAGGTCAGCGGTAATTGATAGTTAATCAGTGTGTCGTCGGTACTACGGGTCAGCAGGTTGCCGATCGGGATGATAAAAAGGCCAAGCAGAAAAATTAGCGGTGGCAGCACCAGGCAAATCGCCCGGAGTTTGCTGCGGCGCATCGAGCGCTGCAGGCTGGTTTTAAGAGGTATACCGTCGGCTGTCAGCAGAGGCTGGACCGACACCGGGGGACTATTTGTCATTCATATGAACTGGCGAGGGAGACCCGACAATCATAGCCAGGGAGCGACAGAAAAGGGGCCAGCCGATTGACTGGCCCCAGTCTGTAAAAACAACTACCTGTCCAAAGTGGCCTTACTGACCCATCCAGGCAGTGAATCGCTCGGAGATCGAGTCACCGTTATCCGCCCACCAGTCAGGATTGGCAAACAAATGCATTTGACTCAAAGCTTCCGGCGCATTGGGCATTAGCGGCATGATGTTCACGCCGGTGTTGAACCAAGGCTCACCAGCTTGGATGAGATCGATGCCTGAGGCGCGCATCGGCGCGTAGGTGATCCACTTAGCCTGGCCGGCCTGCTGTTCGGGGGCGGAGGCATGAATCAGAAATTTCAGCGCTTCGTCGGCGTTCGGTGTGCCTTTGAGCATGGCCAGCCATTCCTCTTCAAGAACCTGTCCATCCCAGTTGATTACAAAGGGCGCACCTTCTGAAAGCATAGCAGCACCGATTCGACCGTTGTAGGCCAGCGCCATGGATACCTCACCACTGGTAATGAGCTCAAGCGGCTTGGCGCCTGAGGACCAGAATACGGCGTGATCCTTGATAGTGTCGAGTTTGGCAAAAGCACGATCCATGCCTTCAGCGGTGTCTAACACAGAGTAAACGTCACCAGGTGCTACGCCGTCGGCCATCAGTGCCATCTCGACAAGTGCGTTGCCCCAGGTGTGAATACCACGCTTGCCGGGGAAGTTCGCGACATCGAAGAAGTCAGCGATCGTTTTCGGGTTTCCAGCAGCATTGCCATCAAAGGTGCCTTCCTGATAGAAGGGGACGTAAGACCAGAAAATTTGCGGTACGACGCAGTCATTCGGTACGGACACCATGATATCGTCGTCCATCGAACTGCCGTCGGGCGCCTTGGTGAAGACATCACGGGGCAGTTCCTCAAAGAGGCCTTCATCACAGCCAACGCGAGCTTCGTGTGGCAGGACATCAACGATGTCCCACGTCACATTGCCCGATTCGACCTGGGTGCGTACTTCGCCAAGACCGCCGTTATAGTTCACAAACTTGGCCGTGCCTTCGGACCAGGTATCCGCATAGGCCTTCTGTTGGCTCATGGTATACGCGCCGCCCCACGAGGCGACTGTGACGTCGGCGTGCGCAGGTACGGCCAGGGCCGCCCCAATCACTGCCGAGGCCAGGGTGGTTGCTAAGAGATGCTTACTCATTCTCGTTCCTCCGCTATCGGTTGGTTGTCGTCATTAAAATGACGTTAGAAAACATGTCGTCGGTGCCACTTCAGTTAGTTGCCTCGACGACATCAAGTGCTCGACAGTCCTCCATAGACCAGCCGAACTTGACTATGTCTCCCTCATTTAACGCCGCATGGTGCGACGCATTAGGGATTTTAACAATAAAATCGCTATGTCCGCACACTGAAGCGCGGGTGCGGATATGATCACCCAGGTAGATCAATTCCTCTACCTTGGCCTCGAATAAGTTGGGAAATTTTCCAGGTTCGGGATTCACTTCGACTCGCTCCGGACGCAGCGAAAGTGTGGCTCGGTCGCCTACGGCGTCAACGTTGACTTTGAATGCCTGAACGTGATCGCCGTTATCGAGTTCGACCTGGCAGTGATTCCCCTCGATGCTGTGCACGAACCCCGTCAGCCGGTTATTCTCGCCGATAAACTGTGCGACAAATGCATTTTCAGGCCGTTCATACAGGTCGTTGGGCGCTGCCAATTGTTGGATGACGCCATCATCGAAGACGGCGATACGGTTCGACATAGTCAGTGCCTCGGACTGGTCGTGGGTTACGTAAACGATTGTCACGCCGAGACTTTCATGAATATGTTTAATTTCGTACTGCATCTGCTCACGCAGTTGCTTGTCGAGTGCGCCCAGTGGTTCGTCCATCAGCACAAGGTCAGGATCAAACACCAGAGCTCGGGCAACGGCTACCCGTTGCTGTTGGCCGCCGGAAAGTTGGGCCGGGCGACGGTTGCCAAACGCGCCGAGTTGTACCATGTCGAGTGCGCGTTTGGTTCGTGACTCAATCTCGGACTTGTTGAGTCTGCGGACCTCAAGTGGAAAGGCGAGGTTCTCATTGACCGTCATATGGGGGAAGAGGGCATAGTTCTGAAAAACCATGCCGATTCCGCGTTTATGCGGCGGCACCGCGTTGATGGGCTGGTTACCCAGATAAATCTCACCATGGGTGGCCGGTTCAAAGCCCGCCAACATCATCAGGCAGGTTGTTTTGCCAGAGCCAGAGGGCCCGAGCATAGTTATGAATTCCCCCTTTTTGATGTCCAGATTCAGGTTTTTAACGACAAGGGTTTCGCCGTCATAACTTTTCTGCACTTTTATGAAGCGGACAAAGAAATCCTGATCACTCATTTGCGAGATTTTCCCTTCTTGACTATAGTCACGACAGATTACGTCGGTCTGGTATTATGCTTCTAGTAACCGTCGTAGATGCCTCAGTTTAGTAGGGTTTGTGGAGATTCTCAAGGTTTTAGTCCCCTTGGTTTCTGTGGTTTCATGCAAGTTGACTCTAATGAAGTGGATAGTTTTATAAAAGGTTCTGAATAGGACTATCAACCGCCCAGTTTTCGCGCTGCTACCAAAAGACGGATTACCAAGCTAGATTGGTGCGAGAACTTGATAATTAGTATGGGGCCGGCCAAGATCATGTTGACACAAGACAACCCCGTGATGCTGCTAAAAACGGATGCGCGTGATCAGGAGTGGATCAGTGCTTTTGCTGCTGCGATGCCAGAGCTTGAGGTGCGTGTGTGGCCGCAGGTGGGGGATCTTAAGGAAATCAATTGCGCTTTACTGTGGAATCCACCGGTAGAACTTTTTAACGGCCTGGAGAACCTCGAGGTGATTTTCTCGATCGGAGCAGGAGTCGATTCACTGCTCGCCTGTTCAGCGTTACCGGCCAAGGTGCCGATTGTGCGCATGGTGGAGCCAGAACTCACGGCAGGCATGGTGGAGTTCTGCCTATTTCAGGTTTTAAGGTTTCACCGCCTGATGCACTGTTATGAGCGCCAGAAGGCCCAATACGCCTGGCAAGAGTTGCCTCAGTTACCGGCACGAGATACAACGGTGGGGGTGATGGGAATGGGTGTGCTTGGCCTGGCTTTAGCGAAACAACTCCAATCGCTTAACTACAATGTGATTGGTTACCGTCGGCAATCAAAACCTAACGACGCGATAGAGATGTTTTGTGGTGAGGCGCAGGTAGAGGCGTTTCTGCGCCAGGCAGCGATACTGGTGATGTTGCTTCCAGCGACTGAGCAGACCCGGCATATTATTAACCGGGAGACGCTTGCAATGTTGCCGCCCAAGGCGTGTCTGGTTAACGCTGGCCGTGGCGAATCAATCAACGAGCAGGACCTTCTTATGGCACTGGACAGCGGCCAACTGCAGGCCGCAGCGCTGGACGTATTTGGTCAAGAGCCGCTGCCAACCGACCATCCCTTCTGGTCACATCCGGGTATTTTTCTAACCCCACATATCGCCAGTATCACTCACCCACCAACAGCCTGTCGCTATATCGCTGATGCGCTACAGGCTTACCGAGTGGGAGGGGCATGGCCTAACCTTGTCGAAACAGGATCAGGATATTAAAGGCTATTCAGGCAACCACTGCGAGTACGTTCTGGCCTGGGCGCAAAAGATGGGAGTGACAACAGATTGTCGAAATAGTTTTCGATAAGACGGGGTCAGGCGCCTGATTTCTGTTTGGCCGATGTTGGCTCAGGTTCGGAGGCGATTTTTCGTTGGATCATGACAGGGATCTGCTGTTGCAGGACGATTCGCCATTGTCCGTTATCTTCCTTGACCCAGTACTGCTCCACGATATCTGTTTCTCCTGACCCCTTGAGCTTTGTTGCCCGGGTGACCAGTTGTGTCTTTGGTCCGGGGTAGATAAAGATTTCGGTGAATTCAAGGCCGCCGGACTTGGGGCGTGCCTCTGGCAGATCGTGGCGAGAGGTTTTGGAAAGACCTACAGTAATAGCTGCAGAGGAAGGTTCGATCTGCTGTTGTGACGCTAATTGAGGGTCACCGTGAACGATGGCGAGGAGGTTTGCACGGAGGCGCTGCAGCTCTGCCGGGGAAATCCAGTCCGGGGTATCGTCGATGATAATCGGCAACTCGTCGGCGGCTCCAAGCAGGTGATAAAGATTCCCAAAATCAGCATTACTTAATGTAATGCATCCTTCGCTCGCACGCGGCGCGCGGTTAATCCAGCCAGGCTCAGTCCCGTGGAGCCAGATCCCGTAACCGGTTCTGCGCAGTTGCTGATCGAGCGGGTTGGGATAATTGGTGGTCAGTGCGCCAGATCCGTAACGGGCCTCGAGTTGACTTTTGGGAATATAGCCATTGATCCGGTAGACGCCTACGGGCGTCTTTAGGTCTCCCTCGCGTTCTTTGCCGTAACCTTGCCGGCCAACTGTGACGTAAAAATCAGCCAGTCGTTGTAGCTCACCATGAATCTGTCGAAAAACATGGAGCCGCGCTGCGGGAAGATCGACATAAAGCACTACCGTGTTTTCCAAAGAGACTTTGACCAGTTTCGCTGGGACCCGGTTGGCCTTGACCTCACGACTTCCAATGGCATGTTGCCATCGGAGACGTAGTTGCTCGCGCAGCTCTTGAGCACGAGTCTCTGATGAACGATCACTCAGTTCAGGCAATGAGCGTACTCGCCCGGCAAGGGCAAGCAGCAGGTCAGAGCGCATCAGGTGCCCGACGCGGCTTTCGGGGTAGTCCTCGGTTAGGGCTTTTAATGCCTTAAGCCCGGCAGACCATTGCCCGGCGACAATGTTCGCCGTGGCGCGAAGCAGGCGGGGTTCGTACTCATCGGAGGTTGCCCCGGCCAGCGCCATAGTGGACGGTATCGTGATAACAAGCGCAAGTAGCAGGCGACGGGAAAAGCGCTTCATAAGTGTCCTTCGCGTCGGGTTTTTGGGATTCCGGCAGGGCGCAAGTGTACCCGTTGGTTCCCGGCTTTCCAAACAGGGGTCAGTTCCCCTGTTAACTAAGGGGTTACGAGCGGTAATCGCACGCTGGAAAGCTCGCCTAGCGTAGTCAAGGGCTCGTTCTTGTTCGCTTGCGAGTCTTCTGGGTTCATCGCATGATGATAGGCGCGGGCTGCCTGTTCAGCGTAAACCTGGGAAAGATTGTCAAACAGAATACGGTAAGATGGGTCGGTATACAAGCCAGCACGCAATAACGTTGCGGCCTGCTCTAGCCTGCCCTGAAGACTATAAAGTCTTGCAAGATTATTGTAGGGTTCTGGACGCCCTGGATAACGGGTGATTAGCTCGCGGTAAGCCTGTTCGGCCTCATCGTGTCGTCCGCTAGCGGCAAACACATCAGCTCGTGCAAACAGTAACTCGGTTGATTCGCTGGCTCCTTTGCCAATAGTAGTTTCGATCAATATCAACGCTTCGTTGTAGCGCTGTGACTTAAGCAGGGCTTGTATTTGCTCAAATTCTGAAGCGGGTATTGCTGAGCTCAGCAGCATGCCAGCGCTGATGGCGAGCAGTGCGAGAAGATGGCGTCCTGGTTGTTGCCAACGATTCCTCGAAGAACCTGGTGCTCGGGTTTTAACGGGTCGCTTCAGAACGAATCGCATCCCAGCGTTTTTGCCAGTCGGGAGTGATAGCTCCCGGAGTCGTCAGCTGATCTTGCTTAATCCACCCCGCAACGGAGTTCAGTACCCGTAGACGGCTCCAGTCGCCCTTACGACTGATAACTTCGACTTCAGTCCCCTTGTCGAGCAGTCCGAGCACGTCTGAGTCCGGTCCGGTTGATGGCAGGGAGCGAATTCGAACCCGGTTGTCGTTAATGTGAGCCCGCCCGCCGCTTTCCTTAACGAATTTGCCATAGACCCACACGTCCAATCCCCTAGGGCTCTTTATCATTATCCAGCCGTTCTTGCTGCCTATCACTTTCACTGTTATGCCCTTGTCCAAAAGACTGACTACGGGGGCGCCTGCATCCGGTCGCCCAACAACCGGGGCATTGTCAGCAGTGACCCAGGCGGTTTTGAATGGTGCAACCACGACTTCAGTAGGTGTCGATACGGGAGTCGGCCGGCTAGTCTGACCTGGGTTTGCCAAGGCATTAAAGGTATCCAGCCAGTCCTGGGTAACCGGTTTTTGTACCGCAAGGCCGGATTGCTGTGCCCAGTTCTGTAGCAGGTACCCCGCGCTAATTTGTTTCCAGTCGCCAGATTGGGCATGCACTGTAACCGGTGCACCTTTGTCGAGATGCAGAACGACTGATGAGTCGGCACCGGTTGTGGGATGCGTGCGTACCCGCACACGGTTTGCAGTAATGCGTCCATTGGGCGCGCCCACGACATACTTTCCAAAAACCCAAACCCTGGTTGGCGAAGGCAGTTCCAGTCGGGCCCAAGAGCCGCTGTACTGGATGATCTTGACCGGGCTGCCTTGTCTTAGTTTGCGGGTGGCAGGGGCTGACAGATTTGGTTGGGCACGGACGGTCAGGTGGCCACTTTGAACATGCGCTGCTGTGAAACTGGTATTGACGGTTTTCCCAGAAGCGGTGGGCACTGTTGTTTTCTCAGAGGGCAAAGACTCGGGTTGTGCAGTTTCGGAGTGAGTGTCGACAGAAGCTTTTGGTTTTGCCACGGTGGCGGGTTGATCGTTTTTCACAGAGAGGTTGCTCTTGTCGATAATGCCCAGTACGCGCTTGGCGTCGGCGTGCTGCTGGTCGGCAGATCGGCTTAGCCATTCACGTGCTTTGCTGATATCGCGCTCAGCGCCTTTGCCGAGGTAATACGCTAACCCGAGGTTGTACTGCGAGGTGACATCCCCAAGCTCAGCCGCACGTTCCCACCAGTCGACTGCCCGGGAGAAATTCTGCTTAACCCCCCGGCCTTCCCAGTGGGCGACCCCAAGATTAAACATCGCTGTTGGATGCCCGGAATCTGCTGCTTTGCGAAACCACGTGATCGCCTGGTCCAGATCCCGGCTGGCGCCTTTACCTTCATAGAAAGCAACGCCCATGGCGTATTGAGCTTCCCGGTTGCCTTGTCGGGCGTGCGGCTCCCACAACGATACTGCCTTGGCATAGTCACCTGAGTTGTATGCGGTCACTGCCCGTTCCAGGTCTTCATTTTGAGCCTGCACAATCCCGCTGACTGCGAGCAGAAGGGCCAAAAAGGCGATTAATCTGATGTACCGGGAAGATTTCATTTGCCTGTAGCTGCTTTCAATATCTTATACCTGCGTAATTTGAATGATCTCGTATGACCCATGCCAGATCATAGTGACGGCTACATAGAGTATTACCACAAGCCCAATGTACGCAATCCAGCGGTGGCGCTCAAGTAGGCGAGCCACCAGAGTTGCGGCAAAGGCCATCAGGCCAACAGACAGAGTAAGGCCAATGACTAATATCAACGTATGATCGCGAGCGATCCCGGCGACTGCCAGGACGTTGTCCAAAGACATGGAGACATCTGCCAGGATGATCTGGAAAACCGCATGTTTCATTGA
>JGI26255J51710_1000862_pt1 | contig 11290 bp, 13 predicted proteins | sample SaaInlV_135m_DNA_2_FD_51710 | JGI IMG/M metagenome (IMG submission 51710)
TTTGATGATTATCTTAAAGTAATTGAATACAAAACAGCAACCGCATTTGAGGTTGCAGCTAGAACAGGAGCAATTATTGCAAATGGGACTGAAGATCAAATTGAAGCATTATCAAAATATGGAATAAATCTTGGAATAGCATATCAAATTAGAGATGATTTGTTTGATTGGAAAAATGAAGAAAAATTATTTAATATTTTGATCAAAAAGACTTCAGATCCAAGAGATGTTTTTAATAAAATGGAAGAATTGTTAAAAGAATATGCTGAAAAAGCTAGAGCAGCATTAAGAAAAATCCCAGATAGTGATGCAAAAACAAATCTAGAAAATTTAATTAAATTTACTTCATTTAAGGCATAACGCCTAAGCTGATTACGGGTGTTGCTAACTCTACAAATTTAATGAGTGGTTCTGGATAAACACCAAATCCTACCAAGAAAATTATAGATGCAATCATAACAGCAATTACTGATTTTGGTTCTTTGACTCTCTTTTCTGTTTCTCCTTCAAAGTACATCTTTCTTGTAATCCAACCATAGTAAGCAAGAGACAAAGCACTGTTAAGAACACCTGCGATTGCAAGCCATGGGGCCCACCACAATACAGAACCGGCATCTAAGGCACTACCAAATAACATCAATTTACTCCAGAAACCTGAAAGTGGAGGAATACCGGCAAGAGCAAACAATGAGATTACTAAACCAAGAGCAGTAATTGGCATTCTTCTTCCAAGACCTTTTAATTTATCAATATGAGTTACTGCAAGAGTTGTGACAATTCCTGCAATTGCAATAAATGCAGCCCCTTTCATTACTGCATGGTTCATTATTTGATACAAAGAACCTTGTAAACCCAAAGAACTGTGTGGAGCAACTGCAAGTCCAATCAAGATATATCCAGCATGTGCGATACTAGAATATGCCAACATCCTAGACAGACTCTTTTGCATGATTGCAGCAACATTACCTATAGTCATAGTCATTACTGCAATAACTCCAAGAGCTAGTGTCCAATCAAGATGTAAAACCACCATTCCAAGAACAACAATTCTAATGGTTGCTGCAAATCCTGCTTTCTTGGTAGCTGCTGCAAGTAATGCAGTAATCGGAGCTGGTGCACCTTCATAAGTATCAGGAAGCCATTGATGGAAAGGTACGAGACCCATCTTGAATCCAAATCCTGCAATAAACATTCCAACAGAAAGTAACGCAAGCGGGAGTAAAGAAGGATCAAGTGTTGAATAACCTTGAATTACTTCTCCAATATTTGTAGAACCAGTTAATCCGTATGAAAGTGAAATACCATAAACAATAATTGCAGATGACAATGCACCAAACAAGAAATATTTCAGAGCTGCTTCATTGGAACTTGGATTCTTTTTCATAAATCCAACCAAAACATATGTTGGAATACTCATCAACTCCCATGCAACAAATAACATTACCAAATCAGTTGAATATGCAACTAGTACCATTCCAATTGTAGCAAGTAAAATTAAAGAATAGTATACAGCAGGAGAATTATGTTTTCTCATATAATTAAAAGAACCAACAGTAGTGAACAAAGCAACAATTAACATTGCAATTGCAAAGAATCCACCAAATGCATCATCACTATTACATCTTCAGCAAAAAGAGCAGATGCAGACACATTTTCATTTATGAATTGATATCCAACATAGCCCATGGATACAATTAATGCAGCAAATGCAATTACAGCATAAAATGAGTTAGAGCCATTTTCTTTTCTTGCAATACTAATGATTGGAAGAAGAATTCCAACAGTTCCTAAAATTGCAATTAATACCAATGGAGTTGAAGTAATTTCTAACATTTCATATCACCTATATCAACAATATCAGGACTACGAATAGTAATCCTGCTCCAAATACGAAAAGATATGATTGTGAAACACCAGTTTGGGTTCCTTGTACAACTTTTGCACTCCACCCAACTGCTTTCTGCACTCCATCATTCATACCGTAATCGATAGCTGTCTTTTCAAAGTATCTGAATACACCTCTTGCTAACCACAATGGGGCTACAACAAAACACCAGTAAATTATTGCATTAAGATACCATCTGTTTAAGAATAATTTGTGAATTGAATAAAAGACAATGTTAGAGTTTACAAATTTCACAGGATCAACCCATCTACCAATATAGAAAATGTAGCCTAATCCAATACCTGTAGCAAATGCTACCAAAGATGAACCAAGTGCAACAGGATTAAGTCCTTGTAAGAATCCTGGCAGAATTGATGCTTCATTTGCAACATGTTCAGAATGAATACCAAATGAATGTTCAAGATAATCAGTAAATACATGATGTAATCCTTCTTCTGCAGACAATCCAATGAGACCAACACCAATTGTAAGTACTGCAAGAATTCCATATGGAATCCACATAGATGGGGATGCTTCATGAATATGATGTCCTTCTTCTTCCATCTTTTCGATATGTTTACTCTTCTTTCCAAAGAAGACCATACCAATCATTCTTGTTGTATAAAATGCAGTGATAACTGCAGTAAGTACAGCAATTATGTAAAGAGGTAATGCCCATTCATTTCCGGATGTATAAACAGCTGCAAAGATTGCATCCTTACTCCAAAATCCTGTTGTGATAAATGGAGCACCCATTAAACCAAGACCTGCAGCCCACATGAACACATACGTTTTCTTCATCTGTTTTCGCAATCCACCCATGTCTGACATAAATCGTGAACCAACAATATGCAACAAAGAACCTGCGGCCATGAANAATGAGGCCTTGAACATTGCGTGAGAAATTAAATGGAAAAATCCTGCAGTATAACCATCNACATATTGATGAGACAATCCTGCAACACCTAATGCCATCATCATATAACCAATTTGAGAACCAGTNGAATAAGCAAGAACTTTCTTTATTTCACCATTAACCATTCCTTGTGTTGCAAGTAATAATGCAGTAATTGCACCAACCCAAGCAATAATCTCAAAGAATTGATCTGCCATGATACCTGCAGCACCTAATGCAAATACAAGTGGACCAATTCTTGCTACCAAAAATACTCCTGCTTTNACCATTGTGGCGGCGTGAATCAATGCAGATACTGCAGTAGGACCAGTCATTGCTTCTAGTAACCACTCGTTTAATGGGAATTGTGCAGATTTTCCCATCGCACCACCAAAGAGTAAAACAAATGCGGGAACAAGTAATCCCTGAGCATTCATGGCAATTGCCCATTCATGATCTCCCATTAATTCTTTAAATCCAAAAGTACCTGCAAACAAGAATATCAAAAGCATGCCTGCAATCATCATTACATCACCAACTTTGGTCATGATGAATGCCTTCATACCTGCATGTGTTGGAGAATAGTAATCTAACATGCCAAGAACAGTTCGTCCTTCAGTACCAACATGATCTTTCTTTTTATCACGATACCAAAAGCTGATCAACGCATACGACGCAAGTCCAACGCCTTCCCATCCAAAGAATACTTGAAGTAAATTATCGGACAGTACAATCAATTGCATTGAACCAATAAAGAACATCATCCAGAACCAAAATCTTGTGATGTCCTTATCACCTTTCATGTATCCTGTGCTGTAAATCATAATTAGGAATGAAATCCATCCAACAACATTTGCCATTATAATTGAAAGCGGATCTGCCAAGACGCCTCCCTTAAGACCAAGAGATTCTATCCACATGACTTGATGATGTAGTTCGTGTGCTTCTAGTGCAACAGGAATCATGGTTGCTGCAGATAATGCACTCATCAAAGCAAATGCAACTGCAACATAACCAGTTGCATGTTTTGATAATTTTCCAACTCCAGGAATAATCATTGCTGCTGCAAATGGTAAAATCCAAACAAGCCAAGCACTTAGAGTTCCAACTTCAAATGGTAATCCTACAGATTCAAATGCCATAATCTAAACTCCCAATACTCCATTCATGTATGGAATAATTGTTTTGAAGAAAATATCTGGATAAATTCCAACTACAATAGAAAATCCTGCCAACACCATCATTGGTGCAGTCATATACCAACTACCTTCTTTTACATTTTCAAGATGTTCAGGAGTTTTTCCAAAGAATACACGTTTTAACATCCATAACATGTATGACATTGTAAGGGCTGTTGCAACAAGACCTAGACCAAATGTTACTGCTCTAAGTGTTGAACCCTCTTCAATTGCAGTTTCTAATGCACCGAAAAAGAGAACCCATTCTCCCATAAACCACTTGTTGGTGGAACACCCATTATTGTTAATGCACCAATCACTGCACATACTGCAGTTATGGGCATTTTACCTGCTAGGCCTCCAAGTTTAGAGATACTTCTAGTTCCAACTTTAACAATAATAATTCCAGCCATCATGAAGAGAATACCTTTTCCAATAGCGTGAGTTACATACATCATCTCAGCACCTGCAAGACCAAGTACCGATATCGAACCAATGCCAAACAAGAGATATCCCATCTGACTGATACTGGAATATGCAAGCATGCGTTTCAAATCATCTTGCATCAGTGCCATTGCACCACCATAAATCATAGTAACAAGTCCCCAAATATGGAACCATATTGCAAGATCCGCAAAAGTTGATGGTAAAAATTCAACAATTAATCTGAAAATACCATAAGCACCAATTCCAATCATAGCTGGGGACAACAGTGCACTAATTGGAGTAGGTGCAGAGCCGTGAACGTATGGAAGCCAAATATGGAACATGAAGACTGCTAGTTTTACACCAAGTCCTATTGAAATTGCAACTGCAGATAACATGAGAATATCTTGTGGAATTTCTGATTCATTGATATCTGCAAAATCAAAACTTCCAATGGATAGACCAATCATCAAAAATCCTAATAGTAAAACTACCGCACCAGCATGAGTCCAAAACAAGAACATTAAACCAATCTTTCTTCTAGGACCATCACCCCAAAGAGCAACTAAAAAGAAACCAGGAATTAACATTACTTCAAAGAAAATATAAAATTCAATCAAATTTGTTGAAAGAACTGTTCCAAGCATTCCCATTGCAAATACCAAATAAAGTGCAAAGTAAAGTCCAGATTTTGCATTTACATAATTTGTAAGGGAAGAAGATTCAATGACAGATGTTTGTCCACCTGTAGATGAATTGATTTTTTGTTCTTCTTCAAATTGTTCATGGAATTTGTGAAGCATGTATGGTTTTGAGTAAAGTGCCAATATTGTAGATAGAACATAAATCATTATTGCAAATGGCGATGCCAAACCATCTAACAAGAATCCAAATTCTCCAAACTGGCTGGTCCATGGATAGTGTTCCTCTACAGTTCCAGAGAGTGCTGCATTAATTACAAGAATTGTTGTGTATAGTAAAAGTGCAAATGTAAACCACATTGCAGGAGTAGGACCCATTTTTCTTCCAATAATGTATGCTACTGGAGATAATAGCAAAGGCAGGAAAACTGCTTGTAATAATGCATATTCCATTATCCTTTCAAACTCCTAAAGTCTGCAACATCAACATTCTGATACATACGATACGCTACAATGATCAGTGAAAGTCCAACTGCAACTTCAGCTGCTGCAATTGCAATTGAAAATAAGGCTAAAGTCTGACCACCACTATGAGGCAAAAATCTACCAAATGCAACAAGGTTGAGATTTGCGGCATTAATGATAATCTCTACTGCAAATAACATTCGAATGAAATTACGTTTTACAGCAAGGCCGTAAATGCCTATTCCTAATAGGGCAACTGAAACTAATGAAAAATCAATTAGCTCGCTGGTCATTCTCCACATCCTCTCGTTTTGCTAATACCAGTGCTCCAGTTACAGAGCCTGCTAAAATTAATCCCATCAATATCAATGCAGGCCAATAATAGGTAACAAAGTCTACACCAATATCTCTAAAATTAACTGGGGGTTCATCAGTAGTTATTGTTTTAATTCCAGAATCTAAGAATACGGCACCCAATGATACCATAACTATAAGCATCAATCCAATGCCTGCAAACTTTCTTCTCTTGTCTTCAATTTTTTTGAATATGAGTTCACGTTTTACCAACATAACAGTAAACAAAATCAAAACAGCGATAGAGCCAACATAAACTGCTAGTTGGAATAATGCAACAAATGGAGCATCCAATAAGAAAAAGAATCCAGCAATACCACCAAGAGTTCCCATTAAAGCAATTGAACCATAAATTAATGATCTCATTTCAAGTGCGGCAATTGCACATCCAATTGTAATTACAGACAATGCTAAAAATACTGCATCAGCCATGTGTTGCACCTCTAGCAGTAATTTGAATTTCACTATCTTGTGCTACATATGGTTTCACAGCAAGTTGCGCAGGAGTGTAGATTAGGCCCTCTTTAGAAAATGAAGATAATTCATAATCGTTTGTCATGTATAATGCATAAAATGGACATGCATCAACACATAGACCACAAAAAACACATTTGCCATAATCTATTTGAGGCATAATTGATTTCTTGTTTTGTTTTTGTTCTTCTGGAACTTTTACCATTGCAATAGCTTCTGCAACACCTTCACATGCAATAGAACATAATTGGCAACCAGTACAATGATCATGAAACAACATATGACGTCCCTTTAATCCAGCAATACCAACACCAGTGGAAGGATCAAATTGATAACCATCACCTACAAATTTCAATTTCTCTTCAGGATATCTAAGAGTAAATCGTTTCATTGCAAGATGTTTAATTCCAGAATTTAATGCACGAATTATACCTGTAGCAGTTCCCATTATTGTAATCCTCCTGGTCCCAAGACTCCAGCGTAAAGCAAGCCTAGTGCAATAAAGATGTTAACGAATGCAAGTCCAATAAGTTTGGTCCAACCAAGATTTAACAACATATCAACTCTAATTCTTGGGAAAACACCTCTTGGTAAAATTATGAAAAATATTACTCCCACAGTTTTGAGAACAAACCAAAGTGTACCATTAAGCATCTCTTGAGAAAATACAGGTAATCCAGGAACTTTGAGGGTCACGGGACCCATTGTAATTCCATCAGTGATTATTTCAGCAGGGAATGGAGGTATAATTGATGGTCCATTCCATCCACCAAGAAACAATACAACAAACAAAGCTGCAAAGGCATAAAGTTTCAAATAAGTTCCTAATTGAACAAGCCCATACATCATTCCAGATAATTCAGTTAACCAACCAGCTACAATTTCACTTTCAGCTTCTGGTAAATCAAATGGAATTCTTTCTAATTCTGCAAGCATTGTAATAAAAAATACAATTGCACCAACAGGTAAAAAGATAATCCATGGAAAACTAGATTGACTTGCAGCAATTTCAGACAAATTAAGAGAGCCAGTTAAAATTACAACACCTAACAAAGATAGAATTAATGGAATTTCAAATGAAACCATTTGGAATAATGCTCTGATACCACCAATGAATGGGAATTTACTGTTTGCAGACCATGCTGAAAGAATTGTAATGATTGGGAAAAATCCAATTACTGCAAATACTGCAAGTAATCCCAAATCAACATCTGCAACTACCCAACCTGGGGCAACTGGAATTAGTGCAACAAATGCTGCTGCAGCTGCAACAAACAGTACTGGTGCTGCCCAGAAAATTGGTTTGTCTGCTTTTGCTGGAATAATAATTTCTTTAGAAATAAGTTTTAACCCATCACCCATCAGTTGTAAAATACCTTCAACTTTACCACAGTAAAAAGGACCAACTCTTAATTGTAATTTTGCCATCATCTTTCTTTCAACAAAAATTGTTCCAGCAGCTAATAATGCTGCAAAACCGAATCCTGGAAATGCCATTACTTTGAACATGTCAGTTTCCATAAATGATTGAATTATAGGCAAAGTGCGTGTAGGATCTGCTATCCATGAAAGTGCAAGAAATGGAGTAAGTAATTCACCATTAATCACGGGCATTTCAATTGCAAACAGAATCATGAAAACTGCAGGAATTCCTATTAAGTTTAGAATCAAAATTGCCCAAAATGCATTATCAAGTAATGATTTGATAAATTCACTTAGTTTGAATTTTGGTGCAATAACTGACATTTATCGGTCTGCCTCCACTGGCCAATAATTTAGACTCCAATAAACAGATGGCATGTTACCAAGTTTTTCACCTTTGAGAAGATAGGGCAATGCAATCAAGTTTCTAAAAGAAGGTACACTTAGTTTTAGTCTATATGGTTCTGTTTTACCATCAGAGACAATATAGCATCCCAAAGAACCTCTACCAGACTCTACACGTTTGTATACTGTTTGATCTCCTTTTCCTTTTGGATTTGGTTTAAGTTTTGTTCTAACAGAACCAGACTTTGGCATTTTTTGTAATGCTTGTCTAATAATATTACAGCTTTCCAGCATATCAAGCCAAGGAATTTTAGATCTTGCATAAGAATCCCCTTCTTTCATTACATTAGTGTGAATATCTAACTCATCATAAGCATCGTAAGGTTCTTTCTTTCTAAGATCATAATCTACACCACTTGCACGAAGAACAGAACCAGTAGTTCCAAGTCTAATAGCATCTTGTNTAGATAAAANACCAGTATCTCTAGTTCTTGCAATCAAAATTGGATTATCATAAAAAATTGCAGNNTATTCTTTGATACGTTTTTCAAAATANTTTACTTGACGTAAACAAACATCTTCAAAATTTGCNGGTAAATCATTTCTAACTCCACCTGGAACAAANTGTGCATGTGTTACTCTTGCACCAGTCATTTTTTCCATGAGATCAATTAAGAATTCACGATCACCTGCAGGCCACATAAACATTGTAGAATGTCCTAAGAAAATTCCATAAATTGCAAGCCAATACATTATGTAGATACATCGATTTAATTCAGATGCAATTACTCTGACATATTTTGCACGTTCAGGAACTTCGATTCCAAGAATTTCTTCAACTCCCAAAACATATGGATAAAGNACATTACAAGAATCNTGAATTACTGGTCTTTCCAANTGAGGAATGTTTAAAATATAATTTCTATATTCAGCCATCTTTTCTTCTCCACGATGAACATANCCAGGATCAGGATCACATGCAACAATATAATCACCATCAATTTGTACAATAATTCTCATATGGCCAGAACCTGGATGTTGTGGTCCAACATTAAGAGTCATAATTCTCTCGTCAACTTTTTGGAGTGCTAGTCCGGGCATTATCTCGTTCATTCTTATCGTCCCTTTAATGCAAAGTCCTTTCTAAGTGGTGGCAAATCTGCCCAATCTTCTGGCAAAAGTAATCGTCTATTATCAGGATGACCATCAAAGAAAACTCCAAACATTTCAAAAATCTCTCTTTCATGAAATTCTACGCTGTAAAATATATCTCTAAGAGTTGGGAGTTTTGTTGCATCATTTCCAGGAATCGGGTTTTCTTCTCGTTGTGCTCTAGTAGCTAAAACAAGAATTTGTCGTGCTAATGAAGAATCAGAATAAGATCCTATATGATAAACAACCTCAATTTCTTTATCCTGAGGGTAATCTACACCTGAAACAGATTCTACATGATCAAAATTTAATCCATCACGAATGAATTCAGCAACATCATGTATGTTTTCACGACTTACATTAATTCTAACTCTATCTTCTTTTACAAAAGCAACTTCAACTTTATCTCCAAATTTTTCAGTGATTTTATCAGAAATGCCTTTCTCAAATGCAGGTAATTCTACTGGTTTTTCTTCAGGCTTTTTTGCAACTGGTTTATCTGTTGTTGGTTTTTCTTCAGATGGTACATCTGTTGTAGATGTTTTAGTATCAGTACTCATTATACAAACTTCCTAGCTTTCATTCTCTTAATTTTCTCTTGTAACAAAATACATCCTTGAATTAGAGTTTCAGGTCTAGGAGGACATCCTGGAACGTAAACATCAACTGGAATTATTCCATCAATTCCTGGAAGTACATTGTACGAATCAAAATACAATCCTCCAGTAATTGCACAAGCACCCATAGCAATTACATATTTTGGTTCTGGCATTTGATCATAAACTAATCTAAGACGTGGTGCCATCTTTCTTGTAATAGTACCTTGAACTACAACTAGATCACATTGTCTTAGTGATCCAAATGCTTCAATGATACCAAATCTTTCAACATCATATCTAGGACTTGATGCTGCACCAAATTCAACACTGCAACAAGCTGTTTCAATGTGAACAGGCCAAAGAGACCAAATTCGACCCCAATTAATTGCATAACCTAATGGTTTGTCAATTGCTTTTTCTAAAATATCACCTAATTTTCCTACAAAGACATTTGCATTTTCTGGAGTGATTAGATCTTTAAGCAAACTTTCTCATCTCCTGACAAATATCATGTACATAAAAAACTACCAAATTCTTCTTCTCCCTGATTGATACAATGCAAATGCCATTGCACCAAACATAATAGCTAAAAATCCCATCATTGGTAAAGTTGCACTCTTTGGAAGTTCTAAAATTGCACTTCCCCATGCATACAAAAAAATTGCCATGACATCAAATACAACAAACATCAAAATGTAAGGATAATACTGCATCATAAAATGAGTCCTTCCTTCTCCTGATGGTACTTGACCACATTCCATTGGCAAAAACTTTACAGGATTACTTCGTTTTCTAGGTGAAATCATCCTAGAGATTACCAATGCAGGTGCCATTGCAGCTACTGCAAATCCGAACATCAATACAATGGCGCTGTAATTGCCCGCTAATTCCCCGACCAATATGGCTTTTGACTCTGATTTTTTTATAAAAAGGTATCCTTCCTTTTTTTGATCTACTTTCAAAAAGACTTAATTTTCTAAAGTACTTTATAGAACATTATCAAAATGGTGCTATGTCATCAAATATAGGGGATATTGCACCTGATTTTGAACTTCCAGATACTGATCTAAAATTACGGACTTTGGAGGAATTTAAAGGAAAGAAAATAGTATTATCATTCATTGTAGCTGCTAGTTCTCCAATTTGTGAGACAGAATTATGTACATTTAGAGACTCATGGCAAGAAATATCAGATCTTGGTGCACAAATAGTTGCAATTAGCAATGACGGTCCATTTGCAAACAAAGCATTTGCAGAAAAACACAACTTTAACTTTCCATTATTAGGGGACTACACAAGTAAAACAATTAGAAATTATGATATTTTAATGCCAGATCTACTACACATTAAAGATTACAATGCAGCAAAGCGTTCTGTGTTTATAATTATGGAAGATGGGAAAATTGGTTACAAATGGGTTTCAGAAGATCCATTGAAAGAACCAAACTATGAAG
>JGI26255J51710_1000887_pt1 | contig 11155 bp, 14 predicted proteins | sample SaaInlV_135m_DNA_2_FD_51710 | JGI IMG/M metagenome (IMG submission 51710)
TTTTTTTCTGCATCGTTGCCAATCATCTCTGATTATCTATCTCCAGATCACATTTCCTGTATGGAGGGAGGAGTTTCCTCTGCCGTAGCAGCGTATCGTGCTCCAGCTCACATGGTATTGGTATTTCATAATGTGATTTGAATATTACTTTGTAGGTTTTGTGCCTATGATAAATAACGTCCCTAATTCTTTTTTCCATTTTTCGCTACTTTTCAAATCTTTGATTTGTTTTGTNTCTGTTAGGAAACCAGCATTTTTAAAAAATTCTTTCCATTCTTTTTTTGAATGTAGGTGCATTTGAATTTTCATCATGCTTGCCCATTTTATTGTGGCTTTATTGTCTGTGTAAAAATCTGTACCGCAGAAGAATTTTCCTCCTGGTTTTAGTAGTTTGTAAATTTTCTCAATTGCTTTTTCCATTGAATCTGCATAGTATATTGACTCCATGGCAAAAACAAAATCAAATTTTCCTGTATGCTTCCATGACTCTACATCTGTATGTACAAAACTTTCTTTATTGTTATTTATTTTCTTATTTGCTTGCATGATCATTTTTTCGCTTTTATCAATGCCTATTGCTTTTTTACATGTTGACATGTCTGATACATATTTTATCACCCATCCATTTCCGCAACCTACATCTAAAAATGAAAAAGGTTTGTCAAACGAGATTTTTTTCAAAAATTTTAAAACATTCACTCCGTGTCCTTTTTCCATCGACTCTGCTTTTCCATTCGNTGCCCACTCNTCAAATTTTTTACTAACANTGTCCATGNTTAATTGNTTTTTTTCATTCAATTATAATCTTCTTGACACTGATGATTGATTCTAATAAATTCTACGTGTTTGTTATAAGTAATTTTAAATAAATTAACTTGAAGAGAAATTGCCTGACGAATCTTGTAGAAATTGTGGTGGATGTCTTATTGGTGCAGCAAATTGTTTACACTGCTTCAAATCAACATCCATGATTTGTAAAACATGCTCTACATTGACTTGTGAGCAATTTCATTCGTTATGCATGTCAAAATCGACCAACCAGACCGTATCTGTGCCTAAAATCATGCCTGGATTCTGCAACGCTCCAGTATCCTTGGCATGATTTTTAAAAAATTACTAACTTTTTTTGTTTGTAAATTATTTTCCTTTAACTAAATTGAAAAGTTGTCTGACTGCTAATTTTGGATGACTCATTGCTAATTTGAGCATATTTGATAATCCAAAATCTGCTTTTATAAAATCTAAAAACTCATCCGTTTTTAATTCGTTAATTATGTCTAGTTCTTTATCCCACTCTTTATCTGATAAGCCAATCCATCTATCTTGAACTTTTCCTGCAGAGTTAATTTTTGATTCAATTGCATTTCTCCATTCTTCTTCATATGGATATAGTGCATCTTTGTCTGTCTTTTTATTTTTTATTGCATCCGATGCAACTTTACCTGCAACTCTGCCAAATTTTATTGCATATCTAATTCCTTCTAGAACTAATGGGTTTGCTTGTCCTGCGGAATCCCCAACTAGGATTAAATTATTGAAAACTGTTTTTCGTGATAAACCATCGTTTGGAATTAAGCCGTAATGGAATTCTATCGGTGTTATTTTTCCTAATTTTTTTATTGGACCTAATTGTTTTTCAATAATTTCTTTGAGTCTTTGAGTTGGGTCTACGTCTGATTCTGGTTTACCTACTCCCACTCCAATTCTTACGATGTTATTTCCTAATGGAAATATCCATGCATACCCTGCAGGTGTGTATTCTTGTCCTACCATTAACCACCATGTGTCTGGATCCGCATTTTCTACCGTTGCTTCGTATTCTGCTCCTGCCCCAAACCTTTTCCACTGTGTGACAAAACCCATTGCTTTGGAAATTGTAGATGTAAATCCTGTAGCATCAATAACTATTTTTGAACGAAATATTATTTTTCCATTTGGCCCTGTACCGCTTACACCTACGATGTCGTTATTTTCATTTTTAATAACTTCGTTAATGTTAATTTTTAGAAAAATATCTGCCCCTNCNCTTTCAGCTTCATGTGCCAACCATCGATATGTTTTTCTTACGTCTAATACCGCTGCTGTTGCAATTGAATCATTAATTGTTACTTCATTATTTGGTGAGACAAATGAAAAATTCTTGATTGGATTGTAACAATCATCTGGAATTCCAAATTCTTTGATACTTTCAATCCATGTGACCCCACTTGTTCTTACTGTTTCCGCAATTGAGTTCTCTTTTTCAATTAATGCTACCTTTATTCCGTTTTTTGCAGCTGCAAATGCTGCTGATGATCCTGCTGGACCTCCTCCTACCACCACTAAATCATATTTGTATTCTTTAGGCAATTATATTCAATGATAACTATCTAGGATATAATTTTGAGGAATATCTGTACCTGTTATTTTTTTAACACTGGTTCACCTGCAGTGTCATTTTCTCTTTCTACGTCGAAAGTTTCCATATGTGCTAGATCCCTGTGCATGTAGCTGTGTGTTTCGCCCTTTATTTTTCTACAAAATTGCGAATGAATTTTTTTCTCAACTTCTAATGTTGTTTCATTTTCATGAAATAGGCGTTTTCCACAATCTTCACATCTAAATTCAGGCATAAACCTTGTCTATCTCAAATCTATTTAGATGTTTCAGAATTATTTTATGGCTGATCTATCTTTTATGCAGACATAACCCTAAACTTTAGATGTTTCAATATTGGTTGTAATCTATGTCTGAATTTAGCACCATTTCTTTTTTTATGTGGGGTGTAATTACTGGAATTACAATGTTGGTTGTTGGATTTTCTTATCGTAGATATTTAAAGAAAAATAATCCTTTTTCATAATTTTTACAACATGTTGTTAATTTTTTTAATATATTGTATAATGCCTGTGTAGTCTAAATCTCCTAATCCTTCTTTTATCGCATTTTCATAAATCTCTTCAGCTTTAGTTATCATTGGTAGTTCTATTCCTAAATTCATAGATGCACTTGTCATAGTTGTAATATCTTTTTTTAAATTTGCTAGCGTAAATGTTGCATCATGCTTACCTTCTATCATTTTAAATGCTTTATTTTCACTCATTCCTGTTTTAAAATATGTTGAATTCAACACTTCCAAAAAGATCTTTGGATCTACATTTGATTTTTTAACCAATGCGATGCCTTCAGATAACGACAGTGCTAACATTGTGATTTGTAAATTCATTGCAAGTTTAATTGAATTTGCTACTCCCTGTTCTCCTAGAAATAATACTTTGTTTGCAATTTTTTCAAACACTTCTTTACATTGATTGAAACTATCTTTTGATCCTGATGCCATCATCACTAATTTTCCTGTAATTGCAACATTTGGACCTCCCATAACTGGAATTTCTAATTTTTTAATTTGATACTGTTCAAATTCTTTTGCAATTTTTTTTGATTCAACTGGATCAATTGTACTCATATCTGCAACAATCAATTTACTGTTTTTGCCTTCTATGATTCCATTTTTTCCAAATGATATTTCTTTTACAGCTTCTGCATCTTTCACTACGATTATTATTATTTCTACTTTTTCTGCCATACCTTTTGGTGACGATGCCACATGTGCACCTTTTTTTTCAACTTCATTTGTTTTTCCTTGAGTTCTATTGTATACTGTAACATCATATCCTAAATCTAGTAAACGTAAAGCTATGGCGTTTCCTAAAATTCCGATTCCTATGATGCCTACTCTCATTGAATTACTCCTAAATTATTTTTAAAATTAATGACGTTCTTCATTTTGTATTTCCCATTGAGCATTACCTAATCTTGACACTGAAAATTCTAGTTGCCCAATTGTTTTATCTCCTTTCTTTACTTTGGCAAAATCAAATTTCTTTAATTTAAATAATTTTTCTTTTGGCTTGTACCCTCCTTCTATTACTTTAATTTTGAATTTCTTACTTGCTTTAATGATCATTTTTCTTGCAATTTGAACATCTCCCATCCATGAAAACATTTCAAAATGTCCAAAGTTTTTTGTAGAAACTTCATAATTGTATAATCTTGCTTCTAGTTTGATATTTTGTATCTTTGACTGTTCATTTAACCATCCTACTATTTTTTCCCCGTGTCCTTTTTCAACTCCAAATGTTTCTGAATTTGCCATTCCTTTTTATTTATAATTTTAATCCATAATAATCATTTTCAAATGGCTGTTAAATTAAAATATTCATTAATCTCTGAAATTGTATGCTTACAATCGATTGCAAGGAAGTATCATCTATTCAAAATGAATTACTGGTTTATGTTGCAGATAAAGTTGAAGCTATCCCTACTTTAAAAAACCGTCAATTCACTCTATCTACATTTGACGATGACGATATTTTGGATGTTGAATTAGTTATATCGACGATTAAGGAATATTTTGATTCTATCCATGAAGGTTCTAATTTTGCTGTGATTTCAAATAATAATTTTATTAACATTACTTCTATTTCTGGGAAAGTAATTGAGAGGGATTCTCAGAAGACTCCTGATGACATGTTTTCGTGTACTCATTGTGGATTTATGACTAAATATCAAGTTGAACTTAATGTCCATATGAGAATTCATTACATGTAGTTTAATTTTAGAATCTAGTGAGAAATTTAATAATTACACAATATGCATTAATCTAATTTTCTTGTAATGTGTTATCTGCTGACGCTATAATTCATAAATTTGTTAATCCATTTGAAAAAAACATTCTTACAATTTGAATACATTTTTTTAACTCATTTTTTTATTTTATGTTATGAATAAAAAAGCAGTAATTTTCGGTATACTTGTAATCTCTCTAATTGTTGTAATTGCCACATCTATGTCTTCATCAACTGACGAAACATTTGATGTCGATATGACTAGAACTCACGGAAGTATTTCTACTGCACTGGGTTCTCCTATTTTGGGTGATCCTGATGCCCCTGTCACTATTGTTGAATTTGGTGATTATCAATGCCATCAATGTCATAATTGGTTTGTTGATACTAAACCTATGATCATGCGTGACTATATTGAAACTGGAAAAGTAAATTTAGTTTTTGTTGATTTTGCATTTCTGGGTAGAGATTCACCAAAAGCTGCTCAGGCAACTTATTGTGCAGATGATCAAAACATGTATTGGGAATATCATAACTCACTATACACTTCACAAGAGTCTAAAATTGATAATGGATGGGCAAGCTCTGAAAGATTGAAAGCTTTTGCATTTAATTTGAATCTTGATATGGATTTATTCAATGAATGTCTTGATTCTGAAAAATATTCAAAGCGTGTACAGTACAATTCTCAGCAAGCACGAGATAACGGTGTACGGGGCACTCCTGGTTTCTTTATCGTGGATTCTGATTATAATCAAACACAAATTGGTGGTGCACAACCGTTTTCTGTATTCCAGAAAATTTTGGATTCCATGATCTAAATGATAGAAATTTTTAAAGCTGTTTTTTATAATTTTAAATTTTTAGTCTTATCATTGGTAATTTTTTCATCTATGTTGACGATTTTATTACTAATTTCTGAATTCATTTTTTTAGAACCCTATTTTGTAACTCACATTCCTTCTGGAAGTGAAATGGGATTTATTTTAATTGTAGTGCTTGCTGGGTTATCAGCATTGGTAATTCCTATGAATCTATTTAGAATAATTAATCTTAAAAATTCAAAACACAAAATGAGTGGAAGTATATTTGGTACTATTGTGGGTTCTGCTGCAGGTGCATGCAGTTGTGGCCCTATTGGATTTGCTGTAATCTCTACTTTTGGCTCTGTTGGTGCAACTGCCACTGCGTTTCTAACAAATTATGAAATTCCAATTAGAATGATTGCTATAGGGATTCTTGTTATTACTTATTTTACAACGATCAAATCTCTCAAATCTGAATGTCAAGTCACGTTTTAGTTTTAATGAATTAGAAATTACCTCTTAGGTGAATTTTTGTAACCTTAGAATGTATCACCAAGTCAATATACTATAGTTTGTGACAATAATTTTTATTCCCATTCGTCCAAGCCGAAGAAATTCAGATTCTGATGAAATAGACGATTCTGAAGACTGACTTTCTATTCCTATTTTATCTTGAAATTATTTAAAATTTATTATTTCGTTCAGATATTTATTTAGGATTTTTGGATTGTTTGTATGCAAAATTGGAATCTTTTCGCTGCTGTTTTTATTATTTCTAGTCCTATTCTTTTTGCAATGATCGCATTTCCTGACTCCATTGCTTGGAGCTGGAATGAAGGTAGAGGTGGTTACTTTTTTGCATTAGTTTTTGTTGTTGCTGAATTAATTGGTTTGAAAATTGTTATTTCTAAAAAACGATTACTTTCAGTAATCCCTCTTGCATTATTGACAATTAGTTATTTAATTTCATTAGAATATGGTTTAAGAGAATTTCTTATTGAATCTGCAACACAATTTGACGTACAATTAATTTACTCTTGGACTTGGATGTGGGATTTTGTAGTTATGGCGATTTTCATTGTTGTTGCACTAACTATTTTCTTTGGAAAACGTTGGATACGTATTGCTCCTGCAGGTCCAATATTTCTTACTGGAACCGCAATAATTCTTTCATTGGATGCATTCTTTCCCTATGATACACTTGGTCCATTACAATACATTGTTCCATATTTTGTTCAAGCTAACGTTTGGATAATCACTTTGCTTGATTTGGGAACTGCAGTAGCTCGTGATAATATAATGTTCTTACGTGGTGATCACGGTTCAATGGCATTACAAGTTTTTTGGCCTTCTGCTGGTGTTCACAGCATTATAATTTTCTCATTAGTAATTGGAGCATTTATGCTAAAAATGAACATTCCGAGAAACCGCAAGATTGTTTATTTTATTTTAGGTATTGCTGGAACTATAGTTGTTAACTTAATTCGTATTTTTTCATTATCTTGGTATGCCCTTAAAGTCACTACTGATCCCGTTGCATGGGAAGAATATCATAAAATTGCAGGGGAGATTATGTTTTTGCCTTGGTTGTTTGCTTTCATTCTTGTTGTAATTGTTATAGAATCTAGGCGTCTAAAAAAATTAGAATCAAAAAATATTAGAAATTAACTTTTTTTAAAAATAATTTGTAATGTCACTTTGTCCTTTAATCTCTGAAAGATCTGCAACTTTGACTCCTAACCTTCTAATGGTAATTATCTGATTTTCTAACGCCTCTGACAGCAGTTGCCTTGAGTTTTTTTCTAGTTCTTCTAAATTATTGGTTGAATTTCTTAACATTCTTGATTTTGATTTACTCGTTAGATCTGATTGTATGAAATGTATTCCAATTGATTTAAACATTTTATTATTTTTGATAATTACATGATGCACTTGTTTACACAACTCTTCTAAATTTTCTAATAGAAATTCATGATTTTTTGAATCTTTTTTTAAAGTTGTCATCTTACTATACTGTGTACTGTCTTCTTTTTCTTTTACTAGTTCGTTATCTACGCCTCTAATGGCATTGTAAATGTATGTTCCATTTTTTCTTCCAAATTCTTTATTCAATGTAAACACGTCTATTTTTTTTAAATCTTTTATTGTCTCCATAAACATTTCATTAAATCTTTCCTCTGTTTTTTTCCCAATACCTGGTATCACTCTAATTTTTAATGATTCTAAAAATTTTTTCACACTATTTGGTTCTACAACTGTTAGACCATCTGGCTTTTGATAATCTGAAGCTATTTTGGATATTAATTTATTTGAAGAAACCCCTATCGAACAACTTAATTTAATTTTCATTTTGATTTCATTTTTAATTTGCTGGGCTAGGAGTGTTGCCTTTGTAAAATCTCCTTCCACTCTTTTTGTAACATCTAGGTATGCCTCGTCTCTTCCAACATATTCAAAAATATCTGCACTTTCTTTCATTATTTTCATTGCCTTTTCAGTCATTTCAGAATAGTAATCAAAATCTACTGGCAGAAATACTGCATCATCTCTCTCTTCAAGTTTTTTCTTTGCAAATGATATTGGCATGCCTGATTTTACCCCATATTTTCTTGCAGTATAGTTTGCAGTTGCAATTGCTCCGCTATCTCCACCCCTATCTGAGAATACACAAACACACACTGGGTTTGTTTTTAATTCTGGTTTTCTTACTTCTTCACATTGGGCATAAAAATAATCAAAATCTATGTGGAAAACTATTCTTTCCAATACTACATCCATGTTAATTCGATTATTATTGTATTTTGCATTGATTCTAAAATTAAATTTAAACTCCTAACTTAATATCTAAATATTGATATTATTTAGTATCTGTATGGATTATCCTGTATCTGCTGATGAAAACGGTGTGAATTTTAATCCTGATAAAATGGAAAAAGAAAAACTTTACCATTGTATTTTTAAGAATAAGGCTATGCTGGTATTCAAAGATTCTCAGGACATGATGAATTGTTATGAAATTGAACAACCTGATCTAGTTGAGCAAATTAAAAAATGCCCTTCAGATGATGCCCTTGAAAAATTATTTCAAGACTATTTGGAAGGAAAACACCTGAAAAACTAAATAAACGATAAAATTAGCTGGATATAATAGGAATTTAAAATTGAGCGCTAATAAAAAATCAAATGATGCAGAGGATATTTTATCAGAATTTGGTTCTAGAACTAATCCAGAGCCTGTAGCCGAGCCGACACCAGAGCCTGTAGCCGAGCCGACACCAGAGCCTGTAGCCGAGCCGACACCAAAAATTGAAACTACTGAAGAACGTAATGTTATTTTCATTGGAACTAAACCCATAATGGATTACGTTTCTGCAACATTAACTCAACTTTCAACTAGGCCTACAATTACAATAAAAGCTAGAGGTAAGCGAATTACGCAAGCGGTAGATGTTTCACAAATGATTACTAAGAGAATGGATGCAGTTGGATTTGTAATTAGCGATGTTAGAATCTCTTCCGAGTTACTTACATCGCAGGATGGAAAAGAACGTAAAGTTTCCAATATGGAAATTGATATTTCAAAAGAATAATTAGCAAATATTGTTTTAAGTATTTTTATAATTTTCATTGTTACGATTATTTTTTTATATTCTTCTTGTGATGCATAGGTGGTTCTATTTTGAATGAATATTCATTTATGAATAATACCTGATACTAATTTTTGTAAAGTATATTTTAAATGATTAATTGATTTTATGGTTTTTTTAATTGTGAATTTAAAATTTTATTTTGCGATTAAAATATGTCTGTTAAAAATGTAATTCCAAAGTAAATTAGTATTAGACTTAATCCTGATATTATTATTTTATAATTTCTATTTGAAATTATTTTAACACTTTTTGAGGCCAGAAATGCAACAATTCCTAGCCATGCAAAATCCATCCAAATATGTAATACAAATACAATTAGTATCCCTGCAAATGCCCAGACTAACATGGCATCTGAAATTAATTTGAATCCTATTGTTAACCACCATATAATAAAAAATGGATTTAAGGCACTAAGTAAAATCCCCGTAATTATTGGGCCGTGTTTTGGTTTTGCTGAAATGAGATTATTTTTTGTAAATATTGTCTTAATCTGCATACCTGCAAATACAAATAATGTGATTGCACCAAAAATTGAGATGATTGTTCGAAATTCTGGAAATATTTCTAACGAAAATACCCCAACTCCTAATAAAATTACTAATGGTAATTCTACAATTGAATGACCAATTGCAATTTTAATTCCTGATTTCATTCCCTCTCTTAAACCGTATGTGATATTCGCTGCAAATAATGGCCCTGGTGCCATGACACCTGATGCTGAAATTATTGTCACTAGTATTGCAAATTCTATTATCTGAAGCATCTTTTTTAATTACATTATGATTGCATTAAAAAAAATCTATCTATACATTGAATCTTTTAGGTGAGTTGATTCTTCTTGAGTTTCCTTTATTACAGCTTCAGCTTTTTCAGCTTCTTTTTGCAATGATGGGATGTCGCATGATGCACCTGGAATTAATTTTGACATTGCAAGACAAAGTTCCGCACTTGATTTAAAATCTGGACCTTCTCCTGTTGTATTAAAAATTATTACAATTACGTCCTGATTTGCAATACTTCCTTCATTTAGTAATACTCCTGGTATTCCTGGTATGGTTCCATGATCTAAAACTTTCAATCCTGCTTCTTTGATTTTCTCCCTAGCTGAGTCTGTACTTCCAACTCCCATCATTTGAGAATTTTCTTTTTCTGATTTTACTGCAATACTGCTTACAATTAATTTGATTTTATGTTTTTTTGACCATTCTAGCATTGATTCTGATACTTGTCTATGTAGTGATTGATCTAAATTTAGATATGATGAAAACACCCCTACCTTCAAATTTTCGTTGATGAAAATTCTTGATGGGTAATTTGGCTTACCTTCTTTTATGACGCTAATTGGTGGAAATATTTTTGAATCAATTATTCCTCCTAATTCAAACTGTGATGTATTTATCATTGACTCTGTTGCAATTGCACTGCTAAATCCTACTGACGGAAAACCATCTATTAGATACCCTCCTTCCAAATTAAATTCTTTAAATTCTTTAATTATTATTTCCGATGATACCATATCTTCACTGTCGTTTACATTGAATAATGGGTTTTTTAATTTATCTAAGAAAACTTTAAACCGCCTTATTTTATTAGATAAAACATGACTGGTAGAATTAAAGTTGGATTAGTTGGTATCGGAAATTGTTTTTCTGGACTAATTCAGGGTATTGAATATTATAACAAAAACCCTTCTCAGGAAGTTACAGGAATTATTCACGATAAATTAGCTGGATATGGAATTCACGATATTGATTTTGTTTGTGGTTTTGATGTTGCTGAAAATAAAGTTGGAACTCGTTTGATGAGTGCAATTTATGAATCCCCTAACATGGTTGATTGGATTGCAAAAGATGACATGCCAAAAACCGATGCAATGATCTATGAAAGTCCTTTACTAGACGGTGTTGGAATTTGGGTTGAAAATAAAATTAATCCTCTCACTAGTACTAAAACCATTGAACAACTTACTGCTGAAGCTAAACAAGTAATCAAGGATACTGGTGTTGAAATTATTGTTTCATATCTTCCTGTAGGTTCTGATAAAGTAACTGAATTTTGGGCTCAAGTATGTCTTGATACTAACACTGCATTT
>JGI26255J51710_1000894_pt1 | contig 11108 bp, 10 predicted proteins | sample SaaInlV_135m_DNA_2_FD_51710 | JGI IMG/M metagenome (IMG submission 51710)
TATGATTCGTTATTGCAAAAATTTTGGTTGAAATTTTATGGATTGAGAGGTTGGTTTTGAATGTGGTGAGGTCGACATTGCTATATGACGCTGAGTGCATTTTTTGTGCTTGTTGGGTCGATAAGTTAAAGAGAAAAACAAAGGGTCAAGTAGAGTATTTACCTTTCCAGTCAGCATGTGAACGGTTCCCACAAATTTTAATTGACGATTGTGAACGTTCGATTCACTGGGTTGATCTAAAGGGCAATGTGTTTAAAGGGGCAGAGGCGATTTTTAGAATTCTAGCTTGTGTTCCTGGGAGAACATTGCCGCAATGGATGTATGAAAATGTTCCTGGTTTTGCTTTGGTTACAGAGCATTGTTATCAAATGGTTTCTAGAAATAGAAAGCTTCTTAGGTTTGTTTGCTGATCATGCTCTCAATTGAAGAAAAAACCTTTGTGGATTTCGACTGATGGTCATTAACTAGTTTAATTTCGTGCAACCGGTTATAGCTAGAAAGAAGTAATATGGACTTGGAAGATGAGTTAGGTGACATTCTGGAAAAGGCTCGAGATGGTAAAAGGTGGAGTCAGGTTGACTTGGCAAGGTCAACGGGAATGTCAACAGAAGATATTACCCGCATTGAAAATTACGAGTGGATTCCAGAAGAAAAGACTATTTTTAAAATAGCCAATGCCCTTAATTTACACGGGCCTTCTCTGGCGGCGATTGCTGGTGGTGAATGGACCCCAAAAGAGGCAACCCCAGACCCTGGTAATTTCGATATCATTTGTCTTAATGTGTTTATGGGCAGTTACCCAGTAAAATGCTATTTGCTGATTTGTCGAGAAACTCGCGAAACGGCGGTCATAGACACCGGTGCTAATCCGGATGTGATAATAAAAAAAGCTTGCGCTTTAGGTGTTAAACCCAAAATAATTTTATTGACTCATACACACCCGGATCATGCTGGGGGGTTGGCACAATTGGATAAAGAGTTCGGGTGCCCTACTTGGGTCGATAAAATAGAACCACGTCCCTCTGGGAGTCGTGACTTACGTATAATAGAGGGGAACGATTCAATTATGCTAGGCAAGTTAAAAATTAATACTATCCCTACCCGTGGTCACACCCCAGGAGGAATTTCTTTCAAGGTAAACCATTCCGTTTTTTCAGGTGACGCTATTTTCGCAGGTTCTATGGGGCGCGCCAACTCTTCTTGGGTGGATTTGTTTGACTCTATTACTAAAAATTTATTAACGCTGCCAGAGAACACGCGTCTATATCCAGGGCATGGTCCTGCCACCACTGTGGGTGAGGAAAAAGCGCACAACCCATTTTTTTACGGCAAAGTTTTTTAGTAGATACGTTTTTGTTTTGAATTATACCTCGTTAAGCCCATTTCTTCTCTTCTTTGCATTTTGCATTGCCTGGAATAAGTTTTATGTTTTTCCTTTAGTTTGTCCCGTTCTGATACCTGTGTTAATCTCATGAGACAGTCAATTTTTACAAAATTAATCCTCAAATGAAAAAAACTATTTACTCTTTCTTTTTTGTGGTTCTGGCTTGGGCTATTGTAGGTTGTCCTAACTCAGGTAAGATACGTAAAAAAATGCCGCGTTTGTTTACTATTAATTTTGTTATGGAAACAGGCGCTGAACCTTCTTTTATGATCTCTGATGATTTTAATCGGGATGGGGAAATAGATTTAGTGGTGACCAACAGTGGAGACAACACCCTATCCTACTTTAAGGGGAATGGTGATGGGACATTTAAAAGTCAGATAATTATGAAAACAGGTGAAGATCCTATTTGTGTTGTCACATCAGATTTTAATAATAATGGTTACCTCGACCTAGCGGTATTGAATTATAGAGACCAGACTATTAATATTTATTTTAATTCTAGGTTTGGGACCTTTAAGAAGACAGGAATAACTTTAAGGCCAGGGAAAATTCCCATTAATATGATATCAGGGGATTTTAATAGAGACGGAATCAATGATCTTGCCGTTACCATGCGTTACCATAAGGTGATGATTCTTTTGGGAAAGGGCAAGGGACGCTTTAAGAATCCAATACCAATTAAAGTAAAAGGGCAGCCAACAGCTATTGTTTTAGGTGATTATGATAAGAATAAGATTGTTGATATTGCTGTAGCATTAGCAGGATCGGGTAAAACTGGGGTGCAGATTTTGTGGGGTATGGGNGACGGTACTTTTGAACTCTCAANTATTATTAAAGGAGGTGGACAGCCNTTGACACTTGCGAATATAGATGTCGATAATGATGGCTATGACGACCTTGTTTCATCAAGCAATGTTCTTCATGCAATGACTTTAATCCGGAATAATAGAAATAAAACGTTCACAACCCTCAAAGACTTTGCTTCCGGATCTTTCCCAAAATTTGTAGCAGTTGCTGATTTTACCGGGGACAGTAGGGCTGATTTAGCGGTGTCTAACTCAACAGATGATTTAATAACGGTCTCCCTTGGGAGGGGTGACGGAACCTTTACGTGGCCCCCCATTGCTCACGTTGTGGATGAGCATCCGCAAGGAATTGTTGTGGGTGATTTCGATCATGACGGGTTGATCGATATGGCCGTTACATGTAGAGATAAGAATTTAGTTAATATTCTTTTGAAAAGGAATATCGTTGATCCTAAACCCGATAATCCAGTGCAACCGATTTCTAAAGCTGAACAGGCTGCATGATCTAAAAAACCTAAGAGATAAAGTTCTTACACCATGGCCATAGGACCTTCCTTTATTTTATTGATCACGCAAACATTTCCCTCGGGATAAACCCCGAGGATAACTTTCGGTTCAATGATTCGAGCGACATCTAAAACATTGCGGTACCCTTCCAAGTGATTGTTGGCCATAGGTAAAAGAACGTATTCGTATGCTTTGCTTCTGAGTTGTTCCATTAAATGGGGTTCGATAGTTTCTAGAGAGAAAAACCCATCACCATAATTATAAGTACGACCAATTCCTGAGNTTGATTCGAATTCTTCTACTATCGAGTTGCTCCCTAGTAGGTCCACGTTNGANTTTCTATATTGATTCATCACAGTGATAATATTTTTAATCATCCATAGTCTTGCGCTTCTTAATACGAGGACGGTAGAGTTTGGAGGGATAGACTTGAACGATTCTTTTGCAATCGCTATGAAGGTCTTTGCGTCAACTTTTTCCTTACCACGATCAAAAGCATCTAAGGCTTCCTGTTGTTTTTTTTGGATTTCTTCAGCGCGGTAATTAGGGTATTCAACCACTACATGCCCATTACCATCAAAGTTATCATTGGTTACCTGGGCCTTGATTAGATTTTTTTCAATACAGCTATTATAGAAATCGGTTCCTGGTTGAGGTGTGTTGATAGAAACTTGTATTTCTTGCATCAAACCATTACTTGCTAGTTCGTAGACAAGGTCAACCGTTTTCTGGTCTTCTTCAGGAGACGACCCAAGTCCTCCAACACTTATAGTCCCGTAAAACAGCATGCCTATATTTTTCCCGAAATTTAGAATTGAGCGTAATTTTTTAATGTTGTGTTTTTTNCCAAGGGTCATTTGTTCTGCTACTTGGTCGCTTCCTGTTTCGATACCAAAGCGGATCTTATAGTATCCAGCAGATTTCATTTCGACGAGGGCTTCTTCGTCAAGGGAAATATATTCACACATTGCTTCGTATTTTAAATAGTCAAGTCCAGACCTTTTGATTTCCTGTGAAAGTTGGATGTTGAAATTTTTTTGAATATTGTGCGTTTCTTCGTCAAAAAAAATTCCTTCCATTTCAGGGTATTTTTCTTTTAATTCTTTGATTTCTTGAATTATGCTGTCAATATTTCGTGGTCGCCAGTTTAGTTGGTCATAGTATAACGTTGCAGCGGCACAAAAGTTACAGCGTCTTGGGCATCCACGAGATCCATACATTTGAATTTGTCTAAAGCGGCAGTTTGGTTCATGATAATCTATTCTACGGACATCATCATCCTCTGGAAATGGTAAGAGGTTAATATCAGGGAGCTTGCCTCTTGAGTTGGGGTAAACTCCGGGAATAGTTTTTGGATTTTTACCTCGGATAAGATCCAATACTGCAAATTCATATTCTCCGATGCACACAAAATCGGCTACCTTTAANACTTCTTCAGGGCTGGCCATAGGGTGTTGGCCAGTCATAATTANTTTTGTTTTTAATTCTTTTTTAATTGCTTCTGCAAGGCGTAAGTCTTCTCTGATAGTACGAGTCGAACTTTCCATTACCAACCAGTTCGGTTTTTCTTCCCGCAATCGTTGAATATAAGTATCAAAATCCCAAGCGTTTAGAACCCCGTCTAGAAACTTAACTTTATGATTAGTTTCTCGTTTTAAAAGCGAGGATGTGTAGGCTAATTCCCAAGGGTAATAACTACAGTTAGTATGATTTTTTACTCCCAGAGACCATCGTGATGGGACGTGCACCATGTGGTAACCGTTGGTGTCGACACCGACTGAATTAGCAATGACAATATTCATTTTTAAGTTTCCTTCTCGGCTCAGAGCTAAACTTTTTGGTGGACTTCTGGTGCAATGCCGTGAATTCTTGAGGATTCAGTGCGCTGTGGAATACCTGCCTTTTTCCTTTTTTGGAAGAGGTTCTTGGAGGAAATAACTGTAAATATTTTACGGATAGGCCACTCAAATAAAAACCCTAATGTGATAAATACAAATAGAATAATTGTAGTAAATGCATTTATAAAAAACCAAGTAAAGGAGGTTTTTTCGAGAAAATATTTTTTAAATACTCCCCATCCGTTGAATTCAATAAATGTTCCTCGGACATTATATCCTCGAATGTTTTTTGCTCCAGAAAGCCAAGCCAAAAAATCGATATTGGAATATCCCATACCATGATCAATATTGTAGAGCGCTATTGCGAGATCAAACTGGCCAGAGCGAATTTTTCTAATCACCTTATTTTCTAGACTGAAAAGACTCATGCGGTTAATGGTCCCAGCGGAGATCATAGCGTCGATGTTGGGATTGTTTTCTAGGTTTTTTCGAGCAGACTCATGGGCAAGGACAGTGATTTTTGAACTCGGAAACTCGTTTTTCAGAGAGTTTATGGTAGTATTCAGCGTGTTGGCCGCAGACCGGATAAGAAGAATTTTTTTAGGCCTGGTGGTATCTTCCATGAGTAATAGCGTAGTTTTTTTTATTGTTAAAAAATACCCCGAAGCGGAGCCAAAGCTCCGCTTCGTTCGTTACCGAAGGTGTGATCGTCCCTGATCGCCCGGGTTTTCCAAATCGAATACCTTTCCCTCAATATTAACTGCAACCATTTTTTCGATTCCAATCCGTCTCGCGATAGCTTTTACATCAGCATATCCATTGCCAGACATATTATGGTAAGGAATGACCCCTAAGGAATACTTCCGTTTTGATAGGTCTTGTAGTAGGGGGTGGGGAAATAGGTCATTATTAAAGTGCCCATCTCCATATAGAAATACATCGTCTACATAATTATTTGATTTAAGCTCACCTGTTACTGCATTTTGCCCTAGTACAGAGATTCGGCTATCTTGATATTGTGCGTGTAGGGATCCTAGGATGTCATTGACTTGTTTCATGCGGGCAGTGCGAAAAAGAAGAATTTCGCGTGTTGAATTGATTTCAATTGAGTTGAAATTATCTTTTGCCGTAGATGTATAACGATTATTAAACCCTTTTTCGTATAGTTTCTCAGCTTCTCGAAAATTCTTCATAACAACCTCAGCTGGATATTGTGGGTTGTCAACTACACAATGGTTGCCGCCATCAAAATGTTTCCAATCAACATTACGCAGATACCCTTTTTGTTTCATGCGATTGTAGAACGGCGTTCCAGGTTGTGGTGTGCTGATGGAAAGTTGAAACCTCCACAATAATTGTCTGTCAAGGAGATCATTCATTAGCGCTAGAGTTTTCTTGTCGCAGTCATCAGTTGAGCCTTCACCTCCAAAAGTAAATGTCCCGTAAAATTTTAGTCCTATATTAGTGCCGTGTTCCATGAGTTGTTTGAGGCGCGGGACATTAAACTTTTTCATTAAATCCATCCCCTGTGCGGCTTTTTCTCCAGCAGTTTCAATGCCAAGTCTTATCATATAATAACCAGCACTTTTCATTGCATCGAGTACTTCCTCATCCATTGGCCACTGCCCGCACATGACATCATATTTCAGGTCATCAAGGCCATTTTGTCGAATAGCTTTGGTTAGCTCGAGCATATATTTTTTACTGCCGTTGTGAACTTCTTCGTCAAAGAAGATACCTTCCAATTGCGGGTATTTTTCTCTGAGGGTTTGCAATTCATAAACGACGCTTTGGGGATCTCTCGATCGCCAATTGGGATGCGCGTAGGAAATATTCCCGCATACACAGAAGCTACATGACAATGGGCATCCACGTGAAGCATAGGCTTGAATCTCCAAGTATTCGCTTGAAGGTTCGCCAGGTATTCCATAGGCCAGTCTGGATACGTCATCGTCTTCGGGTAATGGCAGCTTGTTTACATCCAGGGGAGAACGCAAGGCATTGGGATACAAACCTAGAATGTCGTTGGGGTCTTTCCCTTGAAGAATTTCGAGGACGGTCATTTCGTATTCGCGAAGTACTACATAGTCAGAATATTTGCTGACTTCTTCGGGGAAGGTGGTGGCATGTGGTCCACAGATGATAAACTTTGTTCCAAATCTTCTCTTGAGTTCTTTTGCAAATCGGCTGTCAGCATTGATCGTCCGGGTTGCACAGTCCATGATCAGATAATCTGGGCAGAAATCGGCTACCTTTTCAACAAAGGTGTTATGGTCTAGTTTATCTAAGCACCCATCAAAAAATCTCACCTCGTGGTCAGTATCACGTTTAAGTATAGAGGAACAATAGGCCAGTTCCCATGGGTAGTAGGTGAAAATATTTAAATCCTTTGTACTGTTGGTCCAACGACTGGGGGAGTGGATCATTGCATATCCATCAGCATCAATACCAACAGAATTACAGACAGCAACCTTCATCAAAGCCTCGCTTGGTATGAGTTAATATTTTTTGACTAGGATTTTCCTGTACTGATTTGAGAACTCCTGAAATAACACAAGGCATACCTTCTTACTTCTTAATCGTTGCAAGATGGATCCCCTTTCAAGGCCTAACACAAATTTTGTACCGGTAGGGAGTCAGCAAAAAGCCACCACCGCTTGGGCCACTAAAGTCTATGTCTCATAGCGGTTAAAATCAAATAAAACTTAACAGGCTTGTTTTAAGAATATGAATTCTAAAGCTTTAGTTTGTTTATGTTTATGGAAGTTTGAGTGAGGAGCTTGATGAAACTTAATATGTCAAGGTTAGCATGAATTCGGGGTAGTGATTTCATTCCTTGACATCACTTTGAGTGCTTGCAAGTATGGCAGGCTATTTTATAAAAGATTTCAATTAAACTCTTGGTGTCTAAGCATCAGGATAACGAATTATGAGCGGTAAAGAAAAAGATGTAGCTGAAAAAGGTAGTGAAGGTAGATTTTTTTCACGTCTAAAGTTGGGCCTTAAGAAAACACGTGACAGTTTTGCAAGTGGAGTTATTAGGGTAGTGAGTGGCCCTATGGAATTAGGACCTGAATTATGGCAAGAGTTGGAAGAGGTTCTATTGTCAGCAGATATGGGTGTTCCCACAATGACTTGGATCATGGAGGCATTAAAAAAAGAAGTACGTGAATCACCAGGTATCGAAAAAGAAAAAATTATAAAGCTTTTGAAAGAACTGCTTTTGGATGTTTTAGAGGGAGTCCAAGTAGACACAGCATATCCGTCAGGATGTCCTTGCGTAGTTATGGTGATTGGAATTAATGGATCAGGAAAAACAACTACCATAGGTAAGCTGGCTGCTAGATATAAAGCGCAAGGAGAGCAGGTTATGCTTGCAGCGGGCGACACTTTTCGCGCGGCAGCGACCGAACAATTGCAGGCTTGGGCTCAACGTATAGATGTTCCCTGTGTGAGCCAAAAAAGCGGGGCTGACCCATCTGCTGTGGCATATGATGCCGTTCAATCTGCGGTAATAAAGAAAGTCGATAGAGTTTTTGTTGACACAGCAGGGCGTTTACAAACTAATAAGAATTTAATGGAAGAATTAAAGAAGATAAAGCGTGTTGTTAAAAAAATTATCCAAGAGGCGCCGCATGAAACCCTTCTGGTCCTTGACTCTTCTATAGGGCAGAATAGCTTATCTCAGGCGAGATTATTTAACGAGGCGCTTGATGTTAACGGGATTGTGATGACGAAGTTAGATGGCTCAGCTAAGGGAGGGGTATTATTTAGTATTGCTCGAGAGCTCAAATTACCAGTTCGGTTTATAGGTGTTGGCGAACAGGTTGATGATCTGCAGCCTTTTGATCCAAGGTCGTTTGTAGAAGCTCTATTTGACTAGTATTATCTGGCTTGTAATTTTTTCCTTATCAGCTATATAGTGTTGAAAAGCATGATGGTGTTAGTTAAATTTATTGACTATCCCCTTGCTTATGTCTTCTTCAAAATCCCGAGTTTCCCTAGACAGCATCCCGCCTAGTAGCAGAAGCCCTATCAAGTTTGGAATAGCCATCAGTGCATTCATTGCGTCAGAAAAGTTCCATACAATCTCTAATTCAAAGAGTGCACCCATAAACACAAAAAGTACCCATGCATATCTGTAAAGACTAATCCACTTTTCTTTAAAAAGGTATTCAAAGCACTTTTCCCCATAGTATTCCCACGCCAATATAGAAGAAAAGCCAAAAGTAACTGCGCTTGAACTAACGATTATATTCCCCCAGTTTCCAGGTAAACCACTTGAAAAAGCTTGAATAGTTAAGGCGACGCCTGTTTCTCCTGAAACCCAAACCCCTGAAGAGCTTAAGGCTAGTGCGGTAAGGGAACAAATAATCAGTGTGTCTAAAAAGGTTCCTGTCATAGAAACGAGAGCTTGTTTCCCTGGATGGTTAGTTTTTGCTGCAGCCGCAGCAATAGGAGCACTTCCCATTCCAGACTCGTTAGAAAAGAGTCCACGTGCTACACCGAAGCGAATGGTTTGTGCTAGAGTAGCTCCAACAAACCCCCCAGTTGCAGCTGTTCCCGTGAAAGCATGTTCAAAGATCAATGCTATTCCAGAGCCTAGGTGAGATAAGTTGTTAAGTATTACAATGGAGGCCCCAATAAAATAAATTGAAACCATTATAGGTACAAAATAACTTGCGACATCGGCGATTCTTTTTATTCCTCCAACAACTACCATTCCTGTTAACAATGCTAGAACAATTCCAACCAAAAAATTACTGGTTCCCAGTGTCTCAGATAGAGCCTTAGCGGTGGTATTAGATTGAATCATATTACCAATACCAAATGCGGCTAAGGCTCCAAAAATAGCAAAGCAAGTGCCAAGCCATTTTTGTCCTAAACCATGCTCAAGGTAATACATGGGACCACCAGATATTTCACCATACTCATTAACATATCGATATTTAACAGCTAAAAAACCTTCAGAGTATTTGGTAGCCATCCCTACCAACCCGGTTATCCACATCCAAAAAATTGCTCCGGGTCCTCCCAATGCTACCGCAGTGCTCACGCCAGCAATATTTCCCATTCCAACAGTAGCTGCTAAGGCGGTCATTAGCGATCCAAAGTGTGAAATGTCCCCTTCGCCATCCCATTCTTTGGAGAAAGTTAATCGGATCGCGTAAATCAAGTTTCTGATTTGAATTCCCCTCAAACAGATGGATAGCCACACCCCTGTTCCTAATAGGAGAATCAGAAGCCAGGGTCCCCACATGAATTTTGCAAATTCGGCAAATAGTGAATTCATCTATCGATTTTGTTAGTAAGGAATAACCAGTAGTCTAAACAGTAATAAATTGAGGGAAATAGAGGCACCGGGCGGACTCGAACCGCCGATAAAGGTTTTGCAGACCTCTGCCTTACCACTTGGCGACGGTGCCTAAAATATGAATTTAAAACAAAAGTGAGGAAAAGTGGAGCGGGAGAAGGGGTTCGAACCCTCGACTTCAACCTTGGCAAGGTTGCACTCTACCACTGAGTTACTCCCGCGAATATCTGATTAATTAAGAGTTTACAGGATATCTTATTATATTTTCCTTAAAAGGTTTGTCAAATTCTATTTTTTAAGGAAACGTGGTTCTGTTCCTGCGGCAATGCGGAGAATATTTTCGTAGTGTTTACATACTATTAGGACGGCAATCCCTAAAGACATGTATTTGTACGNGAACGGAGATTCGATAAATACACCAAATATTGATAAAGCTATCGCTGCAATAATAGAGCTGAGAGAAACATACTTTGAAACCCACAAGGTGAAAATAAATACTGTCACAGCCCCCAACGTTTCTATCGGCATTATATACAAATGAACACCTAGTCCTGTAGCAACACCCCTTCCGCCTTTAAAATTCAAGAAAGCTGAAAATAGGTGACCAAGGAAAACCATGATTCCTGCTCCGGCAATCGTAAAAGGATCGTTTGAGACCCATGAGGCGATAGCTACACCTAGTAATCCCTTAAGCATGTCTCCCAACAGAGTTAAAGCCCCTGCTTTTTTTCCTAGTATTCTAGTGACGTTGGTTGCTCCTATATTTTTACTGCCGTGCTCACGTAGATCAATGTTTTGANTGCGGGCAAGTAAAACTCCAAATGGAATAGAACCAAGAGCGTAGGCAAAAACCCATGTNNAAATATTTNTTAGCATTTAAAATAAGGTACTTAGCATTCGTTTAAGTTTTTAACTCAAAGGTTCAAAAGAAGTCCTAGAGTTTGATTTTCTTTTTAATTCTTCTTTGATTTTTTTCAATTTGGCGAATTCGTTCGCGGGACACACAAATTTTCCGCTCTATTTATTTTAATTTTCTTGCTTCTTCATCCAAACCCAAACGCATCTTTAAATTATTTTTGCGTTCAGGTAGGTTCATCAACAACGAGCTAACTTTAGAGTTGAGTTTTTATTTTATTACTTGCTCATCACGGGTTATGGCATCTTGTTTTTCCAGTAAGTCAAGGTAGGTGTTGTCTTCTCCATTTTTGAGTGGGGTGTTTAAGAAAAGTTTTTTTCGATAGAGACTCATAACCTCT
>JGI26255J51710_1000910_pt1 | contig 10961 bp, 10 predicted proteins | sample SaaInlV_135m_DNA_2_FD_51710 | JGI IMG/M metagenome (IMG submission 51710)
TCAAATAGAAATTTTGAAGGAAGACAGGGAAGAGGTGGAAGAACTCACCTAGTAAGTCCTGGAATGGCTGCTGCTGCTGCAATATCTGGAAATCTAGATGATGTTAGAAAGTATCAAAACTAAATGCAAAAATTTAATAAATTAAAAAGTATTCCAGCTTATCTACCAATAGTTAATATTGATACAGATATGATTATTCCAAAACAATTTTTGAAAACTATTAAAAGAACAGGACTTGGAAAAAATTTATTTTTTGAAATGAGATATGATGATCAAGGTAAAGAGGTTAATGATTTTGCATTAAATCAAAGTCCTTTTAATAACTCAAAGATTTTAATTGCTGGTAAAAATTTTGGATGCGGATCATCAAGAGAGCACGCACCTTGGGCATTATTAGATTTTGGAATAACTTGTGTTATTAGTTCAAGCTATGCAGATATCTTTTATAGTAATTGTTTTAAGAATGGAATTTTACCAATAATTCTTGAAGAAGATAAAATTAAAGAACTATCAGAATATGCAAATAGAAAAGAAGAAATCTCTGTCGATTTAAATGAAGAAAAAATTGTATATGGAAATAGTGAAATAAAATTCCAAATTGATCCATTTAAGAAAAAGTGTTTGCTTGAAGGATTAGATGATATAGCTCTGTCCTTGAAAAAATCAGATAAAATTGAAAATTTTGAAAAAAATATAAAAAATATAAAACCATGGATTTTTAATGATTAAAGTAAAAAAAAGAAAAATACTTTTATTACCTGGTGATGGTATTGGCCCCGAGGTAATTGGTGAAGTTAAAAAAATTATTAAATGGTTTAATGACAAAAAATCATTAGATTTTGAGATAGATGAAGATCTTGCTGGTGGATGTTCATATGATAAGCACGGAACTCCAATTACTGATGAAGTATTTTATAAAGCCCTAGAAAGTGAAGTTGTTATGTTAGGAGCTGTTGGTGGACCTAAATGGGATGATTTAGATTTTTCAAAGAAACCTGAAAGAGCATTATTGAAATTAAGAAAAGAATTAAAGTTATTTGCAAACTTAAGACCTGCAATCTGTTTTGAACAATTGGTGGATGCTTCTACGCTTAAGCCAGAAATAGTATCAGGATTGGATATAATGATAGTTAGAGAATTAACAGGTGGAATTTACTTTGGCGAACCAAGAGGAATTAAACCAATAGAAAATGGTGAAAGAAAAGGCATTAATACTCATACGTATACTACTAGTGAAATAACTAGAGTAGCTAGAGTGGCTTTTGATTTAGCTAAAAAAAGATTAAATAAAGTTACATCTTGTGAAAAATCTAATGTGATGGAAGCTGGACAGCTATGGAAAGAGGAAGTTCAAGAATTACATGATAAAGAATATAAAGATGTCGAATTAAGTCATATGTTAGCAGACAATTGTGCGATGCAACTTTTAAGAAATCCCAAACAGTTCGATGTGATAGTTACTGACAATTTATTTGGGGATATGCTTTCAGATCAAGCTTCCATGTTAACAGGATCTTTAGGTCTTCTTCCATCTGCTTCTCTTGGAGCTAAGAATAAAGATGGTGAAATGAGAGCGATGTATGAGCCAATTCATGGTTCTGCTCCAGATATTGCAGGCAAGGGAGTCGCAAATCCAATTGCATCAATATTAAGTTTTGCAATGGCCCTTAGATATTCATTAGATCTAGATAACGAAGCTGATGCGTTAGAAAAAGCAGTACAAGAAGTATTAAATGATGGCTTAAGAACTAAAGACATCCTGTCTGACGGAATGAAAGAAACATCAACATCATCAATGGGTGATGCGATAATTTCAAAATTGCAATAATTCTAGAATTATTCTAAGGTTTTAAAATGCCAAGTTATATTGCGCCAGTTGAGGACATGTTATTTCTCTTTGAAAAATTAAGAGACAACAAGAACTACAATGAATTAGAAAAATACAATGAAGTTAGTCCAGATTTAGTTAAAGATATTTTAGAAGAGGCTGCAAAAATAAATCAAAATTTGATTTTACCATTAGCAAAGTCAGGAGATGAAAATCCAGCAGTTTTAGAAAACGGAGTGGTCAGAACACCCCCGGGCTATAAAGAAGCTTACCAAAAATATATTGAAGATGGTTGGACATCATTATCTTGTGACCCTAAATATGGTGGCCAAGGAATGCCAAAAACAGTTAGNGCTTTTTTTGATGAAATGCTCTCTTCAGCAAGCTTATCATTTAAATTATATAGTGAATTAAGCATTGGTGNTTACAATTGTATTAGTCATCATGCNCCAGATGAAATTAAAGAAAAATATCTACCAAAGATAGTCGAGGGAAAATGGAGTGGCACAATGTGTTTAACAGAACCTGTCTGTGGAACAGATTTAGGTTTATTAAAAACAAAAGCAGCCAAACAATCTGACAACACTTATAAAATTAGTGGTCAAAAAATTTTTATTACTTCTGGTGACCATGATTTAACAGAAAATATAATTCATTTGGTTTTAGCTAGATCAACAGATTCTCCCACAGGCACCAAGGGTATAAGTTTATTTTTGGTTCCCAAGTTTATTGTGAATGAAGATGGAACAGTTGGACAAAGAAATGGAGTATCTACAGGATCAATAGAAAGTAAAATGGGTATAAAAGGTTCAGCAACATGTGTTTTAAATTTTGATGAAGCAACTGGTTATTTGATAGGTACAAAAGATAAAGGTTTAAATGCAATGTTTACCATGATGAATCTAGAAAGAATAGTTGTTGGTATACAAGGTTTAGGTATTTCAGAAATAGCATATCAAAACTCACTTGCTTATGCCAAAGAGAGAAAACAAGGAAAAACTAATAATACTAAATCAGAGAATGGTGCTGATTTTATAATCGAGCATGCTGATATAAGAAGATCTTTGNTAAATATGAAATCAATAATCGAAGGCGAAAGAGCATTGTGTTTTTGGCTATCTCAACAAACAGAAGTAAGTCTTTATCATNCAGATGCCAAAATTAAACAAGAGGCTTCTGATTATGTTTCATTAATGACACCAGTTGTAAAATCATTGTTTACCGATTTAGCCATGGAAATCACTAGTGATGCAATGCANATTCATGGAGGATATGGNTATACAAAAGATCAAGGAATTGAACAATTATATAGAGATAACAGAATTACACCAATTTATGAGGGAACAAACTCAGTTCAGGCAGCTGATTTAGTATTTAGAAAACTATCCAATAAGAATGGAAATGTGGTTAATAAATTTTTAGAAATGATTAAAATTGAAAGTGAAAGCAAAAATGAAAAAGTAAAAAGCTTTTCTAAAGAATTGAATTATTATTTAGATATTTTATCAAAATTTACTGATTGGATTAATGACAAAAGTAAGACTGATAAAGATGATGTGAGTGCAGCTGCTAATGATTATTTAAAAACGCTTGGTTTTGTTTCTGTAGCATATTCATGGATAAAAATTCTTGAGGTTAGCTTTAGTGACTACGAGTCTAATAAAGATTTTTATAATGATAAGATTAATACAGCAAAATTTTATTTTGAAAAAGTATTACCAAGAGCAGAGTACCATTATAAATCTGCAATATCAGGAAGCTCAAATATAATGAATTTTAAATTTAACTAATTATGAGTAATTACGACAAAAATTTAGATAAAAATAAAGCAAACTATGTACCTCTTACTCCATTAACATTTTTAGAAAGAGCTAAAGATGTCTATCCTAATTATGAAGCGATAGTTTATGAAGATAGAAAGTATACTTGGAGTCAAGTCTACAAAAGATCTGTAAAATTTGCTAGTGCTTTATCAAAAATTGGAATTAGCAAAGGAGACACAGTTTCATTTTTAGCTTTCAATACTCCAGAAATTTTTGAGGCCCATTATTCAGTACCAATGACTGGTGGTGTATTAAATACAATTAACATCAGACTAGATGCAAACACTATTGCTTATATTTTAGATCATAGTGAAGCAAAAGTTTTAGTTGTAGATAGACAGCTTCACGCAGAAGTAAAAAAAGCATTAAAAATTTTAGATAAAAAAATTATTGTAATTGATATTAATGATAAACATGCAGATCAATCCAAGTTAGAAAAAATTGGTGATTTAGAATATGAAGATTTTTTAAATTCAGGTGATGAAAATTATGATTGGAAAATGCCAGAAGATGAATGGCAGGCAATATCATTAAGCTACACATCAGGTACAACAGGGAATCCAAAAGGTGTTGTTTACCATCATAGAGGGGCGTACTTAATGTCTACTGGGAGTACAGTAGCGTGGAATATGCCTAATAGGTTAAATTTTCTTACTATAGTTCCTATGTTTCACTGTAATGGCTGGTGTTATCCTTGGACAATTCCTATGTTAAATGGAAGAACTATTTGTCTAAGAAATATTGACGTTAAAAAAATTTTTGAATTAATTGATAAATATAACGTAACCCATTTTGGTGGAGCGCCAATTATATTGAATATGATCACTGGAGCGCCAGAAAGTGATCGAAAAAAGTTAAAAAGAAAAGTTTATGTTTTAACTGCAGGAGCTCCTCCACCCAGTATTATTTTTAAGAAGATGAAAAACCTAGGATTTGAAGTAATGCATGTTTATGGTTTAACGGAAACTTATGGTCATGTCACACAGTGTGCCTGGAATGATGAGTGGAATGAATTTGATGAAGAAAAGCAAAATGAAATTAAAGCCAGACAAGGTGTTAGGTATCCCAATCTTGAAGGCGCTACTATTATGGATCCTGAAACTATGAAGGAAGTACCAAGAGATGGAAAAACTATTGGTGAGATTATGTTAAGAGGAAATGTAGTGATGAAGGGTTATTTTAAAGATAAAGCGGCTACCGATAAAGCTATGGCTGGTGGCTGGTTTCACTCAGGAGATTTAGCAGTAATTCATCCTGATGGTTATGTAAAAATACAAGATAGATCTAAGGATATAATTATTTCAGGAGGTGAAAATATATCATCAATAGAAATAGAAAATACACTTTCAAAACATCCATCTGTATCAATAGCAGCAGTAGTTGCTAAACCTGATGAAAAATGGGGTGAAGTACCTTGTGCATTTATTGAAATGGTCCAAGACAAACCAGTTACAGAAAAAGAATTAATTGATTTTTGCAAAGAAACATTNGCTGGTTTTAAAGTTCCAAAAAAAGTTATTTTTTGTGAGTTACCAAAAACATCAACAGGCAAAATTCAAAAATTTGAGTTAAGAAAAAAATTTTAGGTAATTAATTGATATATCAGTTAGAAAATAAAAATTTTCATGCATCTGATGCAGGACAAGGTATTGATAGCAAAAAAGATACAATTATTTTTCTTCATGGCAGTGGTCTTTCACACATTGTTTGGTCTTTAGCTGAACAATTTTTTTCTAATAAAAATTTTAATGTTTTATCAATTGATTTACCTGGACACGGAAGTTCTGATGGCCCTTGTTTACAAACAATAGAAGATATTGCAGATTGGTTAGAAAAAGTATTTGTAAAATTAGAATTAGAGCAAGTCATTTTGGTTGGCCATTCTCAAGGATGTTTGGAGATGCTTGAATATTCTCATAAATACAAAAAAAGAATAAAAAAAATGGTTTTCATTAGTGGTTCTTATAAAATGCCAGTTAATCAGGATTTAATAGATTTAGCTTTAAATGCAGATACTGACGCTGTTAAATTAATGATGAAATGGGGTTATGAAGGGTTCAAAAAATTTATAGGAGGAAATCCTGTTGAAAAAATAATTCAATCTCCGTCTGACATCAGAGAAATATTAGCTGTTGATCTAATCGCCTGTAATAATTATGCAAATGGGTCTAATGCTGTAAAAACAATTGATTGTCCAACTTTATTAATTTTTGGTGCATCAGATAAAATGGTAAATTTAGAAGTTGGAAAAAAATTTGCAAATTTAATTAAAAATTCTACTACTCACATTATAGAGGGTTGTGGTCACATGATTATGATTGAAAAAGCATTTGAAATGAGAGAAAAAGTCTTAGAATTTTTACAAAAATGAAACAATATTCAATTGCAAAATCTAGAAGNCTTAGAAGTACTCCATATACCTCAAGAATAGAGAAACAAGGTGTAACTGCTTATACTGTTTACAANCATATGCTTTTACCTGCTGCATTTGGATCTTTAGAAGATTCATATACGCATTTAAAAAAAGATGTTCAAATTTGGGATGTAGCTGCTGAGAGACAAGTAGAAATCCAAGGAAAAGACTCTGCAAAACTTGTTCAGTTAATGACATGTAGAAATTTATCAAAATCAAAAATAGGAAGATGCTATTATTGCCCAATTATTGATGATGCTGGAAATTTAGTAAACGATCCAGTGGTCTTAAAATTAGCAGAAGATAAATGGTGGATATCAATTGCTGACTCAGATGTAATCTTTTTTGCAAAAGGTTTGGCGTCTGGATACAAACTGAATGTAAAAATTATTGAACCAGTAGTGGATATTATTGCTATTCAAGGGCCTAAATCTTTTAGTTTAATGGAAAAAATTTTTGGAAAACCAATTACAGAATTAAAATTTTTTGGTTTTGATTATTTTGATTTTGAAGGCACAAAACATTTAATTGCAAGATCTGGTTGGTCTAAGCAAGGAGGATACGAAGTGTATGTTCAAAATACAAAATCAGGACAAAAATTATATGATCATTTGTTTGAAGTTGGAAAAGAATTTAATGTTAAACCAGGCTGTCCAAATTTGATAGAAAGAATTGAAAGTGGTTTGCTTTCTTATGGTAATGATTTTGATAATAATGATAATCCTTTCGAGTGTGGCTTTGATCAGTATGTTTCTTTAGATAGTGAGATAAATTTTTTGGGTAAAGAAAAATTAAAAAAAATAAAATCAGAAGGTATTCAAAAAAAATTAATGGGTGTTAAGTTTGATATTAAAGAAATAAGTTTAGTAGACTCATTAAATTTAAAAGATGAAAAAAATAATATAATTGGTGAATTAAGGTCAGCATGTTATTCTCCACATTTTAAAAAAGTTATTGGAATTGCAATGTTAAAAAAGCCTTATTGGGANGCTTCAAAAACTGTTAAAGTTGAGATAAACGGTAACATTTGTACTGGAAACGTTTGCGATTTACCTTTCATTTAGTATAAACTTTAATAAAATCATGAATATAGCTATTGTTGGAGCCACAGGAAATGTAGGCAGAAAAATACTCGAAGTTCTTGAAAAGAAAGAACTGGCTATGGATAATCTATATCTATTAGCCTCATCAAGAAGTGCTGGATCAAAAATTAATTTTAAAGGTAATGATTATGAAGTTTTAAATTTAGAAACTTTTGATTTTTCTAAAGTTAAAATTACTTTCTTTGCAGCAGGTGGAAAAATTTCAGAAAAATTTGTTGAAAAAGCAGCCAAACATTCGCTGGTTATTGATAACTCTAGTTTCTACAGAATGGATCCTGATGTTCCTTTAATAGTACCTCAGGTAAATTCAAATCACTTAAATAACATAAAAAAAAATATTATTGCAAATCCTAATTGTTCAACNGCCCAATTAGTTTTACCCTTAAAACCTTTACATGATTTATTCATTATTAAAAGAATAGTTGTATCAACTTACCAATCAGTTTCAGGAGGAGGCAAAGCCCCCATGGACGAATTGATAGAACAATCTAAATCAGTATTAGAAAATAAAAAAGTTAACTCTAAGAACTTTACAAAACAAATTGCATTTAATGCTATTCCTCACATAGATGTTTTTGCAGATGATGGTTATACAAAAGAAGAATTAAAAATGGTAAATGAAACNAAAAAAATTTTAGATAACAAAATAGATCTAACNGCAACATGTGTCAGACTGCCTGTTTTGGTTTCTCACGCAGAATCTGTGAATATTGAATTTGAAAAACCTTTTACAGTAGAAAAGGTAAGAGAGGCTCTTGATAATTTTGAGGGATGTAAAGTAATTGATGAAAGGTCTGATGGTGGCTATTCTACACCCATAGAAGCTGAAGGTAGAGATGAAACTTTTATTTCAAGNATTAGAGAAGACAAAACTATAAATAATGGATTAAATATGTGGATTGTTTCAGATAATCTTTTAAGAGGTGCAGCCTTAAATTCAGTTGAGATTGCAGAAACATTAATTAAAAATAACTTTTATGGAAAATAAAAGCCCATTATCTCCACATATACAGATTTATAGATGGCATATTTCATCTCTAGTATCCATTTCTCATCGTGTAACAGGAATAATAAATATTATCGCTATAACTCTAATTTGTATTTGGGCTTCATTGTTATTTTTTGGGGAAGTTAATTATGCAATGATTAATTTTGTTTTAAATTCATTTCTTGGAAAATTTATTGCTTTAGGTTTGACTTGGTCTTTTAGTTTTCAAATATTAAGTGAGATTAGACACTTAATAATGGATATGGGTTATGGTTTTGAATTACAAACAACTCGTATAACAGGATTAGTTGTAATTTTTGGTTCAATTTTATTAACTATTGTAATTTATTTATTAGGTAAAAATTTAATATGAACTTAGCTACTAAAAAATGGATTTTTCTCAAAATCTCATCAATTGTTTTATTACCTTTAATGCTTTGGTTTATTNTTAATTTTATAGCAATTTATGACAGTAGCTATTTGGAGGTTGTAGAGTTCTTTACTAACTCAAAATCTAAATTTTTGTTCAGTTTATTTATTATTTTTGCTTATTTTTTTTCAGCACTAAGTATTAGTGAGGTTTTTGAAGACTATATAGAAGATGATAAAATCAAATATGTCGCAAACAGAGTATTATTTATTTCTGCTATAACAATTCCATTATTAACAATTATTTTTTTATTTAATCTAAATTAATGAGTTCTTACAAAATTGTAGATCATGAATATGATGTTGTTGTTCTTGGAGCAGGTGGATCTGGTTTAAGAGCAGCTGTAGGATTAAGTGAAGCAGGATTAAAAACTGCTTGTATTTCAAAAGTTTTTCCAACTAGAAGTCACACCTCTGCTGCACAGGGAGGAATTTCTGCAGCCCTAGGAAATATGGGTGAGGATGATTGGAGATGGCACATGTACGATACTGTAAAGGGTGCAGACTGGTTAGGAGATCAGGATAGTATTGAATATTTATGCAAAGAAGCACCAAAAGCAGTAATTGAGTTAGAAAAATATGGCGTTCCATTCAGCCGAACTGAAGAAGGAAAAATTTATCAAAGACCTTTTGGTGGAATGACAAAAAATTATGGAAATGGAATAGTTCAAAGAACTTGTGCAGCAGCAGATAGAACAGGNCATGCGATACTTCACACGTTATATGGACAAGCTTTAAAACATAATACTGAATTTTTTATAGAATATTTTGCTTTAGATTTATTGATGAAAGATGGGGAGTGTAAAGGGCTGATTGCTTGGAACTTAAATGATGGAACAATCCATAGGTTTAGAGCTCATACAATAATTATAGCAACAGGTGGTTATGGAAAAGTATATTATTCAGCGACTTCTGCTCACACTTGTACAGGAGATGGTAATGCAATGGTTTTAAGAGCTGGATTGCCANTGCAAGACATGGAGTTTGTCCAGTTTCATCCAACAGGAATATATGGTCATGGTACTTTAATTACAGAAGGAGCTAGAGGTGAGGGGGGTTACCTTACAAATTCAAAAGGTGAGAGATTTATGGAAAGATATGCCCCTAACGCAAAAGATCTAGCATCAAGAGACGTAGTAAGTAGGTCAATGTCAATTGAAATTAACGAAGGAAGAGGAGTTGGAAAAGATCAAGATCATGTTCATCTAAACTTAAGTCATTTAGATAAAGAAATTATTGAAAACAGATTGCCTGGAATTACTGATGCTGCAAGATTATTTGCAAATGTTGATATTACCAAGGATCCAATTCCAGTGGTTCCAACAGTGCATTATAATATGGGTGGTATTCCAACAAATTATAAAGGAGAAGTTTTGACAGTGAATGGCTCTGAAAAAACCGTTCCTGGATTGATGGCTATTGGTGAAGCAGCATGCGTTTCAGTTCATGGAGCAAATAGGTTAGGATCAAACTCTTTAATTGATTTGGTAGTTTTTGGAAGAGCAGCAGCAAAGAGAGCTGCAGAATTAGTTAAACCAAGGTCACCACATGAAGAAATTGGAGAGTTAGAAACTCAAAAATGTTTAGACAGATTTGATAAATTAAGAAATGCAGAAGGAGATACAGGCACAGCTGAATTAAGACTGGCGATGCAGAAAACAATGCAATCTAAATGTGCAGTTTTTAGAACAGAAAAAACTCTCAAAGAAGGAGTTGAAGAAATAAGAAAAACTTACGATGGATTAGATTCTATATCAGTAAAAGACAAATCATTAGTATTTAATACTGATTTAGTAGAAACTTTAGAATTTGATAATTTAATTAGACAAGCTGTAGTGACAGTAGACTCTGCATATAATAGAAAAGAAAGTAGAGGGGCTCATGCTCGAGAAGATTATCCTAAAAGAGATGATGAAAAATTTATGCAACATACACTTGCCTGGTGTGATGGTAAGAACACAAAAATTGGCTATAGAGAAGTACATAAGTCCACTCTGACAAACGAAGTACAATATTTTCCACCACAAGAAAGAGTGTATTAATGGTTCAAATAAATTTACCTAAAAATTCTGAAGTAACTAAGGGTAAATATTATCAAGATAAAACTGGTTCAAAAAATTTAAGAAAAGTTAACGTTTATAGATGGGACCCGTCCACAGGAGAAAACCCAAGGTTAGATACCTATGAAGTGGATATGGATAATTGTCCATCAAAAGTTTTGGATATTCTTAATAAAATTAAGAATGAAATTGATCCAACATTAGCTTACCGAAGATCTTGTGCGCATGGAGTTTGTGGATCTTGTGCTATGAACATGGGGGGTAAAAATGGTCTTGCATGTACCACGCCTCATGCAGAAATTGATGGTGATATAGAT
>JGI26255J51710_1000914_pt1 | contig 10926 bp, 13 predicted proteins | sample SaaInlV_135m_DNA_2_FD_51710 | JGI IMG/M metagenome (IMG submission 51710)
AGCATGTCCCAAATGTAAAAATAAATCTCAATCCTTTGGCGTTTGAAGAATCAATAACCCCATTAAATCAAAACCTACAAAGTTAAAAAAATAGAATTTGCATGATCATTGTTAAATATTATTTGTTCTTAAGATAACTAACAAGAAATCATCATCTCTGCGTCGTAGAATGATGATTAAGGAAGACGATTCATGTTAGGACTCATTCACGTTCAATGTTTTCCCATCTTTTCTTGTTGTTTTAAAATTTAGAAATAACGAGATGTTTCAATATCGTCTGTGCGTAATTTATCGTCTATATGATGGCTTGAGCCACAAGGTAGGAGCAATAATCCCGAAAGATGCGTTAGTTTGAATTATCGCAGCCCAGCATTACCCATGGCAATACTATGATTTGACAAATTTCCATAAATAAAAAAAACAATGAAAAAATTGATTTTATGGGTAATTTTGGTTATAGAAAATTTGTGCCTAGATTAACATGAATTCCAGTTCGGTTCAAATCCCCTTTCTTTTCATGTTCCTTTGTAATCTTGGCTTGATTTCTATTTTAAAATTTCCATAAATAAAAAAAACAATGAAAAAATTGATTAGCAGATCAAAATTTATCCTAATAATTTAACAATCAGTATTTTCTATTTCAGTACCTAATGCATCTGCGATTACATTTGCCCAATTAAATGCCGCAACAACTGCGGTAATTTCCACAACTTGTTTATCGTCATATCCAGAATCTTTTAAAATTTTATGATCATCGGACGTGATTTTATTTGCAGAATCATTAATTTTCAATGCATAGTTTAATGCAGATTTTTCCTTGTCTGAAAAACTTTCAAAATTACCTTTAAGATCAATGATTTTTTCTTCTGTAAAACCCATCAATTGTAATAACGTTCCATGAGCTTTTGTACAATACTCACACGAATTTGCATTTGAAACTACCAGTGCGATAGACTCTTTCAGTATTCTTGGAATGGATGATTCCCGAAGTAAGATGATCTTTACCCCGTCCCAAAACCATCTGGCAATCTGTGGATCAATACTAGTTGTTTTTAAAATATTTGGTATTTTGCCAATTTTTAATTCATCGTTGATTTCTTTATACAATGATAAAATTTTAGGATTTGATTCATCACCTTCTTTCACAAACGGCATACATTTCTAAAATTTGAATCCATTATATGCACATTATGGATGGAATAGACCGTAGTACATGTTAGTTACAAAAACCGTATGAGACAGTTGCCTACTGCATGTAATGGATCTGATGTTATTGTCTAGGTCATGGGGTAATGATTGGTATCTGAGAAACATTAAACCGTCTAATCTCTAACATTACTCAACGTGAACCGCCTGTTTTACTGTCAAAAATGTGAAAGAAATGTCAAGGTAGCAGTTCTTGAAATACTTGGCAAGGAAACTTGCATTGAAAAGACAGGCGATGAGACCAAAGTTAGACGTTGGAAACAGTATGGAAAAGTGATGGTATTGACACACAAACGCCATTCTGGAATAATGGGACTTTTTAAGAAAAAAATTAACTATGGATTAGTTTGCACCAATTCAAAAATTCAATTCAAAATGGTAATTGATTCAGCTAGCAGTGAACCGTTCACTACAATGTCACAAAAAGAAGCAGATGAATGGGACGATAGACAAGATCAACTACGAGAATGATCTTTGAAGTGTACGGGACACTTTTGTTACATTGACAATTCTTTGAGATAATCTATTCTCTTTCTTCTGCTACTTTGACTTTAGCAAAACACTGTTCTGCTTCTTCATGCCTTCCTAATTTCTTTAATGCAAAACTTTTCCAAGTCCAAAACTCAGGATTTGTACTGTCTATACTAATTGCTTCATCAAAACACTCAAGGGTTTCTTCATATCTTCCGAGGTGAGATAATACCTGGCCCTTACAAAACCATGCCTCCCAACGTGTTTTCCAAGAGTCCAAAACAGTTGCTTCATCAAAACACTCAAGGGCTTGTTCGAATCTCCCCAGTTCAGATAATGCAGAACCTTTACTGAACCAAAAATCCCAAACTTCAGGTTCTATGCTAATTGCTTCATCAAAACACTCAAGGGCCTCTTCAAATTTTTCCTTTTTGCTAAGATTAACTCCTTTATGATGTAAATGAGATGCCTTTTCTTCATTAGATTTACCAAAACCAAACAAACCCATAACACAAACTCATGAATTGGATTCAGATAAGCATTTTTACGAATAATCACCATCAGATTCAGACATCAGGGAAAGAGGCATCAATTCTTACTGATTGTTAGAATTACGTCTTCTAATCTCTGATGACATACTACTTCATACGGATAACTTACCTTACAAAATTTACATTTAAGCACGAATGATCCCCGTGCATCCCATTTGCCTGAACAGTCATAATTTAATGTACAAACTATGTCAAAACAGTATCAATTTTGATACACTCTCATCATCTAAAGTTTAAAACAGTTGGCCACAATCGTACACTGTGAAATCAATAATTCCATTGCAGTATTACCGTGATCAAATTCCTGAAGTTCAAATTAAAAACATGGATGATGACGGAGTCAAGTTTCAAACAATATACAATAAATTTGTAGAACTTGGAATCAAAGGCGCTAGAAGAAAAAATAAAGTGAGAGAGGATTTGGATTATTACGTCGAACTGGGATTTTTCATCAAATTCCAAAACGAACACCGCCAACCGCTATACTACCAAACGCATATCGGAGGGGATCTAAAAACTGACATGTATCTGCTTGAGGGAATCAAATTTGTCAAGTCCTTACTCGATACAAAATTTAAAAAAATAAACGATGAATGGGTAAAAATTGACAAGAGCAAACTATTCTACAAACAGAAAACTTTCGGTAAGGGGAAATATCCAAAACCTACTAAAAAATTGGAAAGATGGATTATGTTGTTTGATCCCGTTATCGTAATCACTCAAAATTTAATGTGGACTAGAGAAACCATGGACTACGATATGCTGAAAGATGATTATTCCAAACTCATTGCAAATACAATCAAAGAGTTAAACCAATTTGCAAAATTAGTACACTCAACAAGTGAGGACAACGAAAGATCAGTAGAGGTGATATTTGCCAGAATGCCTTTTAGAATGACTTTCTAATCAGGTTAATTTTAGCATCAGAAGGGGGCGGTAAAAATAAATTTCAATAAAATAAAATACACTGCAAATCCAGACAAGAATACTATTCCAGAAATGCTCAGAATTTTTAGCCATATTGCAGGCTGATGAGATTTTTCCAAATATTTTCCAGTTACCAGCCTATAATTGAAAATTGCTATGACAGGGGCTATGACAAATGAAAGTATTGTTGCAAAATCAATTAACTCCTTCAGATTATCCCCGAATTGAAGCACGGTTACCAGTGATCCTGAGGCTAAAATCATGAGAAAAACAGCATACAATTTTCGTGAACTTTTAACCTGCTCTGTATTGTTTTTTCTAAATAGCAACTCTACGGTCCGGTTGAGGGCCCTGGAATATCCATCAAATACAGCAAGAATGGTTCCAAACATCACAGTAAATGCAGATGCAGCGATTACAATGTAGCTCCAATTCCCCATCACGCTGGAATACATCGTGACGATGACATGGGCAAACTGGGAATTGTTGTTGGGCAGCTCTTCACCTGATCCATAAAAGATGAAAGTTCCTAATGTGACAAACATTATTGCCAAAATACCTGTTAGCAAATAAGAAATTCTAAACTCCAATAGGGTTTCTTTNAATTTTGGTTTGTACTTTGATTGTTTCATCTTCTCTAATGTCCACAAACTATTCCAACTTGACAAATCAATTGCAGTGGGCATCCAACCCATCAATGCAAGTAAAAAGAAAATTCCCGTAGTTGTCCACAGTTCTTTTGGAATGAAATCTTCTACAGGTTCTACCGGTCCGTTAATCACAGTAAGTAAAAATGCCAGTACCGTGGATACTACCAGGACAGTTACGATAATTTTGATCAGGTTATCCAGTAGATTGAATCTGCCTATTGACAAAATCAACACACATGAAAGGAACAACAGTATGATTGACCATTCTCCTAAAAATTCTAAATTAAATAAATTCTCAAAAAATCCAGCAGCTACAAATCCAACAGCGCCAGTTACAAAAAACATTGAGCATACCGTAATTATCAAATACAAAACTAGGATTGGTGTTCCCAATTTTTTGTAACCGTCAATTATGCTGGTTTGAGTTGAATTTGCATATCTGGAGCCATATTCAAAAAACGGATATTTTAGCACGCTGACCAGTACCACAAATCCTATTATCATCAATCCAAAATCGGCACCTGCTCTGGTTGATTGAATTAGATGTGACACACCTATCGCAGTACTGGCAAATAGCAGTCCGGGACCACTAATTTTAACAATTTTTGATACGGCCTCATTCATGAGTATGAATTAAAAAATTATTTTGAGGTATTAAAATTAAAACATTATTCCAGTGGTTCGTTATCTGAATTTTTCTGGTGATTTTCCGTAAACCCAAGTACAATCGAATTGATACTTGCCAATTCACCATAAAGTTCACCTATGCTCAATGACAGTTCAGTCCCATCAGGTTCCTCGTATGTGAATTCAAAATTATTGTTTATCCACCAAGAATCGTTTTTTAAAACATTTCTCAAATCCACATTGAAAAATGTTCTAAGGCCCGCTTTATGAAACACCGGTATTCCATTATTTTTGTAATCCCCTAAATGATCAATCATTTCATTATACCCTGGATTCTCTTTCACTATTCCAATTTTTTCAAAATTTAAAGAGAATTTCAAACATGATTTGTATATTTCAAAATATGATGATGTCCCCTGAGCAAACATGCAGATTAAATCAAACATTGTGGATTTATCAAAATCTTCAACTTTATTTCCGTCAGACATGTGTTGTTTCAGAAGAAATACTTTGCTTTCAATTGATTTTTTTTGCAATTCTATTCTGTCAATTCGTTTTTGAAATGAATGATAGACCAGCCCAGTTTTTTTACGAATTAGTTCGTGGGATGCCAGTAATGGAAAGATTTCTTTATCAAATTTTTCTCGATATTCCTGCAATAGATCAACGTATGCACTCATTACAAATCAAAGTCAGTCATCCTGATAATAAAATTACTTGATTACACAGTGTCGATTGAAATTATACCCTATCAATATCGTGTTGAACCGTACATTTTGTTAAAAATTGGATGTATTTCTCTTCCCAGCATGGGAAATGTGCTAAATTGTACTAATTTTTAAAAAAAGATGTGTTATTTTGTCATATGTGAGTTCTGGACATAGTGTCTTTTTTTAGTAGTTATGACATACTGTAATTATGGAAAAAAATTGGTTACAAGAGGGTGAAAGTGGAAAAAGTAGATGGTGTAACCACACAGAAGAAGATCCAAAAGATGAAAATGACCTTAACTGTTAGTCTTTAGACCAAGCCTAGTAGTGCATCGCAATACGATAGAAAGAAAATATCTTTACTTTTGGATCTATTCCATATTTTCTAGAGTGCAACGTTGTGCTTTTTTGATTCTGGTGTACCTCATATCCATTAAGAATGATTTTACAAATCAAAAATAGATTTTTTAGGTGGGAATGGATATTGAATGTCTTTTTTAGTGTGACCTCTGGGGGACTATCATGGGATTGCTTGGAAAGAAGAAAGAAAAATGTGAAGCTTGCAACAAAGCCTTTGAGATTCACGATGAATACGAGGAGCATAAAAAAATACACCCGCCAACTAAACCATGTACAAAATGTTCTGGACTAATGCAATGGGAAAGACAACAAGCCCCTCTTTATTGGAATCTAATCTATGTATGTCGAGAATGTGATTTTATTGGTGAAATGTGGAAATATCATCACTAGTCTTTTTTTTTACTAACGTAACCGCACTGTTTGCATTCATAGCGAATATCTCCCTCTTTCAAATCGTTTTTTCGCATCATGACAACTACCGACTCATGGCATTGCTTGCAAACGCCGTTGGGAAAATTACTATCGTTCATAAATTATTTTTTCATTCATTAAATATAACCAAAACTAGTGTTGTTTTTTCAGATTCTCTTTCTAATCCCGACAATCACTACAGCTGGAATACCAAGATACATTCCAATGTTTAGCATGATTACAGAGAGTCCAATTCCTAGAACTTCGGATTCAGAGTTTGCACCATCCATTAGAGATAGTGAACTGATCATCGGAGTAATTGCAAGCTTTACGGCCTCCTTGAATAGGGGATTCTCACGCTCGTAATCAGATATTATTGGTGAGAATGAATAGTAAACATCGTTAAACATTCCCATGAATTGTTTACCTGATGCTGTTTGTAGCAATTGATTGTCCCTTAACTCTCGTAACTGTTGGACTTCAGTTGCCATCTCACTACCGTATGTTGCTGTTGCAATGAGGCAACCTCCGCCTCTAGGAATTCCAGGGTTGGTAGAAGCCGTAGGGTCAGAACTAGATATGCAATTACCCTTGAGGAATACTTCGCCAAAGTTTGTTTCAGTGGATCCTTGAGATACTATTTGCTGATTTTGAATTAGATACATTTCCAAGTAACCGTCTTGTGTCAGTTTTTGAATTTTTGTACCAAACATTCCCTGACTTCCCATATCAGAATTGCATTCAAAAATAACCTCATCATTATTTTGACCAACTATTTCAGTAAAATCAACATTTGAAGTCTGATATGCACCAGACCAGTTTGTATTAGAAAATATCAATAACTTTGCTTTTCCATCAGGTATTTCCATGTCTAATTCAGATTGCACGATTTGCTCTATTGACTGTGGCCCACTATTTTGTACAATGGCAGGTTGTGAAAATACATGTGTGCCAACAACAGACATTTCATCATTTGATCTTTTGAAAGGAATGGTGATGGTCCTATCATAAGGTGTAATGGTCTCATCATACGAAGTAAGTTGCATTCCACGAATAAATACATCAAAATCAATGTCTTCAGAATCCACTTTTGCGTCAATTATTGATCTTGGCAATGTTATGATTAATTCTCCCCTTGCCCTGGCATCAATTGAAATAAGTAAAGACGCATTCTCAGAATCTATTTCAAAGTTTAAAACTTCCCCTCCTCGAATTTTATAATCAAAATCATCCAATTGCTGTGCAGCAATACTTGGAACCATAACTCCAATCATGCCGACAATAGCTATTGCGATAACAAATACTGGTTTCAACAATATCCTCAAATATCTTGCATATTTATCAAATTTGCTGATTTTGACGCCTGATTTNAAGAAATTACCCCGATTTTAAGAAAAGAGTCATCATTCTGCAATTTTGAACTTTGCTATTCAATCTCTTTTTTATCGAGGTAAATCGATAACACAGAAAAACTAGGACTGGCGATTTTAGCAACGCCAATAAAATCAGATAGTCAGTTGACTCCAACACATCTACTACTACGTTGTAACATAAAAAAGAAAATAAAGTTAGGATGCAGTGTGTTCCAGAGATAAACTGGAGAACAAGAGGAGTCAACTGTAACGGATCTTGGCGTTCGTTTTGATGTTTAACCAAAGTTAATGAATAACAATATTGTCTGTAAATCATGAAAGAACAAAATCAAGAAGAGGATAATTCCGAACTGTTGCTTGAATTGGTTGACAAGGGTATTGCGTTGCAAAGATCAGAAAAACACAAAGAAGCCATTGCATGCTTTGATGAAGCAATTGCCATCGACAAAAATATGGGTGGCGAAGCAGATTCAAATCTATTGCTTCTGAAAGACAACTCATTGAAAAAACTAGGCAGATCAGAGTAAGCAAGGCAACTTAATTAAATTTTAAACTCTTCAAGTTTTATTTCGTGCTGTTTGAAGTATGTTTTAATTGCCTTGACAGTTACGTCGTCTTTATTTTTATTCGTCACAGCATTCATGATTTTTTCAATATGTGTGTCTAGTTTTTTGATTCTTTCCTCTGCAACGCTGGTAGAGACTAATGACGATTTCTTTTGATAATCTAATTTTATTTTAACCATTTGGGCCCTTTCTACATCTTCGTTGACATGCTCCAACACATCAAGACATTTTTGTCTTAATCCCTTGCCGTCATTTCTCATTATTCCAGACAACTGACCCAGATTATGTAATTCAGTTTTTTGATTCATTTCAAAGATGTCCATTAGCAACGTAAAATTAAACTCACTTTGTGCTTTGTCCTCTTTTCTATAGAACAACTTGTTTTGCTTTGGATTGGTTTTAAGATAACCCATCGCAAGCAATGTTTTACAGCTTTCAATCATTTGTGATTTATCGGTTCCAATCTTTTTGTGTAGATCATTGGTGGATATCCAGTTGGATGTTTCTTTCAAGATGGAACCATAGTTTTTGGTAGTCAACGTCGATTGGATGATTTGCCAATAGATTAGTATTAGTGTCGTGCCTGATTTTGAGAATCTACAATTTTTTATTGATGTATCTGGAGTTTACATCGTCTTATTGTATCCGTCTGTACTTATCGCACACATTGTTAAGTTATGACCATTTCCAATTGGGGAAAATGATTACGTTCAGAAGCAGAATTTTAGAAACTTGTTCGATGCAACTGTTCATCCAAACTTAAAACGATAATAAAATCAGAGCACGAATGTTCGAATTAATTCAATTGCGCTGTCCTTTAATTTTATTGAATAGCAGTGTGAATTTACATCGTTGATAGCAGCCAGATTGTTGGCAAATACTTTTTTGCTGTGACCTCCATAAGATGCGTTGTCTGATTCGTCAAAACAAATAGTCATCTGTTTCATGCTTAGTTCGTTTTTCAAGAGAAACGCAATAAACTTTTGATAGTTATCTGTGTTAACCCAGTCTATTTTTTTCTCTTCGCTTATTCCAATCCAGATCTCAATAGAGTTTTGGTACAGGGCTTTTTTTCTCAGTTCTTCTAATATCAACAATATTCTGAATTGTATCGGGTATTTATCAAATTACTTTTACGAGGCAAGTCAACCCATACCCGCCGCTCGTGCGTTTGCATTAACTGCATCACCCACCCACTCAATTCCCACAGGAGCTACTACCAAACAGAATTACATCTAAAGGATTTCCTAGAGGGGAAAATCATGAGAAAGCATAATGAGAATCAGAAAAAATGTATTGAAAGTTTCAAGACCGATTAGACGAAATTATTAATTTATTAATACTTTAATTTTATCCTGATTAATTGAATTTATTCAAAAAAAAACCTAAAGATATTGTCGATACAGAATGCGANATATGTCATATGAAATTTTCTGATCCTGAAAGGACAATGAGACACATGAATAAAGCACATTCAAAACCACCAAAAACACCAAAAGGAATAGGCAGTCCCAAATACAATTAATTCAAAATAAAACTATCACGAGTTTTTGTTAGAGGATGTTAGAAATTGATCAAAAGTCTAGAATTTGTTAATTTTTTAGTAGGTTGATTAGATATTTTTCCGTTCCAAATGGAATAGTTTTCTCGTATGCTTTCATCTTCAGGTAAGAACTNGTACACGAATTTTCCGTCTTTTAACTTATCAAGCAGCGTGGATTTGACATCATCAGAAATGTTTCTTGGATAAAAGTCATATTCGAATTTTTCACAGATGTATTTTTTAACGGATGATTNGTTTTTTCTTGATTCAATCCACCATTCTGGGGAGACATCCATGTAGAATTCCAATTCGCCCATATTTTGCAAAGTAATCCATTGTTCATATGGATTTCCTCCGCAATTGATGTTCTTGTCTTTGTTGTAGTAATCTAGTTTTTTTATCAACCATCTTTTACTTCGGTTTTATTTTTGCCAAATTTGTTGTATCCCTCTTCATTGTACCCCTCTTGATTGTAACCCAGATGATCATATCCGAGTCTGTCATAACCGTCCTTGTTGTGACCGTTGCCATCGTACCCGTCTAAATCATACCCGTTGCCATCGTATCCATTTTCATCGTACCCGTTGCCATCGTACCCGTTGCCATCGTATCCGTCCCTGTCATATCCCTCATTGTTGTAGCCTTTCTTGTCATATCCATCATTGTCATGCCCTTCCTTGTCAAACCCGTTTTTGTTGTAGCCTTCCTTGTCATATCCTTCCTTGTCAAACCCGTTTTTGTTGTAGCCTTCCTTGCTGTAGCCTTTCTTGTTGTATCCCTCATTGTCAAAAATTGTTCTTGTATCGATGTGAATTCCATCAAAAGAGAAACCGCGGTTATCATGTCCTTCCTTGTTGTAGCCTTTCTTGTCATACCCGTTTTTGTTGTATCCGTCATTGTCATACCCCTTGTTGTCATATCCATCTTCGTTGTACCCCTCTACGTTGTACCTGTTTTTGTTGTATCCCTTTTTGTCGTAACCGTCCTTGTCATACCCGTCCTTGTTGAGTTTCTTTTTGTCATACCCCTTGTAATCAAACCCGTTTTCGTCATACCCTTTCTTGTTGTATCCCTTTTTGTCGTAACCGTCCTTGTCATACCCGTCTAAATCATATCCGAACTTGTCAAATGTTTTGGTAAACTTGTCAAACAGTCCCATAACAGAAATTCACGAATTCAATTTAATTAAGCATTCTGATATCTGATTTTATGAAATTATTTCTTTGGACTCTTTTCATTTTTTAAGAATGATTTTTTCTTTGAAGTGCATGGCGTCATGGAATGCAGTCTTTTTTTGTAGGTCACTATTCGTCCTCTTCTGCTTGTTTTGAAATTTTCTCCATTGCTATGAGAATGTCTTCCTCAGACATCCCCTGGTCTTTCATTCGTTGCATGATGTCCTTTACAATGCCCTCAATCATTTCCTTTTTTTTGACTGCGTCTAACATGAAATGACAATAACGCCCTAGTATTTGAAAATATAGGCGTGAAAACAGGCCAGTCGTTCAAGAATCATTCTAATTTTAATTCC
>JGI26255J51710_1000932_pt1 | contig 10809 bp, 12 predicted proteins | sample SaaInlV_135m_DNA_2_FD_51710 | JGI IMG/M metagenome (IMG submission 51710)
ATCGCCCTTTGGGAGTTTTGTGATGAAAGGTTTGTAAATATTTTTAGTGACATAAATTATCCTCCTTGAAACTTTACTAACGAATTTTATTTTTCGTTATGCGATCGGCTTCCATGCCAATGATTGTTTTGAAAAAGGTACATTATTTTAATAGTTTTTAATTGATTACTGGAGTAATTGGAGAACCGACTGCGGGATCAAGTTTGCCTGTCCCACCATTGCGGTTGCCGCCTGTACCAGAATTTGATTTCTTGTCAGTAGAGCAACTTCTTCAGCGATATCCGCGTCTCGAATAGCCGACTCTGCTGCTGACAAATTCTCAATCGCAATCGAAACGTTAGAGATGGTTCTAATCAGGCGGTTTTGAACCGCACCTACTTTACCTCGCCCTTGAGTAATCGTTGCGATTGATGTGTTCATTTGCTCTAAGGCTGTAAGAGCAGCATCAGAAGATGTGACACTCAACTCGTGAATCGAGAGCCCTGTCGAAGTCATCGCCGACAAGTCGATCTCTGTATTCAAATTAATGCGACTGAACGATGATGAGTCGAGTCCAACCTGAATAAGGAGATGACTGGACGATGCGACGGATGATGCTAATGAACCTTCCACCAGTTTTTGACCATTAAATTCAGTGGTCTGGGCAATCCGATCGATTTCATTGCGAAGCGCTGTGAATTCCAATTGAAGAGTTGCGCGTTCTGTTGAACCAACCGTTCCGGTTGCGGCCTGTGAAGCCAACTCGCGAAGACGAATCATGATGCCGGATTGTTCGTTGAGCGCGCCTTCTGTTACATTGATGAGTGAAACCCCATCGTTTGCGTTCCGGACGGCCTGGCGAAGAGCGCGAATGTCTGATCGCAGTCCCTCCGAAATGGCAAGACCTGCGGCATCATCCGATCCTCTGTTGATACGAATACCGGATGAGATACGTTCTACTGATTGAGCTAAGCGAGCATTGTTGATACCCAGTATGCGTTGGGCATTGAGAGAGGGGATATTATTAAATATTCTAACAGCCATTTTCCTTATCCTCCTTGATAATTAGGAATTTACATTTGTCCTATTCCAGCTTCCTTGCTGAAATATCTTTCCGAGACTTAGTTTTTTGGGAATTTTTGTTTTTCCCTTTCGTTCAACGAGCCTATCGGGAAACGGAAATTTTTCCTTGATACTTTTTTTTGTTTTTTTGAAAGTTTTTGGGGAGATTTAAAAAATTATGCTTTAAATAAACCGAAGAGGTTTGGGGTAAGTTGTTTTTTTTTAAACGTTTTTGTGTGTTGGAAACAAAAAACGCCCTCTAGGATTAGAGGGCGCTTTTTTTTAGATTGAAAGGAAAAAATACGAAATAAGACTATTTTATAAAATCATACGGTTTGATCTAGCATGTTCTTATTGAAATCGGAGATTCGATTCGTTAAGCGGAGGAACTCCTCCTCGGGGATTTGCTTGATGATTTCTCCGGTTTCTTTATTTCGAATTTTTATGACTAACTCATTGCTATCTTCTTCGATATGGTAATCGACTGTCCTATTGAGCGAGTCAATTCGACTGCTCTTCATTTTCCCCGCGGCACTTCCCTGTGCTTCATCGGGGGTGCTTTCATTTTTTGTGATGTTTCTAGCCTTTGATTCTTCAGTCCCAATTTTTATACCCTTTGGTTTGATAACATTATTGCTGATCAAACTTTGTTCATGGGTGTCAAACGGAATCGGTATCGTCATCTTTCACCTCCACAAATTAGTTGGTAGTTTTCAAAAAAACAAATAATTTGCCTATTAGGCTAATCTTCATATCGCAAGCGAGTTTCGTTTATCCTAATAACTGGAGCACGGACTGCGGAATCAAGTTCGCTTGTCCTACCATTGCGGTTGCCGTTTGTACCAGGATCTGATTTCTGGTTAAATCGGCAACTTCTGATGCGATATCCGCATCACGGATAGACGACTCTGCAGCAGTAAGATTTTCAACAGATACAGATAGATTAGCGATCGAACGACTCAGCCTGTTGTGCACGGCTCCCACCTTACCCCGACTCGCGGTAATGGATGCAATGGCGTCATTGATTTTGTCTAATGCTGTCAAGGCCTCTGAGGAAGAGGTGACAGAGAGGTTGTGTATCTCCAGTTGAGTTGAGTCGATAGAGGATAGGTTGACCTGGGTATTCAGATCGATTCTGCTATCAGCCGAACTATCAATACCGATCTGAATCAAAGTGTGACTGGTAGTTGACACGGAAGACGCGAGATTACCATTAATTAACTTTGTCCCATTAAATTCGGTTGTTGCTGTAATACGATCCAACTCGGCTCGAAGCGCGGTGAATTCCAATTGAATGGTCGCACGTTCCGTTGACCCTACTGTTCCGGTTGCAGCCTGCGATGCCAGCTCGCGAAGACGAATGAGAATTCCGGATTGCTCGTTGAGTGCACCCTCTGTAACGTTCATAAGTGAAATTCCGTCACTCGCGTTTCGGACGGCTTGTCTCAATGCTCGGATATCAGAGCGTAATCCTTCCGAGATTGCAAGCCCTGCAGCATCATCGGCCGCCCTGTTGATTCTGATACCCGATGAAATGCGCTCTACAGATAGAGCTAAACGATTGTTGTTGACCCCCAGAATTCTCTGGGCGGTAAGTGAAGGGATGTTGTTGAAGATTCGAACTGCCATTGTTATCCTCCTTGAATGAATTTATTCGGGTTATTGTTTCGGTGTCCTTACCAAAACAAGCCTCCAAGCTATTAACCCTGAAACATGAGAATCAATTCCCATGCCTTAAACTGTAAGACCTCCGTAAATTTGTGTTTATCTAGGTTGACCCGGCTCCAACCGAATACAACCTTGCTTAATGTGCTCTATCGGGTGGAGATCAAGATACTTTAATTTTGTTTATAGAGTTATTTGCAAACCCTAGAGATGATTAAAGGAGGAATTCTCTGTAACTATAAATAAAAAAAGAATTTTAGGTGCGGGAAATGATTTTATAATTGAGGTGATTACAAACTCAAAACAGTCAATTTTAATACTGTGAGCTTATCTTCCAAGGTAGGATAAAAAGTTTGGTTCACTCTTTCTTGGCGGTCGATGTGTTGGTGTGCAATCGATTCTGCATCAGGGTGGCGATTTTTTCTGCGAAGTTTGGTTCACGAGCGGTTGCATCCGCGGCCCTCAGGTTTTCCATGGTAACTTTCAGGGTTCTGACGGATCTTATCAGGAGATTCTGGGTTCTGCTCAACTCCTCTTGCAGTTTCGAAAAATCAGATACAGTAGTTTTTTGGTTAACATTATCAATGACTTTCGAAGGCGGTTGCGAGGTAAGCTCTCGCATACGGGTGAGAATTCCTGATTGGGTATCCACCGCCTCTGCAATTGTTTCAAGGAGAGAGGGTTCTCCACTGGTCTGTCGAATTGCCTGATCTAGTGAACGAGTATCAGAACAAAACGACTTTGGTATAGAGAGATTTGAAGCATGGTCAGTGACGCCATTTATCTTGATACGCTCTTTACTCTTTAGACCAACCAGCCTTCTAACTTTTATAGCATTCACTGCTAAAATNCCCTTTTTGTGCAATTACGGTAAAAGGTGTGCAACGTCCTAACAACCTACCCCCGGGACTCCGATCCTTTTTTTGTCCCTACGCCAGTAGCTGAAGGACGGATTGTGGAATCAGGTTTGATTGTCCTACCATGGCGGTTGATGTTTGCACCAGGATCTGGTTTCGAGTCAACTGCGCGATTTCATGGGCAATATCTGCATCTCTTATAGATGACTCTGCTGCTTGCAAGTTTTCAGAGGAAATACTAAGAGCGCTGACAGAACGTTGCAGTCGGTTTTGCACGGCGCCCACTTTACCTCGGGCCGCAGTTACGGATGCGATTGCGGTATCGATGACAGACAGTGCTGTCAAGGCCTCGGCGGAAGCTGTAACAGAGAGCGTGGCTATTCCCAAAGTAGATGCGGTCACAGCATCTAGGGAGAGAGAATCATTTAAATCGATTCTGCTGTCAGNCGAACTATCAATACCGATTTGAATCAAAGTGTGACTGGTTGTTGCTACAGATGACGCAAGTGTACCATCGATTAGACCGGTTCCATTGAATTCAGTTGTTGCGGCGATACGTGTGAGTTCATCACGAAGAGCAGAGAACTCCAATTGAATGGTCGCACGTTCCGTAGATCCTACTGTTCCGGTTGCAGCCTGTGATGCTAATTCGCGAAGACGAATGAGTATGCTGGATTGTTCGTTGAGAGCTCCCTCTGCAACGTTGACGAGAGACATTCCGTCGTTTGCATTTCTTGTGGCTTGTCTTAGGGCACGTATATCAGAGCGCAGTCCTTCAGAGATTGCGAGGCCGGCAGCGTCGTCGGCTCCCCTGTTGATGCGTATGCCAGATGAGATGCGTTCTATTGATGTTGCTAGTCGTTGGTTATTAATGCCTAGAATTCTCTGGGCATTGGTCGAAGCGGTATTGTTGAAAATACGAATTGCCATTTCCCTAATCCTCCACCATGAGTTGGAAAGTTTTAATCCTATTAAAACTTAAAATTTATGTTTCTTACTTCTTTACTGCCCCCGAAAGACTTTATTTGAGTGGGTTCCCTTCGATCCCACTTACACTAAACTTTTTCTAATTTGTTCCTTTAAATTTAATCACTTAAGTGCAGTTTAAATTAGGTCACTCTTAAGCTTAATGTGCGTATCGGAGGAGAACCTTTAAACTTTAGGAAAACTTAAAAAGTTTTATTTGGACTAGGATCGCCAGTTCTTTTGGGGAGTGTCAGCATTGACTTGGGATATGCCAGGGTGAGTATCCAAAAACTGGATAACTTTCTCAAGGTCGAGGAGAGGGGAGGCGAGGCTATAGAACTCATTAAAAATTTTTTCCATGAGGGTCAGGTCGTTTCTTGTGTCGACGGTCAATCGATGAGACTTGTTCCTTAGGTAGGTAGGTGCTGGAACATGAGATCGAGACATGAGGGTAGGGTTATCGTGAAACCAGGTAGTAACATGTTCCCTGTGCTTAGGTTCTGCTGTTGTTTCAGAGATGCTTTTTAATGCGTTAACTTTAACTACTTCTGTTCCTGTTCCCAGGGGAATAGAATCAGATGTAACTGTGTAATCTGTGTTTTCTCGCAGGTGAGTATGAATTAACGAACGCATCAATTGTCTATCGATCAATGGATTGTCCCCACAAATACGGACGATGTGTTGGGCTTTCACCTGATCTGCAGCGATTAGGAATCTTTCAAGAACATCTTCTTCAGGTCCTCTGGCAATGGCAATGTTTAATCGCCGTGCCATTTCTATAAGCGGTATTTCAGTAGGAGCGTCGGGAACTGCGAGAACGATATGATCAAAATCGGTCACCGCTTTAATTCGATTAATGATATGCTCGGTCAATGGGACACCGGCTAGTGGATAGAGGGCTTTTCCCGGGAAGCGGGTTGAACTCATTCTAGCTTGCAGGATCGCAGAAACGCCGGTCATAATGGAGTTGTGGTTATTATAAAAAAATTACATTGTACTGGTTTCCGGGCAGCTTTGTAATCCTGAAAAAATAAATGAAATTTCCTAAAAGGTTAAAGCAGGGAGACAGGGTAGGTGTCGTTGCACCAGCGGGACCGGTTGATCAAAAAACCTTGGAGCAAGGGTTGCGGGTGCTCAAAGGAATGGGATTTTGTCCCGTGCTGGCAGAGCACATTTATGCCAGGGATCGGTACCTGGCTGGGACAGATGCACAAAGAACTGAAGACCTGCACGATTTCTTTAGAAACCCTGACATAAGCGGTATTTTTTGCGCGCGGGGTGGTTATGGGGTCAACCGCGTCCTTTCAAGATTAGATCCTTCAATCATTCGTAAGAACCCAAAAGTTTTTGTGGGTTCTAGTGACATTACTCTTCTCCTTTTATTTTTTGTTCAGCAGTGCTCACTCGTCACCTTTCACGGTCCTATGGTAGCGGGAAACTTCGGACGTTACCCGATGACAAAATCAAGACGCCAGTTTGGTAATATTCTTTTGGGAAATAAAATAGGCAAGCGGTTGACTGCAAAAGGAGCACGTGTCTTTAGGGCAGGGATCGGTGAAGGTAAGGTGATAGGGGGTTGTCTTACTCTACTCTGCCGTTCTTTAGGGACACCATGGGAAATTAAAACACGCAACAAAATTCTCTTGCTCGAGGATGTCAATGAGCCAATTTATAAAATTGATGGGATGCTCTGGCATTTAAAACAGGCTGGAAAGTTTAAGGGAGTTCGTGGAATCGTTTTTGGTGAAATGGTCAACTGCCTATCCTCCAAGAAAAACGGCGGTTCTTTTAAAGAAACGTTGCAAGACGTTTTTTCAGGCAGCTCTTTTCCAATTGTAACGGATTTTCCGTCTGGGCACGGACGAGAAATGCTTACCTTACCGATGGGTGTAGAGGCCAGGCTGGACACAAAAACTAAAACTCTTGAATTTGAAAACTGTGGTGTCCTGTAATAATGATGTAGGACCTTTATATGCGGACAGGAATTCCCTTTGACTTTAAATACCTTTTTGTTTCCTCGATCGTGAACTCCTTAAAATGAAAAATAGATGCTGCTAAGACGGCGTCTGCCTTACCTTCCGTGATACCTTCAAAAAGATGGTCAAGTGTTCCAGCTCCGCCGGAAGCTATGAGAGGGATAGTCAATGACTCTGATATGGTTCGGTTGAGCTTCAGGTCGTAGCCATTTTTAGTTCCATCGCAGTCCATGCTCGTAAGGAGAATTTCTCCTGCTCCATAGGTTTCCATAAGTTTAGCCCAGTGTAATACATTGATGCTCGTGGGGTTTCTTCCTCCGTGAGTATATACTTCGAACGAGAGTCCGGATTCATTCCCGGTTAGAAAAAGTTCAGGGTGGAGCTTACACCAGTTCAAATTAGAGTCAGGAGACTTGCGAGTAGAACCCACTCGTTTGGCATCGATAGCAACTACAATACATTGACTTCCAAACCGCTCGGCGGCGCTACGGACAAACTCTGGATTGTGTACGGCTGCAGTATTAATGGCGACCTTGTCTGCACCTGAGTTCAGAAGGTTTCGTATGTCATCGAGGTCTCGTACTCCGCCGCCCACCGTCAATGGCATGAAAACCTTTTCTGCAGTGCGTGCGACAATATCCAATATAATATTTCGTTTTTCGTGTGATGCCGTAATATCAAGGAAGGTTAGCTCATCGGCGCCCTCTTTTTCATAAGCTGCGGCAACCTCCACCGGGTCACCGGCATCACGCAAGTTTACGAAGTTGACTCCTTTGACTACTCTGCCGTCTTTAACATCCAAGCAGGGGATGATTCTTTTAGCCAGCATGGCGATTTAATAATTCCAGGGCTTGTGCGTAGGTAAAGTTTTTATCGTAAAGTGCTTTGCCAGTGATTATACCCTCTACACCGTTTGGCTCAAGTGCCAGTAGATCCTCAATATCCTTTAGTGTGCCTACTCCTCCGGATGCGATTACGGGGAGACTTGTGCTTTCAGAGAACTCCTTGANGCTCTTTAAGTTGGGGCCTTGAAGCATTCCGTCACGGCTAATGTCGGTAAAGATGTAGCCTGAAGCGCCGCAGGACTCGAGTTTTTTTGCTAAGTCAGTGGCCCGTTGATCAGAAACTTCAACCCACCCTTTGATGGCCACNTTACCATCGCGGGCATCAATGCCAACGATAACTTTACCGGGAAATTCTTTGCACGCCCTAGCGACAAATTCTGGTTCTTTATGAGCAATGGTTCCTAGAATTACCCTGTAGGCTCCCGCGTTAACATATTGTTCGATAGTCTTAAGGTTGCGAATTCCACCTCCTACCTGAATATCGACCGAACTGTTGTATATAATGTTTTTTACAATTTCTACATTGGCTGGTTGCCCTTCAAAGGCACCATCCAAATCTACGATGTGTATAAGAGAGGCGCCTTCTTCATCCCAATGGCAAGCCATCGCAACGGGGTCATCAGAGTATACGGTTTCCTGGTCAGCCATTCCTTGGGATAAGCGCACGCAACGGCCTTTTTTAATGTCGACGGCGGGAATGATTTTCATGGGCAGATTTTTATAAAAGTTTAATGATAGTTGTTAAGTATTCTTACTGCTGACTAAAGATTGTTTCCGAAGTAAAATGGTGAGTGGTGAATAATATCAGGTTTATGCTTTGAATGAGTTATTTTATTACGACAAATTATTTTAAACTCGCATGTGGTGTCGAAGTTCTATCTATTTGTGATAATGTAGATTTTTAGTCATATTGGTGGTTTGCAAGGTTTGACCATGTGTTGTTGTCTTTTTTTATGAGGTCATAGAGTGACAGAGGGACCGTTTTCTGCAAGAGTTCAAAGGGAACAAGAGGCATTTAATGAAGGACTGCAAAGAGATGGCTACATGCGGGTCTTTGAGCATACTTCCTACTTGTTCTTGCAGCGCAGAAATGAAATTGTTCGCAGTGAACTGGAGTATGCCCAGGGAAAAAATGTATTAGAGTTGGGATCTATATCATGGGAATCTTGGGTTGAGGGCAATGGTATTAAACCTTCTAGCTTGCACTGCATCAATATTTCTCAGGAAGAAATCAATCATGGTGAAAAGAACGTACGTTTTTCCAACGTCAAACCACATTTTCATTTAATGGATGCTCATAATCTAGAATTTGAAGATGAGTCNTTTGACTTTGTTTACGGTTGCGCCATCCTGCATCATTTAGACTATAACCGAGCCTTGGATGAGATTTGCCGAGTCCTTAAACCTGGAGGAAGAATCTTGTTTACAGAGCCACTAGGTATTAACCCCGTAGGAAAGTTGGTGAGGCTGATGACACCTTTTGCTCGTACAGATGATGAAAAACCACTTATGTTTAAAGAACTTTCCGAGTTGGAAAAAAGATTCAACACGCGTCATTATTATGAAGAGTTGTTTTCAGTCCCTTTAGGAGTGGCTTCAGGGATTCTTTTTGATAATCCAGATAATTGGTTGACCCGATTAGCGTTCAACCTTGACCTTTCGTTAAACCGAATGTTTCCCCCCTTGCGGTACTTGTTTCGGCATGTGTTGGTGGTGGGTACGCGGAAATAATTTTTTTTTAAGAAGAAATATCAACTATCTATACTTTTCGCATTTTCCCCAAACTTTAAGGCGTTTAGAAAAAACTGTAAATTTAAGTGCAGTATAAAGTATAAAGTAGTAGTGCGCTTTAGAAGACAATTTCATAAAGGTAATTTTAATGCAAATAAGCAAAACCCCTATTGACGGATTACTCATTATAGAACCTAGAATATTCGCAGACCCACGTGGGATGTTTTATGAGGTCTACTCTGAGAGCAGGTATAACGAGCATGGGATCCCTCGCTTCGTTCAGGACAACCATTCTGTTTCCAAGAAGGGAGTGCTAAGAGGACTTCATTATCAGGCAAGTTCTGGGCAAGATAAACTGGTAAGGGTTACTAAAGGAGAGATATTTGATGTTGCGGTAGATATTCGTAAGCAGTCTCCTACTTATGGCAAGTGGTGGGGACTGTCACTCTCTGAAACGAATAACCTTCAATTGTATATTCCTGTAGGTTTTGCCCACGGGTTTTGTGTGTTGAGTGAGTCGGCAGAAGTTTTGTATAAATGCTCAGATTACTACTCTCCGAAAGATGAACGCGGTATTCTNTGGAACGATCCCGATTTGGCAATTGATTGGCCTGTCAAAGATCCAATTCTTTCTGAAAAAGATGCGGTGTACCCGCTTTTTAGCGAACTCTGATTTTCTCTAGTTTTAAAACCCACCAATTCCCACCAGGTATTTTNTAATCCCACCGTAGTTTTTTTGTTTTAAACCCATTGCAGNATTAGGTATTTTTTANNNTTTACGGATTTCTGAAGCTCCTTATTTGTATAGATTTAAAAGGTTTTTGTTTCTTCAGGGTATTTTTTTTCATTTCCAGGTCATTTTTTTCTAATGTGATTTTTTTTTATTACCGATCAGAAGTATGTAGAAAAAGATGAATGGGGGTGGAGTCCCTAAAAATTATGCCAGTACTAGAAATCAATACATCAATAGCTCAAAATCAACTGCCTGACCGCCGGGTTGAGTCTGAAGAAGCGAGTGTGTCAATAGAGGCGGGTACTTCTTTGCAGACGAGCGAGGGCGATGTAGTGACTTTGAGTTTTGCAGACAAACAAAACCTTTCTAACTCTTATAGTGAATCCCAACTTGAAGGTGATCCAACGGTTGAGGAGATATCTTCAGTAGCGCGGGCAGCTTCCGAGTATTCTCAAGCTGTTGGAGGGGACTTGAACGAGGACGAGTTGATTGCAATTCAGAAAATAGCNGNCCACGTTGAACCTATAGCGAGNGAGTTTTTATCTAGTGACCCAGAGAAACTCGATGTCGAAAAAGCGATCGGTATTTTGACTGGTGATCACGAGGTCATCGAAGAAGTTGGGATAGAGTTAGGGAATGCTATTGTAAAAACCTTAGCCCTTGAGTCTTCTTCTCAGGTGAACCCAGACAANTTANCCCAGTCAGAANCAATTGNGGTAGAGGCAGAAAGCCCGGANATCAATATAGAAAATATTAGGCAGTTTCCTGAGTTAGCTTCTGCAGCCGTAGACGCTGAACTTCGGAAGCAGTTTCAAGCTCTCAATGAGAGTAGTAAAGCACTCATTGTAAGTTCTCTTGATGACTTGAAGCGGTTTTTTCATGAGAAGATCAGTGAAGTCCTAGAGCCATTGAAGCATCCTATTTCTTTAGGAGTGGGTGTAATAGATCTGGTAGAGACAAAGCCACAAGCCTAGTAACAGACCTTCCTGTAGTTT
>JGI26255J51710_1000936_pt1 | contig 10764 bp, 13 predicted proteins | sample SaaInlV_135m_DNA_2_FD_51710 | JGI IMG/M metagenome (IMG submission 51710)
TGGAAATATGCCATCTCTTGATTTGGTACATCATAATTAACTACTAATTCTACTCTTGGTACATCTATGCCTCTTGATGCAACATCTGTTGCAACTAAAATATCTGCTCTACCGCTTCTAAATTTACCCATTGATTGTTCTCTTCTACTTTGTGACATGTCCCCTTCTATGGCAACTGCATTGTATTTTTCTTGATGAAGATATTTTGCAACATCTCTGGTTCTATACTTTGTTGAACAAAATACAATACTTTGACCTTTCAATGGTTTGATGAAATCAAGTAAATACTTGAATTTGTCTCTGTCTTTAATTACTAAAAATGATTGGTCTATTCCTTCTCCACTTAGATCATCTGCATCTAATAGGAATTGTTTTGGATTGTGTAAATAATCTTCACCTAATCTTAAAATTGCAGTTGGCATTGTTGCTGAAAACAATGACATTATTCTGTCTTCTGGTGATAAGTCTAGGATAAATTGAATGTCATCTACAAAACCCATATCCAGCATTGTATCTGCTTCATCTAGTACGATATGTGTAATGTCTCCTAATTCTATTGAACCTCTTTTGAGATGGTCTATGAGTCTACCTGGTGTTGCTACAATAATCTCTACACCTCTGTGTAATGCATCTAGTTGAATTCCCATTCCTTGTCCTCCGTAGACTGTGGCAATTCTAATTCCAGTATGTTTTCCCATTTTTTTAATTTCAGTACTAATTTGCATGGCCAATTCTCTTGTTGGTGCCATGATTAATCCTTGAATTCCTTTTTTTGGTATAATGTCATTTAACATTGATAATGCAAATGCTGCTGTTTTACCTGAACCTGTATGGGCTTGTCCTACAACATCTCTTCCTGATAATAATACTGGAATAACTGCCTCTTGAATTTCAAATGCTTCATCAAATCCTAGATCAGTAATTCCTCTAAGTACTTCGTCTTTTAATCCTAAATCTTTAAATTTTGTCATTTTGTTTTTTCTCTTAAGCAATAACGAGAAAGCTCATTGCTTATTCGTCATTATTCCGATACTGCAAAATTCGATTCAGGTCTAATAAACGCTTGTTATTTTAATTCTTTAATTGAGTGTCTATGACTTTTTTAAAACTCTCAAATGGTTGTGCGCCTTTTAATTCAATAAATCCAATTTGATCATTTCCGATAAAAAATCCTGGTGTTCCTGATATTCCATATGCTCTTCCATCCTCTAGATCTTTTTTTATCTCTTCAATGTATTTTCCATTTTTAAGACAAGAATCAAACTTTTCTTGTTCTAATTGCATTTTTGATGCATATTGACTAAACAACTCTACTGCTTTACTCATTTCTTGATTATTCCATTCATTTTGTTTTTCAAATAGGACATCGTACATTTCTTTAAATTTTCCTTGTTCATTTGCACATTCTGATGCTACTGATGCTGGTACTGCATTTGGATGAATACTCTGAATTGGGAAATCTCTGAATACTAGTTTGACTGTTCCTTTATCGATATATTCATCCATAATTGTTGGAAGTGTTTGTATGTGGAATCTTGCACAAAACGGACATTGATAATCTGAAAATTCTATAATTGTAATTGGTGCATCTATGTCCCCTATCACTGGATCATTATCTTCTGATATTTTTAATGGTGGACTTTGTTGTTTTGTAGGTAATTGATTTTGAAGAATTTTTAATTCCAATTTTGCAATTGCATCATTTAGTTCTTTTTCAGAAACCTGATCTGAATTTAGATTTGAAGTATATGTTCCTGCAAAAAATGCTGCGACACCTATTGTGATAATGGTGATTATGATTAATTTATTGAATACCGCTTTACTCACCATTTTTTCATTATTTTTAGGATTAACTTCTACATCTTCTGAACTCATAGAGATTTACTTTGATTTTTTTGGTATACTTATTCCTATTGTGGTGTCTTTGATTTTTTAAAATTAAAAGAGCCAATGACGGGATCTGAACCCATGACCTACTGATTACAAATCAGTTGCTCTACCAGGCTGAGCTACATTGGCACGAAATAAAACAAATTTTTCAATCTTTAAAGTGTTACCTGAGAATCATTTTTTGATAATTTTATCACCTGTCCATTTATAATATTGTGATTTTAATTATTTCATATGAGATACATTGAACCAACTAGAGTTAAGGTTCTAATGATGATGTTTTTTGCAACTGGTGCAGTTGGTATAGTTATTGGACTATCTTCTTTTACGCCTCCTAATTTTAAAATCATGATTACTTTTATGGGAATTATCAATATTGGATTGGGTGCATTTTTCACATTCATCTATTTGACACAAGTTCAAGCATCCCCTGATAAAAGAAAGAAAAAGAAAAAACCAAAATCTGATAAATAATATCGCTTTAATTTTTTAGAATTAAGATATAAATAATAACTCTCTATCTGAAGTTCAGAAATGTTAGATTTAATCGCTAAAGAATTGTTTCTTACAAAGGGTAAGGGTGTACATGAGGATAGGTTAACTAGTTTTGAATATGCATTAAGGGATGCAGGTATTGCTGGAACTAATTTGGTATTAATTTCAAGTATTTTTCCTCCAAAAGCTAAATTGATTACTCGTAAAGAGGGTTTGAAAAAAATTAAAGCTGGCCAGATTTTATTTACAATTTATTCCAAAAATCAAACAAAGGAACCTCACAGAGTTTGTTCTGCATCTGTTGGTATTGCACAACCAAAAGATACTGAACGCTATGGATATTTGTCTGAGTATGAGGCCTTTGGTCAAAATGAGAATCAAGCAGGTGATTATGCAGAAGACATTGCTGCACAAATGTTGGCATCTTCATTAGGAATTCCTTTTGATGCTGATAAAGACTGGGATGAAAAAAGACAACAATGGTCCATATCTGGTCAAATTTACAATACTCACAATGTAACTCAATCTACTAAAGGTGATAAAGATGGAAAATGGACTACTGTCTTTGCAGCTGCAGTTCTTTTGGTATAATTATTTTTTATATCCTTTAAGATAAAATATTGCAGCCCCAATTGAGACTATTGCTATTATTATTACAACCACTNTTGATTCATCTAATTCTATTTCTTTAGATTGAATGTTACTTCCACCAAGTGAAAATTTTAATTCATTTTCATTTACTGATGNACTTTCTCCAAAAATATACTTGCCTTGAATTTGNTGTCCTTCTTGTGGATCAAAAATCCATCCTTTTTTTGTAAATTCTNTTGGCATCTTTATGTCATCTATCATCTGTGTTGGAATGATGTGNCCTTTGACATCTGATACATTTGTATTTTCATTTGATAAAATNACTATTTGAAATATTGAATTTAGTGGATAATTACCTGATGCNAAATAATNTGATCTGTTTAGATTTTCTATGTTAAAAAATTCTAGAGGATTAATTTTAGATATTTTTGCTTTAGTTGTATCTGAATCTGGTAGTGGGGTNTCTACTGACACTCTTAATTGTGAAAGAAGTTTTGAATCTGATGGAATTATNGAAAATGACATTTTAGCATTTTCATTCATAGCTAGTGTTTTTGCAACATCATAAAATCCTCCACCTTCTCTAATTGATTTTGATAATAACATTGATGAAATTTTTGTATACATTGAATCTGTATCTTCCATAGGCATTGTGTATACTGCTGAAATTATTCTGCTGCCTGAGACAATTCCTGATGTCTTTAATGCTTGATTCATTTCATCTTCGGTTTGTATGAATACTTGAAAAAATTTGGCATCTGTATCAAAGATTTTGTTAATACCTTCAATGTATGAATCTGCAATTATTCTTGTATTGTCTTGTATTGCAAATATTCCCTTATCATCTGGACTTCTTTCTATATTGATAATAATGCATGATTGATCATACACTCCTAAAACACAATTATTTTCATTTGTTAAAATAACTGCTTGAATTCGTTTATTTTCTATTATTTTTTGTTTAATTTCAGTTGGTATCTTGATTTCTTGAATATTTGAACTCAATAATGTCACTGATGCTATGCTTTTGTTATCTATTTTTTCATCGATAATTACTTGTGCTGTTTCTTGAAATGTTGATAGGCCAATTTCTTGTGAGAACGCATAATTTGTTGAAACCCCCATAAACACAATCAAACTAATGATAAAAATTATTTTTAACACATTATGCCCCTTTAATTATGAAATATTAAATTTACTTCTCTATTGTTACTTTATTGTACATAATTTTTTTCATAATTTTGTTGAGAAACCCATATTTTGATGTGTTTTGATTTTATTGTTAATGGCTTTAATTCCTATGCTTGTTGATAGTTTCAATGATCCTTTAATTCAATTAATTGTAATTTTGAGTACTTTTGGAATTGGCTTATCTCAAGGAATTATTCTTGGAAGGGCNATTCTTTTAAGATTTCCTAGACTACAAAATCATGTAAAAACTGTCTCAGTAACTTTATTTGTTTTATTTTTAATCAATGCAGTTCTTAGTGTACCTCGTTTCCAATCTCCTGAAAAAATTGATCTTACAAACTTGTCTGTAGCAAATCCTGGAGATGTTGTTTCTTCACTATTTTTAATTTTTGGAATGAATACTGGTTTTCTTACAGTATTGGCTTTTTCTATTATGGTGATGACTTTTGTTATTTTGAAATTTACAAATTTACATGGAATCGTAAAAGGGTTTGTTTTCTTTTTTAGTGCGTTATTACTAATTTTTACTGCATTGAGTAGATTCACTGATCTTACTCCTAGTGCTTTTGAAGTCTTGTTGTATTTTCTTTATCAATTGGGAATAACTATTGGAATTTTACTTGGTACAATAAGAAAACTTAAACCTAAAAAATTGGATTTAAAATAATCTCAAAGGTTTAAATCATATTATTTCAGATATACAAATGACATCGAATTCAAACCGTTCGGGGAACAAGCTGGCAGTCCATGCGTTGGACTGTCAGCCCCATTATTCTAAACTATTCAATTAACAATTTCTGCAAATACTTTATACCCAAAATAATTCTAATTCTAACTGTGAATAAATTCATCACTATTGGTGACCAAAAGGCAAGCATTACTGAAATAGAAAATGCAAAAAGTATTCCTGAATTATTACAAACTAGAGTTCAGTATGCCATATTGGACCAACTAAATGATATGGTTGCTCGAGCTGACATGGGAAATCCTGATGAAGTTAAAAAATTGGTTCTTAGAGATATTGCTTTTACTCGTGGTGGGTATTCTTCTTCTTTTACATTTGAAATGGCTAATCAAGCAGTAAACATCACTGAAGTTGATTTTACAAATGAACAAAGTATTGCTGAATTATTAACAGCTAGAGTTCAACATGCCATACTTGATCAACTCAATCATTTACTTTCTCAATCTGATAATCCTGATAATTCATTAAAAAAAATAAAAGATTCTTTACTTTTAGACATTACAAAAATAGTTGATAATTTTATTCCATTAAAAAATAACGATGAATCTTAATTTTATTTAAAAATATAATTTTTCTTTAAACTAAAATCTAATTTAATGATGATAGAACCTTGACTTGTTGATTCACATAATCAAAACCTTCTTGCCAGAACTTTGGTGATTTAATATCAAATCCATGCTCTGAAAGTAATTTTTCTGGTTTTTTTGAACCTCCTGCTGCAAGTATTTCCATATATGATTTAACAAAATCATTTCCTTCTTTTTTATATCTTTGAAATAATGATAATGCTAATAGATTTCCAAATGAATATGCATAGCAGTAAAATGGTGTATGGTAGAAATGTGGAATACAACTCCATTCTATTGCAAAATCATCTGAAAGATTTACTGAATTTCCAAATTGTTCTTTTAAATTTTGTAAATATGTTTTTGAAATTTCATCAATTGTTGTTCCTTTACTAATTTGATCATGTGCATCCACTTCAAAAATTGTAAAAAATGATTGTCTGAGTATTGTGGCATACAAATCATCAATTTTCTCTGCTAACATTATTTTCTTTTGATCATCTGATATTTTGTCTGCCAAGTTATCATACAGTAACAACTCTGAAAATGTAGATGCTGTTTCAGCTAATGGTAGTGGTGCATCTTGCACTAAAATTGACCTATCTTGAGCTGCCTGACTATGCACTGCATGGCCTAATTCATGTGCTAAAGTGAAAACATCTCTTGATTTACCTGTAAAATTTACTAAAACATAGGGTGTAATCTTTGGGGATAGTGTACTACAAAAAGCACCGTCTCTTTTTCCTTGTCTAATTGCTGAATCAATATGATTTTCATTGAATACTTTTCTTGCATGTTCNTCTAGAGTNCTGCTAAACTTTCCAAGTGATTCAAAAACTAATTTNACTGATTGATTGTATGAATAATTTTTTTCTTTAATTTTAGATGCTGCTGGTGCATACAAATCATANCTTTGTAATTTTTTCATGTTTAGCATTTTTGCTTTTTGAAGAAAGAATTTTTGAAATACTGTAGAGTTTTTTCTACAAATTGATAAAAGTGACTCTATTGTTTTATCATCTACATCATTTGCAATATTTCTCATTGATATTGGACTTTTGTATCCTCTAAGTTCTATTCCTTCATCTTTCCAATTTAGAACAATGTTTTGATAAATTTCTCCGATAACTCCTTTGTTTTCTGTATATTTTGTAAGAATTGTTTTGTATGCTGTTTCTCGAATTTTTGGATTTGTACTTCTAACATAATTTGTTAGTTCTTCTCTTGTCATTGTTTTTGTTCTGTTACCAACTTTCATTTTGTATTCATACACATTGGTAATTTTATCATACAATTTTACAAGTGCAGAGATTCCTGTTACATCTAATATGTTTATGATTTTTTCTTCAGATTCACTTAATGCATATTTTGCAAATAATCTTTTGTATGCTAGATATTCTTTGAGTTCTCCTGTATCTTTCATTAGTCGTTTGGCGTTTTTTTCATCTACTTGTGTCTTCCACCATAAATCAAAAAATAATATTTTGTTAGAAATTTCTGAACCTAATTTTGACATTTGAGTCATTAATGATGTTGCTTCATCTGATTGAGTATCTGATGAGTATGATAGTGATGCATAGCCTCCAATTTTACTCATTTTATGTGAAATTTCTTCAATTTGCTGTAAAATCCCTTTAAATTGTTTAGATGTCATTTTTGGATTTAATTTTGATTTGATTTTTTCAAACTTTTTTGCTTGGCTTTCTAAATCTTGAATCTGTTTTCGAAATGCAGGACTTTTTGGATTTTTAACAAGTTCTGATAAATCCCATTTGCCTAATTCATATTGTGCCATTGTTGTTACTATTTTCTAACTATTAAAAAATGAATAGATATGTTCTATTTTTGAAATGAATTAATAATATTCTTCATGAACATAACACCACTTCCAAATGTTTTCTGGAACTGCTTTCATCACTGGATGCCCTGTTTCTTCAAAATGTTTTGTTGCATGTTTTCCAATTGATGAATCACAACAACCTACATGTCCACATGTTAAACACATTCGAAGAGCTACTATTGGTAATTTTTCTTTTTCACACTCTTCACAATTTTTAGTGTTGGGAGAAATGTTTTTTCCTTTTTGTAAAAAATGCTCACAATCTTTTTGCATTTTATTATTTTTTTAAAGTGTCTTTGTATCTTTTAATTGATTCAACAACTACTGCTTTAGCTTCTTTTGCTGANTTCCATCCTAAGATTTCNACNTTTTTACCTTCTAGATCTTTATACACTTGGAAAAANTGTGCAATCTCTGAGCGGTAGTGATCCTCAAANTCAGAAATATCTGTTTTATGTAAATATCTTGGATCATTTACTGAAACACAAATTATCTTATCATCAGGTTCTCCATCATCTTTCATTTCAAGTAACCCTATTGGTCTTGATTCAATTAAAATTCCTGGATATGTTGGATTTGTAACAAGTACTAAAGCATCCAATGGGTCTCCATCTTCTGATAATGTTTGTGGAATAAGTCCGTAATCTCCTGGATAGTGAAACGGTGAAAATAATACTCTATCTAATTTCATCATATTGTGTTTTTTATCATATTCGTACTTGTTCATTGACCCCTTTGGAATCTCAACAATTACGTTAACCCTTTCTGGAATATTTTCTCCAGCCTCTATATCATGCCAAAAATTTTTAGTCATTTTCTAGTTGTTTTGATTTTTACTTGGTATATGAATTCTATGAGTATTTTTTTTGGATTTTTAACAAATTAGGTGTATTATTGAAATTTATCCTGAATCTGTTTCCTTTTAGACAACTAGGTCTGTGTTTGGAATGACTTTGAATATTTTTACAATATACTCTCCATGAAATATATCTGTAAATTCACCTGTATTTTGATCCAAGTTTTTTACTCTGAATTTGTATTCGTAAGAGCCATCTCCTTTAGTGTCTACTTGTGCGATATGGACTGCCTCATTACCTTTGTAAAATTGAATGATAACTGGATATCTTTCAGCAACATCTGATGCTGCTCCAAATACTGTTCCCCATGGTAATGTGTTGTTTTCAGGAACACTTAGTATAACAGTAGTTGTTTCTAAACTAACTTTTTCATTTATTGGTTTTATGCTAATATTATTTTGATCTGTTTCTGCAACAACATTCGGAATCATTATTGCTCCAAATACTGTCATTATTGATGTTATTACTAGTAAATTCATTTTTGTATTCATTTCAAATAATATCCATTCAAAGTCATTTAAATAATTTATTATTCATTTCTACTAGTCCTTTATTGCTATTCTAAAATATCATAATATTGATTCAAACGTTTAGTTAGTAATTCCTTGTAATCTGCAGTATCTTTTACAAATTCCATTCTTGAATTTTTTTCACTACTTACTAAAATGACAACTTTTTTAATTTCAATACCTGTTAATTCTTTAAACATTTGTGCATATGCTGTACCTTGGATAAAATGGTCTGTCATCCATTCTTCTTTTTGATTACTTCTTTTTGTTTTATAATCTATAATTGATAATTCTCCATCGTACTTTGCTATACAATCTGAAGTACCAGCTAACTTCATTGCATTGCTATACAATCTTAATTCTGTTCCATGTACATCATTAATTTTTTGTAAAAATGGAATTAAATTATTAAAATGTGCAACTGATAGTAATCTTACTTCATCTGCCTGTCTTGCATCATTAATGTAATTTTCAATTAATTGATGTGTTTCTGTGCCTATTGTTGCTGCTTCTTGAGTGATGTAATCTGCAGCAATTTCTTGATCTTTCCAATTTTGTAACCCTTCTTTTTTTTCAACAGACATTGTTTCTTGTAGTATTGTTGTAATTGATGGGTAGATTTCCCCCGTTGGTGTTTGGTAAAAATGTGCATTATCTTTTTCAATTAATTCTGCTTGTTTGAAATTAGTTGGAATGTGATTATACGTTGACACTTTTTTTTGATGTCAAATTATGCCATATAGCCATTTTGAATTTTTATTCATATGATATTATTTGTAGAAATTAAATTATGATAAATGGACCGGATGGGATTTGAACCCACGACCTTTGCGGGAATTTCTTCCTTACGCAGTGTGAGTGCGTCATCCAAACCAAACTAGACGACCAGTCCAAATACTTTATGAAATTACGGTGTTTTCTATCTTTAGTTTTTTTAATATTTTGTAATTACCTAACCTTTTTGTATTAATTATCAAAAATCTCTTTCATGTCTTTAAAAGAATTTGANANCATANTTGACCGAATGAATTTAGCATTTGATTCTGCAAATAATTTAGGTCAATACATTGCTGCAGGAAAGATTCTATTTCNAATGAATGATCAATTACCTGATGACTTGCAATTATCTTTAGAAGANATAGATGATCCTAGTGCTGCAAAATCCTTTATTGTAAATAATGAATCTGCTTTAAAATATGCAATTAGAGAATATCGTGAAAGATTAATGCTTTCTTAATTCTATTTCTTTACACCGAGATTTCTGTTCTTTAATCTCAAGTATGGATTTCTACATTTTCTGCATCTTGTAGCCCCAATGTCATTTCTGCATCCACATTTGAAGCAGATTCTCATAACTAATCGTGCATGTTGTGCAATGCGTTTCTTTTCAGGGTCTGTAATTGGCATTTAATTTTCTCCTCAATCTCTTCCTTTTATTCTAATCTATTTTCCATCTTTCCTGCTAATAATACTGGTACTTCTGCTGGTCTTTTTGCCACTGGAATGTTTGCTTTGTTAAACATTGATACTTTAGATTCTGCTGATCCATAAGTTCCCATTACAATTGCACCTGCATGACCCATTCGTTTTTCTTTTGGTGCTGCTCTTCCTGCAATGTATGCAACAGCTGGTTTTTTGAATCCTAAATCTATAATTCTTTGAGCTAACATTTCTTCAGAGTCCCCTCCAATCTCTCCAACTATCACTACTCCTTCTAGATCTGAAATATCTTTAATCATTTCAAATGCATCAATTAATCTTGTACCGTTAACTGGATCTCCTCCAATTCCAATTGTAATTGATTGTCCAAATCCTGCATTAGTTAATGCATCAGAAATTTCATAAAGTAATGTTCCACTTTTTGATAGCACTGCTATTTTTCCAGCTTTAAATGGCATTGGTGGCATAATTCCAACCTTGATCAACTCTGGAATCATAATTCCTGGAGTGTTTGGTCCAATGATTATTGCGCCTTTTTGTTTTGCTAAATCCAATGCCTCCATTGTATCTCTAATTGGTACGTGTTCTGGAATTGCAACTAGTAATTTAATTCCTGAATTTAATGCATCTTTTGCTGCTG
>JGI26255J51710_1000943_pt1 | contig 10708 bp, 10 predicted proteins | sample SaaInlV_135m_DNA_2_FD_51710 | JGI IMG/M metagenome (IMG submission 51710)
GTTGATGATTTGAATAAAGTCTTAGTCGTGGGTCCTTCGTGGATCGGCGATATGGTGATGGCGCAAAGTTTATTTATAACCATAAAGAGCTTGAATCCAGATGTGCAGATAGATGTATTGGCGCCGGCATGGACGTTTCCATTATTGGCGCGTATGCCAGAAGTTAATCAGTCTGTCGCGATGCCCTTAGGACATGGTCAATTAGGCTTGGGTGAGCGAGTTAAATTAGGACGCCGTTTAGCTGTAGAAAATTACCAGCGAGCAATGGTATTACCTAATTCGTGGAAGTCTGCGCTCGTGCCTTTTGCCGCGAAAATTCCACAGCGAGTGGGTTATTTAGGGGAATGCCGTTGGGGTTTATTAACAGAGCCTCGTAAATTAGTTAAACAGGTTTTGCCCATGACCGTACAACGTTTTGTTGCTTTGGGCTTGGCAGACGGTGGGTGTCCGGCTGATATCCCTAAATTACATGTCAGTTCCACGGGGCGGGCTGCGGTCACGGCTAAATTTAATCTCACTCGGGATCAGAAAATTTTGGCATTATGCCCGGGTGCAGAATATGGTTTGGCCAAGCGTTGGTTGCCGGCGCATTTTGCAGCAGTTGCAGAGGCTAAAATAGCGAAAGGTTGGCAGGTCATGTTATTAGGCTCTGATAAGGATCAAGACGTAGCTGGGCAGATTAATTTGTTGACGAAGCACCAGTGTCTGGATCTTATCGGTAAAACAACGCTGGCTGAAGCGGTTGATTTATTATCGTTAGTTGATGCGATTGTGAGTAATGATTCTGGGTTGATGCATGTTGCTGCTGCTTTGAATAAGCCCTTGGTTGCTATTTATGGTTCTTCAGATCCGGGATTTACCCCGCCGTTACATCAAGCCGCTAGGATTATTTCTTTACAAAAGTCATGTGCTCCTTGTTTTAAACGAGAATGTCCCTTAGGGCATACGCATTGTTTAACTGAAATTATGCCTGATCGTGTTCTTTCTGAAATAACTGCTTTTAACTTGTGAGGATTGCCATCGTCAAGCTATCGGCGCTCGGTGATATTGTCCATGCCATGGTCGCTTTACAGTTTTTAAAAAGTCATATTAAGGGCATTAAAATTGACTGGTTTGTAGAGGCTGCTTTTGCTGAATTATTGGCAGATAATCCTGATGTTGGTCAAATTAACGTGGTTAATTTAAAGGCGTTAAAAAAAAATAAAAAAGGTATTTTTAAGCACTTTAAGGAGCTTAAATGTTTTTCAGAAAATGACTATGATTGGATTATCGATGCGCAGGGCTTACTAAAATCTGCCGTGGTGAGCCGGCTATTGGGGAAAAATACCGCAGGCTTTGATCGGGGTTCAGCGCGCGAAGGCTTGGCAGCAATGTTTTATAACAAGACCATCACCAGTGCTTACGAGAATAATACGATTGACCGAAATGTTCAGGTTATTACCGAACCCTTAGGTTTTCGGGTGAGTGAGGCGATGATCATGACTAAGCGGCCATTTTTATTTTACCGTGACTGCAGTGATGTCTATGAGAAGTATCTTTCTGAGACGAAAAAGAATATTGTTTTTGCGATTGGCTCAACCTGGGAGAGTCGAAATTACCCAAAAGAGCACTTTCTTGAGGTGATAGAGGGGCTACAACAACATAGTTTAATACTGTGGGCGACAGCGCAAGAAAAAGAACGCGCTGACTGGATTGCACAGCGTTCCCTATTTGCAAAGGTTTTACCTAAATTAACCATGAATGCGTTAAAGGCAGTGATTGCAAATACAGATTTGATGATTGGAAATGATACCGGGCCTACGCACATGGCTTGGGGACTCAATAAGCCATCGATTACCTTGTTTGGGCCGACGCCGGTGAGTCGGATTTATCAGACTGAAATCAATATTGCCTTAAAGTCGCCTTCTACAGTCAATCCTTTAAAGCTTAATAAGCAGGATTTTTCTATTGCTGAAATTCCCGGGACTGTTGTCGTTGAACACGCGCAAAGGTTGTTAAGTTAGCCACCGGATAGCGACACACATCAACAGTGTTATCTGAGACTGACAACGTGGAATAATTGTTAATTTCAGAGGTACGGCATTGAGTACGTTTTTTAAAGTGGTGTCTCCCATGTGCACCGTTTTGTACTTTTGTTCTTGAACCAGGGGTTCAAGTGGGAACATTACAGATCAAAAAGGCTTTCCGTTAACGGACATGCTCACCATGATCAACGTCTGTACCCTAAGTTTGTATCTAAGCCCAAGAAGACCAAATACGCCTCGGTTGCTACAGGAGACACAGATTCATTCTAACGCAGTTGGTGGCGACAGGAAATGGAAAATTAAACTTTTTCGAGTGTGTTATCTATTTTTCTTTGCAATCGTAATAGCTGACGGTCAATTTCAAGGTTTAATTGTGGATTTTCAATTGTTGTCGGGTCAATGTCGTGGACTAGGTTTAGAGCGGCCATAACGGCAACTCTTTCTGCATTAGTGACTTTCCCGGAGTCTCTAATTTCTCGCATTTTATTATCAAGCCGTTGTGCTGAATGTGTGAGATTATCTTTTTCTTCAGTTGTGCACGACACTTTATATTCTTTCCCGAGTATAGACAGTGAAACAGAACAGTTTTTTGTCATGACATATGCTCCATTGATTTGAGTCGTGTTATCATGGCTTCAACTTTTGTTTTTGCTAGAACCGTTTTCTCGATTAGTTTAGATTTTTCACGTATTAATTCTGCCTGTTTGATTTTAAGCAATTCATTTTCTTCGGTAATGGAATTACACATTTGAATAAGACTATCCAGTTTTTCTTCAAGGATCTGAATTTGATTAAGTTGCTTGTTTTCACTTGCCATGGCTTGGAATAGGGTTAATGTTGAAATTGCTCATATAATTAGTATAGACCCTGATACTAGCATAAGGGGTCTGGTTTATTAAAGTTCAAAAAAAGGGTTAACGTTATTTTATGACATATTTATCTATTGATGCATTGTTAATGGATGCCGGTGTAACATCCAATGCGGCTGAGGCACACGGTCTTGCAACAGGCATGTTGTGTGTTGATATTCAGGTGTCCAATGATTTATGGTTAAAAGAATTATTGGCAGAGTCAAAGCCATTGACCGATGTTGAAAAATTGGCGTTGTTGGCATTGTTTGAACAGACAGCTAAATTGTTGAGTGAGGGCGGTTTTGAGTTTGATTTATTATTGCCTGATGATGATGAGATTTTATCTAACCGTGTTGAGGCCTTAAGGCATTGGTGTTTAGGTTTCTTGTTAGGTTTGGGGTTTACCCGTTCAGTAGATGATTGGCCCGGTGAAAGTGGTGAGTTGCTAAAAGATCTTGTTGCATTTACGCATGTAGACGGCGATGCGGAAGGCGAAGAAGATGAGGTTGCTTTCATTGAATTGGTGGAATATGTTCGAGTGGCTGTTCAGGTTATTCATTCTGATTTAGCTCAAGAAGATGATGCAAAGGCATTGCATTAGAATGGTTGGATTTTTAAAAAATAATAAAGTATGAATCAAGAAGAGTTTAAACGTCGACGACGTTTTATGATGGAAGAGGTGGGTGAGGGTAACATCGTTATTATTGCCAGTGCCGCCGAAAAAAACCGCAACAGAGATGTTGATTATCCTTTTCGTCAAGACAGTGACTTTTATTATTTAACAGGATTTGCGGAATCAAATGCTGTAGCCGTGTTTATTCCTGGGCGTCAGCAAGGTGAATATTTATTGTTTTGCTCTGAATTTGATGCGCAAAAGGCGTTATGGGAGGGGGTTCATGCCGGCTTAGAAGGCGCTGTTGAAGATTATGGTGCTGATGACGCTTTTCCTATTGAAGATCTAGATGATATTTTACCGGGTTTGCTTGAAAATAAAGCGCGGGTATTTTATCCGATGGGGCGTGACAGTGAGTTAAATCATCATATCTTGGAATGGGTTAATACCTTAAGGGAAAAAAGTCGCTCGGGTATCCGGGTGCCCGGTGAGTTTGTTTCTTTAGAGCATGTGCTTCACGAGATGCGTCTTTTTAAGAGTTCTCAAGAAATTGCGTGGATGCGTCAAGCGGCAGATATTTCCACGAAGGCGCATATTCGGGCTATGACGAGTTGTCGGTCGTGCCAATATGAGTTTCAAGTTGAGGCGGAATTGATTCATGAATTTATGTTTCATGGCCTTAGGTCACCGGCGTATCCATTGATTGTAGCAAACGGTGCTAATGCCTGTATTTTACATTACACTGAAAATTCTTCACGGTTACAAGCGGGAGATTTGTTATTAATCGATGCGGGCGCGGAATGTAATTATTATGCGGCAGATATTACCCGGACTTTTCCGGTATCGGGTCGTTTTAGTCAGCCGCAGAAATTATTGTACCAATTGGTCTTAGATGCACAACTCGCGGCTATTGAGCAGGTACACCCTGGGATACCTTGGAATCGCTCACATGAAATTGCCATCGAAGTGTTAACGGCAGGTTTAGTGGATTTAGGTATTTTGAGTGGTGCGGTTAGTGAATTAATTGAGGAAGAGGCGTATAAACCTTATTATATGCATCGAATTGGACATTGGTTAGGGATGGATGTGCATGATGTGGGAGATTATAAATTAGATGGGCAGTGGCGTGTATTAGAGGTGGGGATGGTCTTGACTATTGAACCCGGGCTTTATATTCCTAAAGAGGACACTTCGGTTGCACCNCAGTGGCGAGGTATTGGAATACGGATAGAGGATGATGTTCTGGTAACAGACAGTGGCTGTGAAGTATTGACTGATGCAGCACCTAAAAGTATTCAGGAGATTGAAGCATTGATGCAGGCCGGATAAATGCGCTGCGATTATGATTTAATTATTGTGGGTGGTGGATTAGCCGGTAATTGTTTAGCTTTGGCATTAAAAGATTCCGGCTTGCGGATTGCATTAATTGAAGCTGAAACCCCTGCAGAACGAGAGCATGCTCCGATAGGGCAACGTGCCTTGGCTTTGGCGTATGGGTCAACCGTCATGTTGGCGGCTTTGGGCGTGTGGGAGACCATTAAAAAAACCGCAACACCGATCAAGCATATTCATGTTTCCGATCAGGGCCACTTTGGTAAGACGCGTTTATCAGCAGATAAAGAGGGTGTCGATGCTTTGGGCTATGTAATTACGGCCCGTCATATAGAAAGTCATGTCAGTGAACAAGCCAGTAAAACGGCATTAACGACTTATTGTCCTGCTCGAGTCGTGGGGTTGATATCCAGTGATGAAGCAGCCTATGTTAATCTTAATGTTGATCAGCAATCGGTTAATTTGACGGCTAAACTCGTGATAGGCGCCGATGGTGGGCAATCTACGGTTCGGCAATTATTGGCTATTGAACAAAAGACTACGGACTATTTCCAAAAAGCGATTGTGACGACTGTTCGTTCATCGTTAGGGCATAACAATGTTGCCTATGAGCGTTTTACCGCGGAGGGGCCTTTAGCTGTTTTACCCGCAACAGGCAATCACAGTTCTGTCGTGTGGACGCGTACAACGGAACACGCTGATGACCTCATCCAAAGAAGCGATGCAGATTTTCTGGCGGAATTGCAAAATTGTTTTGGTTTTAGAATGGGTTCATTACAGTTAGTAGGCCCCCGTTTTGCTTTTCCAGTGAACCTTATTCGGGCTGAAAAGATGGTCCAGAGGCGTGCTATTATTGTCGGTAATGCCGCACATCAATTGCATCCGGTGGCAGGGCAGGGTTTTAATCTTGGATTACGTGATGTATTGCAGTTAGCAGAAATGTTAATCGAACAGGTTGAGAACGAAGGCGATATTGGTGAACCTGATTTTTTAGATAGCTATGCAAAAGCGCGCCAAATTGATCATGATAAGGTTATTAATTTTACCGATGGATTAGTCCGTGTTTTTTCTAATGATTGGCTTCCTGTTACTATTTCACGCAATACAGCATTGATTTTACTCGATCATGTCAATAGTGTTAAATCCTTGGTGACCCAGCATGCCATGGGCTTAGGGGGTAGATTACAACGTCTTGGGAAACGGAGATATTGAGGTGATAGATCAGTACGAAGTTGTTGTGGTCGGNGGCGGCATTGTGGGTGCAACCGTTGCGTGTGGATTAGCACGCGCAGGGATTTCAGTCGGGTTATTAAATAAAGATGATCCGCCGCGAATCTGGTCACAAGTTGGCTGTGATCTTCGTGTTTCAGCGCTCACACAAGGGTCCGTTAATATTATGCAGGCGTTAGGGGCTTGGCCTGAGATTGTTCGACGGGGTGTAAGCCCTTATCGGGATATGCGTGTTTATGATGGCGCTGGTCATGGTTGTCTGCATTTTGATAGTGCTGAAACACATTTTCAAGAATTAGGTTTTATCGTTGAAAATAGAGTAATTGTTGCCGGGTTATGGGATCTATTCGAGAGTTTTGAATGTGGTGAATCAATCTGTGCGGATCCCGTTGTGGCGATAGCACCTCATGATTTAGGGCGGCAATTGACGTTACGAAGTGGGCGATGTATTAAAGCAGAGTTAGTTATAGCTGCAGATGGCCAGCACTCTGTAATGCGCAGTCAAATGGGTATTGGCGTACAAGGCTGGCCTTATCATCAACAAGGTTTAGTAACAACGGTATCAACCGCTAAGAGTCATCAACGGACGGCTTGGCAGCGATTCTTAGAGCAGGGCCCATTAGCTTTTTTACCGTTGCATAACGGACAAAGTTCAATTGTTTGGACGCTAGGGACAGCAAGTGCTAAGGCCTATACTGAGTGCTCAGAGGGGGATTTTTTAGCTGCTTTAACGAAGGCTTCAGACGGGCTTTTGGGTGAAATAACCGCCGTGGGTACGCGTGCTGCTTTTCCACTGAATTTTCAACATGCGAATAGTTATACGGCTGAGGCTTTTGCCTTAGTGGGTGATGCGGCGCATACCATGCATCCATTAGCAGGACAGGGTGCTAATGCCGGATTATTAGATGCCGCCGCTATGATTGAATTATTAGCACAGGCAAAAGAACGACGACGGCCGTTAGGCGGTCAGCAAGTGTTAAGACGCTACGAGCGCTGGCGAAAAGGCGATAATTTAGTCATGATGACGGCGATGGATTTATTAAAGCGAATGTATGGGGTTCATGAGCAGCCTTTTGTTCAATTGCGATCACTGGGAATGAATGTGATTAATAACTCAAGGCTTCTTAAGAAAATGTTTAATCAATATGCGATGGGACTCAGGTCAGGTTTGCCAACGTTGGCTTCCAAGTAGTTGGGCTAGAGGCCTCGGTCATATTTTTTAGAATAATTAGCAGTCCTATTATGAGGTATTGTTTTAGAATGATTGTTACAGCCGCTGTTAATTAGAATGCGTAGATTAAAAAAAGGAATAGAGTGATGAATATTCATGAATATCAAGCAAAACAAATTCTTAGTGATTATGGTATTCCTGTTCCTGTTGGGAAATTGGCTTCGACTGTAGAAGAAGCTAAGCAATGTGCTCAAATGTTAGAGCGTAATGCTTGGGTTCTTAAAGCACAGATTCATGCCGGTGGGCGGGGTCAGGCTGGCGGCGTTCATGTGGTTGATAGTTTTAGTAAAATCGCAGAAGTGAGTCATCAGTTATTAGGGACGCGTTTAGTCACTAAGCAGACCGGAGATAAGGGACTGCCAGTGAATTCAGTTTGGATTGAAGAAACGGTTGCGCTTAAGCGTGAATTTTATCTGAGTGTGTTGGTTGAGCGTGTTTCTGAGAAGTTGGTGTTTATTGTTTCAGAGGCGGGCGGTATGGATATTGAAGAGGTCGCGCTTAAGACGCCAGAGAAAATTCTGTCCGTGGAGGTCAATCCCATCGTTGGCTTGCAATCGTATCAATGTCGCCGTGTTGCTTATGCCTTGTCTTTGAAGGGTGAGCAGATTCGTATTATGGAGCGGATTATGCGAGGTATGTATCAGGTGTTTATTGAAAAAGATGCCAGTCAAATTGAAATTAATCCCTTGGTTGAAACAGAAAGTGATAATTTATTGGCGCTCGATGCAAAGATAACGTTTGATGATAATGCGTTGTCTGGGCATTCTGATATTTTAGCGTTAAGAGACCGGGAACAAGAAGATATTAAGGAGAATAAAGCGCAAGGCTTCGGGCTTAATTATATTACGTTATCGGGTAATATCGGTTGTATGGTTAATGGTGCCGGGTTAGCAATGGCGACGATGGATCTGGTTAAGCTAAAAGGCGGTGAGCCTGCTAATTTCCTTGACGTGGGCGGCGAGGCAACGGCTGCCAGAGTCACGGAAGCGTTTAAGATTATTTTATCGGATGAGCAGGTTAAGGCGATACTGGTTAATATTTTTGGCGGTATTGTGCAGTGCGATATGATTGCAGAAGGTTTGATTATCGCTATTCAGGAAGTAAAGATGACTATTCCCATTGTGGTTCGATTGGAAGGGACCAATGCAGAGTTGGGCAGGCAATTGTTAAATAATTCTGGGTTATCAGTTATCGCTGCCGAAGATTTGGAAACAGCGGCCATGAAAGTTGTTGATTATGCGGAGGGCATATGAGTATTTTGATAAACCAAAGTACGAAGGTGATTTGTCAGGGCCTTACCGGTAAGCAGGGTCTTTTTCATTCGCAACAGGCATTAGCCTATGGTACAAAATTAGTTGCCGGTGTTACGCCAGGTCGTGGTGGTGAACAACATTTAGGATTAACGGTCTTTGACAGTGTTCAGGAAGCGGTTGATTTAACGGCAGCTGATGCCACTATGATTTATGTGCCAGCACCCTTTGCGGCCGATGCGATTTTAGAAGCGGAAGAAGCCGGTATAAAAGTAATTGTTTGTATTACCGAAGGCATTCCAATTTTACATATGCTCAAAGTAAAAGCGGTTCTTGAAAATTCAGGCTCCGTGCTGATTGGCCCGAATTGCCCCGGTATTATTACCCCCGGAGAATGTAAAATTGGAATTATGTCGGGCGATATTCATTTGCCTGGCAAAATTGGTATTGTCTCGCGATCAGGAACATTGACTTATGAGGCGGTCAAGCAGACTACGCAACAAGGCTTAGGTCAGTCAACCTGTGTTGGTATTGGGGGTGACCCGATTCATGGTTTACGATTTATTGATGTGATTAAATTGTTTGAAGAGGACCCCGTGACCGAGGGCATTGTCATGGTTGGAGAAATAGGCGGGAGCGAAGAAGAAGAGGTTGCAGACTATATTGCAGATCATGTCAGTAAGCCAATAGTCGGTTATATTGCCGGCATCACAGCACCTCCTGGAAAGCGTATGGGGCATGCCGGTGCTATTATTACCGGTGGCAAGGGCACGGCGGAAGGGAAAATTGCGGCATTGTCGGCGGTTGGTGTTGACGTGGTTAGGTCGCCGACTGAAATTGGTGAGCGAATTAAAGCGCGGTTATCTTGAAGACCGCATTCTATTTAAAGTTGTAATTTTTTTAACAGAAAAAACAATGACCCTGAATATCGCATTGGCCCAGATGAATTTATTAGTCGGTGGTATTAGTGCTAATACCGATAAAATTATAACGGCGGCTGAAAACGCACGTGATCATTTGAAAGCTGATCTTGTGGTTTTTCCTGAATTAACAATTACCGGTTATCCACCGGAAGATTTATTATTTCGTGAAGATTTTCTTAACAGTGCTAATGAAGCAATAAACAGTATTGCCCGATCATTGNCTAATATCGCTATTGTGATTGGGTTTCCTGAGAGGGAAGAAGGTAAACTTTATAACAGTGCAGCTTTTATCTGTGACGGTGAAGTTCAGGCGGTTTATCGCAAAAATGTATTGCCTAATTATGGCGTCTTTGATGAACAGCGATATTTTTATGGTGGCGAAAATCCTTGTGTTTTTAATTTCAAGGGATACGTAATAGGACTGAGTATTTGTGAAGATATCTGGAGTTCAGGCGTTGTTGAAAGAACCCAGGTATTGGGCGCTGAGCTATTACTTAATTTAAATGCTTCACCTTTTCATGCCGGTAAAATTTATGAGCGAGAGAAAACCGTACGTGAACGTATTGATGGCGTAAAAATTCCTGTTGTTTATGTTAATCAAGTGGGTGGGCAGGATGAGCTTGTCTTTGATGGCGCCTCTTTTGTCATGGATTCTTTAGGCAGTATTGTTTTCAGAGCGCCTGAATTTATTGAGGATCTGTCGGTGGTGCGGTTTAATCAGGGTCTTGGTTTGTTACCCATGGAATCTACGTTAGCGGCTTATTATCAGCCGGTTAAAAGTGAATATCAGGCTTTGGTTTTAGGGGTTCGAGATTATGTTCGAAAAAATGGTTTTCAGGGCGCTGTGCTAGGGTTGTCGGGGGGGATCGATTCTGCATTAACGCTTGCACTCGCTGTTGATGCCTTGGGTGCGGAGCATGTGGAAGCGGTACTTATGCCGTCAGAGTATACGCAAAGTATGAGCGTGGAAGATGCGGAAAAGCAAGCCAACACTCAAGGTGTTAAATTCAATATCATTCCTATTCATTCAGTGGTTACGGCATTTAATTCGGTGTTGTCGGGTATCTTTGAAGACAGTAGTGCTGGGGGGGTTACGGAGGAAAATATTCAGGCTCGTTGCCGCGGCGTGATTTTGATGGCGATTTCTAATAAGCAAGGTAAGTTATTATTGACAACAGGGAATAAAAGCGAAATGAGCGTGGGGTATGCTACGTTATACGGTGATATGGCCGGTGGTTTTGCACCCTTAAAAGA
>JGI26255J51710_1000951_pt1 | contig 10666 bp, 10 predicted proteins | sample SaaInlV_135m_DNA_2_FD_51710 | JGI IMG/M metagenome (IMG submission 51710)
ACCAGCCGCCACGTTTCCTGCCGCTGGTATCTTCGAAGTCGCGGGACTGCAATGGACCCTCGGCGCGGATTCGAGCCAGCACCTCGGCTTTGAGTTTGTCGTCACACTGTCTCGTGTTGCCGAATCCCTTCATCACCGGTAGCGAGTACCGGAAATCCTTGAAAGGAAGGAATGCAGCTGCGTGACTCCAGTATTCAAAGACTTCCCGTTGCTGGACGAGTTTCTCAAGATGCGTGGGATTGTAGTTACCCACACGGTTATAAAGGACATGCTGGTGGGCACGATTGATGACAGAGATAGTGTCGATCTGGACGTACGACAGGCGCTGGATTGCCTTGTTAGTTGCATTTTTGCCACGCCCGAACTCATTATCCCGGAGCAAACCTTGTTGCTTGAGGAAGAGCTTTCGGGCATCGCTCTGGGTGAGTTCCATGCGGCCAGTTTAGCCGACTGCAGGCGTTGAGTCGCGGCCATCAAAGGATTGAACATGCTAAGCTTGTGTTAGCTGATTAACGAGTAATTGTATGAACCAAAGCATCTTGATTCTCCTTGGATCCCTGTTGATTTTTCCGAGCAGCGAGACTGGTGCGGCAAGTCGGGAAGCGGTGTATGGCGAAGGTGCGATGGTGTCTTCTCGCTCAACCCTGGCGTCAACAGTGGGTGTGAAGATCATGAAGCAGGGCGGCAATGCCATCGATGCTGCGGTCGCTACCGCCTTCGCCTTAGCGGTTACCTATCCTTCCGCGGGAAACATCGGTGGTGGTGGATTCGCTGTCATCCATTTTGAGGACGGTAAGGTCATCACCCAGGATCACCGGGAAATGGCGCCTGGTGCGGCGCATCGTGATATGTATCTGGACGACAATGGCGATGAAATAAAAGGGCTCTCTCGAAGCTCCCTGTTGGCAACCGGAGTTCCCGGAAGTGTTGAGGGATTGCTGGGTCTTCTTGGGGAATACGGTACTAATACCAGGCAGGAAGTCATGGCACCTGCGATAAAGCTGGCGGAAGAGGGCTTTGTGCTCGATACCTACCTCGCGAAACACATCAATACTGCCGGTCAGGCGTTGCTTAAAAATCCGGCAGCGGCCAAGAAGTTCACGATAGATGGCCGCGCCCTGCAGGCCGGAGATACCTGGAAACAACCTGATCTGGCAAAAACCTTGAGGCTTATTTCAGACAAGGGAAGGGATGGATTCTATGCAGGAGAGACAGCAGACCTGATCGTCCGGGAGATGCAAAAAGGTGGGGGGATTATTTCTCACGATGATCTGGCTAATTACCGCGCAGTCTACAGGGAGCCTGTTCACACTAACTATCGGGGGTATGACGTCTGGACCATGGGACCACCTTCTTCAGCCGTGTTGGTGCTGCAAATGCTCAACATGCTCGAACCTTTTGATCTCAAGGCCATGGGCTGGGGTAGTTCAAAGGCGATACACCTGATGATAGAGGCTGAGCGTCGTGCTTACGCTGATCGTGCAGAGCATCTGGGAGATTCTGATTTTTATGATGTGCCGCTGAACATGTTGGTAGACAAGAAATATGCACAAAGCCGGTTCAGTGATTTTGATATAAACAAGGCCTCAAGCAGTGAGGCGATTTTTGCGGGTGCTGCACCGGCGCAGGAAAGTATGGAGACCACGCACTTCTCAGTGATTGATAAGTCTGGTACTGCGGTTTCATTTACAACGACCCTGAATAGCTCCTATGGAAACAAGATGGTGGTTCCTGGAACGGGAATTCTGCTCAACAACGAGATGGACGACTTCTCTATTAAACCTAACACGGCAAATCAGTTTGACCTTATCGGGCGTGAAGCAAATGCTATCGCGCCTGGAAAACGTATGCTGAGTTCCATGTCGCCAACAATTGTGTCGAAAGACGGCGTGCCCGTTCTGGTAACGGGATCGCCCGGTGGGTCTACTATTATAACGACGACGCTGCAGATTATTTTGAACGTTGTTAGTCATGAAATGCCACTGGAGGATGCAGTTAGCCTGCCACGCTTTCACCATCAGTGGAAACCTGATCGAATAATTTATGAAAAATATGCCTTCTCTCCCGACACACTAAGGGCGCTTGAGGAAATGGGGCACGTTGGGTTTTCCCCCTGGCCATATGGTCGTGGAATTGGCGATGCCAACTCGGTGCTAATGAAAGATGGGAAGCTGTACGGGGTCAAAGACCCGCGTGCAGATGGAGTGGCGGTCGGGTTCTAATGTCTATTCGTTTCCTTGTTATTGATGGTTTTAACCTGATCCGCCGAATTTATGAGGCGAGAATACACAAGGAAAAGCCTCAGGGTGAATCGAGCAATGTTTCCGCGGAGGACATGAAGCAGGTGATAGAGGCTACAAAGTCCTCGCTGGCCCGCGCACTCAACGCGCACCAACCTACTCATGCAGCCGTGGTTATGGAGCACCATGACAAGACATGGCGACACCTTCTTTATCCGGAATACAAAGCGAATCGGTCTGAAACACCACCTATGCTACTGAGCAAGCTTCCAGAGTTTGCTACTGCTTTTGCGGAGCTTGGCGTCCAGAGTTTTGGCATCGATAGTTATGAAGCCGACGATGTGATCGCGACATTGGCGACAGTTGTTGCCGCCAACAATGGCGGGGTTGTTATTCTGTCAACGGATAAAATCTATCTGCAACTGGTGAATGATAAAGTGATTGTTTATGATCATTTCGCCAACAAGCGGTGTGATCGGACTTATATAAAAGAGAAATATGGCATCGTCCAAGAGCAATATATTGACTATTTGGCATTAGTAGGGGCCAACAGCAATAACATTAAAGGGGTGCAGGGGATTGGCCCGAAATCAGCCGTAATCATGTTGTCTGAACATGCTTCACTGGATCTCATTCTGTCCGCACAGCCTGCGAGTACGATGTTGAAAAAAGTTAGTGCAGGTAGTTCAAATGCACTCAGATCAAGACAGTTAGTGACCTTGAAAACCGATGTTGAATTGGGCCAAAACCTCAAATCATTCCGCTTGTAGAATTCACTAAAGACTAAAATGCCAAAGAAGGATTTTTTGTGTCGCTTAATGTAGCCGGTTTTAAAGCGTACGATGTTCGTGGACGAGTACCAGATGAATTAAATGAAGAGATCGCGTCTGCTATCGGACGAGCATATGCCCAAAGGATAAAGCCGAAGCATGTAGTTGTAGGACACGACATTCGTTTGTCCAGCCCCTTGATCACGGAAGCGTTAATTCAGGGTTTACGGGAGAGTGGCGTCGACGTGTCCTTCATCGGTACTTGTGGAACAGAAGAGATTTACTTCGCCACCGATCACTACGGCTTTGATGGGGGTATTGTCGTCACGGCAAGTCACAACCCAAAAGACTACAACGGCATGAAAATGGTGCATGCGGGCTCGAGACCCGTGAGCAGTGATTCAGGCTTAACGGACATTCGTGATCTTGTGGCGGCCAACCAGTTTAGAAAGCCAGTCCCCTCTGGCGAGTTTAAGACGCTTGATCATCGGGCCGACTACATTGAAAAACTGCTTTCCTACGTTGATGCCTCTAGTATTTCGCCCCTGAAGATTGTGGCGAACCCCGGAAACGGCGGCGCAGGGTTGGTGATGAATGAGCTCTCGGCAAGATTACCCATTACACTGTTGCCAATTCAATTTGACCCGGATGGCAACTTCCCTAATGGGGTTCCAAACCCTCTTTTACCTCAAAATCGTACACCTACCATTGACGCTATCAAGGTAAATGAAGCGGATATAGGTATCGCTTGGGATGGAGATTTCGATCGCTGTTTCCTGTTTGATGAAAATGGTCGCTTCATTGAAGGCTATTACATTGTTGGCCTGCTTGCTCAGGCGTTTCTCGAAAGATCACCCGGTGAAGGTATAGTCCATGATCCCAGGCTAACCTGGAACACGACGGATGTGGTTAGCACCGTTGGCGGAAGGGCGATAATGAGCAAAGCTGGTCACGCTTTTATCAAGGAGAAGATGCGGGAGGAAGACGCAATCTATGGTGGTGAAATGAGTGCTCATCACTATTTTCGGGATTTTGCTTATTGTGACAGCGGTATGATTCCATGGCTTCTCGTGATTGATCTGATGTCAAGAAAACAGAAAAAACTGAGTGAACTGGTGGATGAGCGTATGTTGATGTATCCGGTTTCAGGGGAAATTAATCGCAAAATTGAAGATGCCGCGGCGTTAATGGAGTTGGTCGAGAAAACCTATGGCTCAGACGCACAGGTCGTCGACAAAACCGATGGCCTCAGTTTTGAATTTAGTACATGGCGGTTCAATATCCGTTCGTCCAATACGGAACCCGTCGTCCGTCTTAACGTTGAATCCCGGGGGAACGAAGAGCTGGTGCAGGAAAAGACCAGTGAATTGCTGGACCTGATGGGGGGCGAACCCGCGTGACCCGCGTTATCGCTAACGGCATCCAGCTTGAGTTCGAAGAAAGAGGTAGTGCTAGCGACCCAGCCATCGTTCTGGTTCGAGGGCTGGGTACCCAGCTCATCGACTGGCCAGAAGCATTCCTGTCAGGATTGATGTCCGCAGGTTTTCGGGTAATCGTGTTTGATAACCGGGATGTTGGCTTGAGCCAAAAATTCCTGGGTTTACCTAACCTTGGCAATGTCGCGAACAAGACAGAAACAGCGCCCTACACGATCCATGATATGGCTGATGACATTCTAGGGCTGATGGATAGTCTTGGTATTGATCGTGCCCACTTGTTTGCGATTTCCATGGGTGGAATGATTGGCCAGGTGCTTGCGGCGACCCAGGGTCACCGTCTTCACAGTTTCTTCTCTGTGATGTCGAGTTCTTCCCGAAAGGGGCTTCCCACGGCGACGCCAGAGGCCGCCGCGACTCTTAGAGCGGAAACAGACCCTGGAGCTGGAGACGAGGGTATTATCGCTGCAACCGCAGAAGGGTTAAGAGTTTGTGGTTCGCCGGGATATCCCTTGAGGGAAACGGATAGAGATCGGATAGCGAGGAACCGTCACAAAAGAGACTACACACCAAATGGTGTGGTGCGCCAAATGGCCGCGATTGTTGCGGGTGGCAACCGGATAGAACTTCTGGAGTCCATTAAGGTACCGACGATGGTGATTCATGGTGCGGATGACCCCTTAATTCCACTGGCCGCAGGAAAAGACACGGCTGAGACGATCCCCGGTGCACATTTTGAAGTTATACAGGGCATGGGGCATGATCTGCCCGAAGGCCTTGTTGCCGTCCTGATTGGGCTCGTCACGCAGTTCACAAAATCATTGGAGCAACCCTTATGAGCTGGATGGGCAAAATGCTTGGCGGTGGTATAGGGTTTATGGTGGGCGGTCCGATAGGTGCCGTGCTGGGTGCTGTTCTTGGTCACCACACGATGGATAGTGGTAATTTCCTCAATCAGGATGAGGAGCGTCATGGGATCTATTTTGTGACGACTTTTTCGATGCTTGGCAAACTAAGCAAGGCAGATGGGCAGGTTTCCCCCGAGGAGATCGAAGTGGTCGAGCGGGTAATGACAGATAGCCTGCGCTTGCCGCTCCAGGCTCGCCAGTTCGCTATAAAAATATTCAACGCTGGAAAAGATTCACGCGAGACTTTCGAGGATTATGCCCGGCAGTTTTACGGGGCCTTTCACCACCACCCAGAAGTGCTCGTTTCGTTGGTTGATCTTCTGCTTCGTGTTTCACACGCCGACGGGGTATTACATCCTGCTGAAGACCGGCTAATAGAGCAGGCGGTGGATATTTTCGGGATCAGGCAGGAATATCAACAAATCAAGGCGCGCTATTCGAGTACCAATGACCTGGATAAATGCTATGCAACACTGGGCGCGAATCATGGAGAAACCTTAAAGGATATTAAAAAGAAATATCGCCGCTTAGCAATGGAGTTCCATCCTGACAGGGTCCAGTCGAATGGAGTCGCGCCCGAGCTGGCATTGTTGGCCGAAGAACGCTTTAAAGAGATCCAGCATGCCTTCGATGTAGTGGAAAAACACCTCGCCTAACGATCCACACCAATGCTGCTGGCATTTGCATTTAATCACGCTGGTCCTATTCGAAGTTTTCGGGCTGGCCAAAAAAACTCGATCTCTCATGTGCCGTGTGGTTTTGGGTTGAAGGCGAGATTTAAGAACGTCTGGCAAATGGCCGATGTTTCGCTGACTGGATCCCGCGTCCGATAGTGTGGTCTGCAGGTTAAGTGTCGCGGGCCTGCTTAAGGCCTGCAGCGGTTCTTTCTTCCAGGCTGATTAGATCAAGCAGGATGTGACCACTTTCCACCAGGTAAGGATCCGGGGTTGTGTCTTCCTCTTCAGGTTCTTCGCGAGCCTCATCCGTTTTCGAAACGGGGATTGCAGAGCTGGAACCGGCTATTTCGCTATTGGACGCCGGCTCTGCTGTTTCACTCTCACCGGTTGTAGGAACGATGGCAGGGCTCGCAGCAGATGCGTCATTGCTGGCAATGGTTGGTTCTTCTTCGTCCAGTTCATCCAGGCTTGCAATGGGTTCCTGGCCAAGCGCCACGCGTTTCTTATTTTCCAATGCTAGCCAAAAATTTTCACGGTCAGACTTTTCTTGTAACCTTTGCTCCTCGTTGAGGCTGATGGTGTCATCTTCGTTGCGCGTTTTTCGATAAGCGAACGCTTCCGTCAGGTAGTTGAACTCGGCGTTATCTGAGACACGTTCATCGTGTAAAGACCTCAGTTCGGCTACCAGGTGATTGATTGAATGTTTTCGACGATAGTTCGTCGCCGTAATTTTGTCCCAGGGAAGGGGGCCATCCAGAGTACTTTCGCCAATAGATTCGGGGTCGTAGCTCGAAGGGTATTTAATGTCAGGAATGATGCCTTTTTCCTGGGTGCTTTCGCCGGAAATTCGATAAAATTTTGCCTGGGTAAGTTTTAACTGCCCTCGGTTCAATGGCAGCAGCGATTGGACTGTGCCTTTACCAAAGGTCTGGCTACCAATAATAATGCCGCGTTCATAGTCTTGTATAGCGCCTGCAAAAATTTCTGAGGCAGAGGCGCTCAGTCTGTTAACAAGGACGGCGAGCGGGCCGTCGTAAATAATACTGATATCCCGATCGTCAAGGATATCCACGCGATTGCTTTTACTTCTTATCTGTACGGTAGGCCCACGGTCAATGAACAGACCAGTAAGCAATTTAGCTTCCTGTAAGGAGCCACCACCATTATTTCTAAGATCAATCACAATGCCGTCTACGTCCTGGGCCAGCAGGTCACGGATCAGTTTCTTTACATCTCGCGTGGTGCTTTTGTAATTACGATCACCCTTCTGAAGCGCCTGAAAATCAATGTAAAACGTAGGAATCGATACGACGCCTATTTTATGCGGGGCGCCAAACTGTTCTAGTTCGATGACTTCCGATTGTGCGCTTTGCTCTTCCAGTTCAACCTTGCTTCTAACAATGCTGATAATCCTTGGGTCCGCATCACCTTCGCTGGCGGGGATGATATCCAGGCGGACGACAGTATCTGTTCGGCCACGGATGAGCTGGACGACTTCGTCCAGGCGCCAGCCGATGACGTCAACCATTTCACCATCCTTGCCCTGACCAACTCCGACAATCTTGTCGTTGGGTTTGAGGATGCCTGCTTTATCAGCCGGGCCGGCAGTGACCAAAGAGACGACCTTCGTGTATTCGTCTTCCAGTTGCAGTACTGCGCCGATACCTTCAAGGGACAGGCTCATATTGATGTTGAAATTTTCCGAGGTTCTCGGTGAAAAATACTGTGTGTGAGGGTCATAGGTTTTAGTGAACGAATTCATATAGAGCTGGTATACGTCTTCGTTATTCGTTTGCCTGGAGCGTGTCAGACGATTTGAAAACCTTTTGTGCAATAGCTCCTGGATCTTTTCGGGTTCCTTGTCGGTCAACTTAAGATTAAGAACGGCGTCCTTAACGCGTTTTCGCCAGAGGTCATCCAGTTGCTTTTCTGTCTGGGCCCAGGGGGTTTTCTCTCTATCAATTAAAAGATCTTCCGGTATCGTAAAATCGAAACGCTCGAGACCTTCGTCAAGTATGGCAATAACCTTTTCGAATCGGGTAGTGACTCTCTCGTGGTATCGATTGAAGATATCAAAAGCCGGGGACAGATTGCCGCGTTTGAGGGCATCATCCATTTTATAGCGATACTGCTCGAATTCATCGATATCGCTTTGTAGGAAATAACTTCTACTGGGATCCAGGTCTCCTATGTAGGCATCGAATATTCTTGATGAAAGTTCATCATTCAGTGCGGCGGGAACATAATGGCGAGATGACAGTGCATCGACAATGTTCTGGGTAGTGGCCGTATAGATGGGCAAGGGCGCTAATGTCTCTGTGCCGGTTTCTTTGACGATTGCCAGTGATGGCATGGCTATGACGGCGCACGAAATGAATCCAGCCAGTAACAATTTTGATAGATTTTTCATTAACAACGGCTCTAATTAAATTTACAACACCGAAAACGGATAAGACTTAGTGTGTCGACAGTGGCTATTAGTTCACACAGTTCACACAGTTCGCCGGGGTACGCAGCGGGTTAGGCTGGGCTCGAAGGTAGTTTAGGGTCCAAGCACGCATGGTATCAAGCGGTTAGCGGAAGATGTACCGAGTTTACCTGGATAAAATTACTGAAACCGGGCCGAATCGCTGGAATTATGTCATAATTCTAGCTTCTTTCACGCTCGTCGAGTTAGCTTTCTGATGGTTAAATCCTTTTATATCAATATATTATCGGTGTTTCTTGTTATTTTTTCTAATCTAGCGCTCGGGGCTGAGGAAGCCATGCCGGCGGACAGCGCTCTGGAACGCGATATGGGTTATTTTTATGGCTTCTCTTTCGGAAACATGCTGAAAGACGGTGGTAGCCCAAACGTGGACGTTGAGAGCTTATTAAAAGGGCTGAATGATTCCCTCGCCAACAATCCCCCGGCTCTGGCCGATGATCGCCGAGAGAAAGTTTACCAGGAAGTCCGGGCTAGACAATTACGCACCCAGGAAGTTAAAAAAGCAGCGCAGGACGCGCAAGAAAAGGTCGCCCAGGCACAAGTCGAGATTAACCTCGCCAATGCTGAAGCTTTTCTGGCGGAGAATGCAACTCGTGAGGGCGTTCAGACCACGCCTTCAGGTCTGCAATACGAGGTGCTGGTTGAGGCAGGAGGTAAACGGCCCATCGCCACCAGTCGTGTTACCGTCACTTATGTTGGTAGCTTTGTCGACGGTGGCGTATTTGATCAGTCAGGGGACAATCCCGTTGAGTTTGGGCTGGAGCAGGTCGTTGTTGGCTGGACAGAGGGGCTTCAGCTCATGGGCATTGGCGACAAATTCAGGTTCTACCTTCATCCTGACCTGGCCTACGGTGCAGGCTCCGTTGGCCCTATTCCGCCCAATAGTCTGCTGGTATTTGAAGTTGAACTGCTGGCAATTAAGTAACCTCTACACCGATTTCCTCAAGCAATGATGCGGCCTGCTCGAGGTTTATTTTGACGCCGGTCATATCGATGTTTCTGACATCCAGGCCTGACAGCATTGCACCTCGCAGATCTGCGTGGTTAAGGGTCACGCGATCTGCTTCTATATTGTGAAGCTCGCAGTCCATAAGAATGGCACTAGTGAGGTTTGCGCCATCCAGTGTTGTGTGACTCATTCGGCTGCCGGAGAAATCAACCTCCATCATATTAGAACCGGCAAGGTTAGCGTATGCGAGGTTACAGTCAGTGATTGTTGCTTCGCTTAATTCGACATTGTTGCCAATGATTTTTGTCGCTCCTGCGCCCTGAAAGTTCGCGCCCGTAAGCTGGCACTCATGAAGTTTAGACAGGTAGATCTCTGAGCGCGAAAAATCACAGAGCGTCAGGTCACAATGATCGAACCCACAATCCTGCAGGACGGAAAATGTAAAGTTGCAGCCCTTTTCCGTTGATTTGTCGTAAAACTCACATTTGCGGAACTTAACAGTGCGGAACTGCACACTCGCGAAGTTACAGTTGTTAAACAGACACTGTTCGAACGCGCTGTCCTGCAGTGCAAGCCCGACGAATGACACTTTTTCAAACTGGCATTGGTTGAATACCAGGTCGCTTAGGTCCTCTGGCAAGCCATCACCGCTTATAATTTGTGCGGTGAGTGACTCCCCTGCGCTGATTGTGTTTGGTTTTCGCGGTTGGTGCTTTTCGACTTCCATCTATTTACTTCCCGCCTTGAACTGTATCGATCCGGGTTGAGCCAGGTTACGCTTCGGGCTCCGTTGTTCGTTCAGCGCCTGCGCTACCGCGGAGAGAACGCGCAGCACTTAAAGTGCGCGATGATCGAGTGTAAGCTAGACACTCATTAAAGCCAATTCGAGCTTGCATGCTTAAAGACCCACTAGTACGTCGCCTTATCTCTTCATCTGCATTTGCGGGAGCATTTGTCTGGGTGGCGGTGCGCTTCTTCAAGGTCGACACCGAGGTCGTCTGGGTTCTATTTGGGCTTTCCTTTATCTTTGTCGGGATACTCATCGTCATGGGGCTTGTTCTTGCTCCCGCCGTGGGCCTTTTTCGGCGGAAATCGTCATTACTGTCGAAACTCGATGCCTCACCGGACGGGTCGCCGGAACTAGCTGGCCAGGAAGATCCGCAAACTATTGATAACCCTTAAGCTCTGAATCCCGGCG
>JGI26255J51710_1000957_pt1 | contig 10622 bp, 10 predicted proteins | sample SaaInlV_135m_DNA_2_FD_51710 | JGI IMG/M metagenome (IMG submission 51710)
GATGATCATTTCTTTGTAATTTTACATTTTCCACCACTTGCACAAAAAATTGGAATATCAAAAAATAGTCAATTATCCATATTCATTGGAAAAGGATTTCTAGTTACAGTTCATCAGGGAGATCTAAAACCATTTGTAGAATTAGTAGATATATGTAAATCGGGTTTAGACCAAGAAATAAAAAATAAATTATTAAAAGAATCATCAGGCGATTTACTTCACGAAATTATAGATGCACTGGTAGATGATCTTCTACACATATCAAGAAAAATTATTGCAAATTTAGATGAAATGGAAGACAATGTATTTGATGAGTCAAAACCAGTTGCCAGAAGTATCGCGTTACTTAGAAGAGAAATTAACAGATTAAGAAGAATATCAGTGCCATTGAAGAGATTTGTATTAGAAATTGCAAAAAATGTTAAAAGATTTTCAGATAATTCAGATGATGAGCTTGCATTGTATTTTGACGATGTAATTGATCACATTGACAAAGTAATTGAGACATTAGAGGAATCAAGGGAAACTATGGAAATTTACAAAGATACAGATTTTGTGTTAAGTAATGAAAAAACAAACAAGGTATTAGCTGTTCTAACTATGATCTTTACATTAGCTATTCCATCAACAGTGATCGGGACATTTTATGGAATGAATGTAAATCTACCAGGAGGGATCGGAGATAATGCGGTGATCTTAGGTCCATTTACGACATTTGTAGTCATAATTCTAGCATCTGCAATACCGGCAATTATCATGTTTATGTATTTCAAAAAATTGGGTTGGATTAACAGCTAGTAAATAATTTCTAAATTTTTTCATGTAAATTCACTTTAATTTTGGTTAAGGAACGGCTCAGATCATCAGGAATTATAATTAGAAGACCAGATTCTTGATCAATATTTTTACAAANTCCACTAAAACTATGATAATTTTTACCAAAGCAACCATCATCAGTATAGAAATTAAATGTGTCAGAAGTTAGNTAATTTTCAAATTGTTTCTTTGAATCTATAAAATAAACATCTAGTGAAGAACTTTTGTCATCAATAGAAATAGAATATTCATAAGTAGTTGTATTCTTGTCTGTACATATAGGAATAAACTGTACATAAAATTTAGATACAGTTGAATTCATAGATTTTATGTTAGGAAAAATTGAAACATAAGGATCATCGTTTAACTCACTACCTTGAATTAATTCAATTTGAGTTCTAAGCGTATCAATTGCATATCTATACAACATNGGTTTCCAACTTGAATTACAATCACTAAACTGATGTTTTAATTCCACATAACCACGATTATCCTGATATTGTAAATGATTGGAATTATAGTTATCAAAATTAGAAACATTAGAAAAATCTGTTGAGTAAGTATAATTTGAAAAATTTGGATTAGACCAAACAGTTGTTACATCAAATAAAATATTGACAGGATAACTATCCCATTCTTCTTGAAAATGGACATAGATAGAATATTTGTTAATGTCTTGATCATACGTAAAAAGTAAATGACCAAAAAACATGTTACTGAAAATTAGAATAAATGCGACAGCGGGCAATATGAAAAATATTTTTCTCACAACAATATCAAAAATAAGTGGTGTTTATACCAATAGTGATTCAAAAAATAGATAAATTTCAATAGTATCATAAAAAATTAGAATTAGGATAGTTTGTTTTTATAAAAAAATTATATACCTATCTTATAAAAGGCCTTAATAATTTTAGTAAAAATATGGTTAAAGTTAAAATCAGAACAGGAAGAGGTACTGGAACTATAGAAGTGGATGTAGAAGATCTCAAATTTTCTGGTGAAGAATTCAAGAAAATTCAAGCTGAAAAAAAGAAAGCTGCTGGAAACAGAACAATTTCAACAGGTAGAGGAACAGGTAGAAGAAAACTTCAAGATACTCCAGAACCAAAGACTAGACCTTCATCCAAAGGCAAAACAAGAAGTACGGGTAGAGGAACTGGTTCAAGAAAAGGTACAACATAAACTCCTTTTTGGATTTTATTTTTCTTATATTTTTCTAGTTTTTACTATATCTTAGTATCAGGATTTTTTAGTTTTAATTTTTCCCAATCTGCAAGGAAATTATCCAAGCCAATTTTTGTCAAAGGATGTTGCAACATTTTTTCTAAAACACCGGGAGGCAATGTAACTACATCAGCCCCAATCTTTGCAGCATCAATTACATGTAATGGATGACGAACACTTGCAACAAGAATTTCAGTTTTAAAAGTATAGTTTGAAAAAATTGTTTTNATTTCTTTAATTAAATTCATCCCATCTTGACCAATATCATCCAATCTTCCAATAAATGGACTAACATATTTTGCTCCAGATTTTGCAGCAAGTAAAGCTTGATTTGCAGAAAAAATCAGTGTGACATTAACAGGAATTCCCTGTGATGAAAAAGATTTACATGCTTTAAGACCATCAGGAGTCATTGGAACTTTAACAACAACATTATCGCCATATTCACGAAGACGTTTACCTTCNTCCATCATTCCAGAGTATTCAGTACTAACAACTTCTAAACTTACATCACCTTGAATAATTTTTGTAATTTCTTCCATAGCATTTTTTGGATTACCGCCTTCTTTGGACATCAAAGAAGGATTAGTTGTAATGCCATCTAACAACCCCATATCGTTAAATTTTTTTATAGATTCTAAATTAGCAGTATCAAGAAAAATTTTCATATTTTTTTATTCCTTAATTCTTTTGCTTGTTTTGCCATATTAAAAGATGTAATCCCATGCTTCTCTAAAAGTAAAGGAATTTCAGCATCACGTGCTGACTCTCCAAACATATCCTGGGCTCCAATTCTTTTGACGGGTACAGGATAAGATTCAGAAACAGATTCTGCTACTGCCGAACCCATTCCACCAAAAATATTATGCTCTTCAGTTGTAACAATACAACCAGTTTCTCTTGCTGCCTTTTCTAAAATTTCATTATCAATAGGCTTGATTGAAAACATATCTAAAACTCTACAAGAAACTCCTTCTTGTTGCAACATCTCTGCTGCTTCTAATGCCATTCTAACTGTAATTCCACATGCAGCAATAGTACAATCAGAACCATCTCTTACAGTAATGCCTTTACCAATTTTAAATTCTTGTGATTCTGAATGTATAACAGGTGTTTTTGATCTTGCCATTCTCATGTAAAATGGACCATATTCAGATGCCATTATTTGGGTTAATTTTGAAACAGAAACAGTGTCAGATGGAATAAAAACTCGAAAGTTTGGAATAACCCTCATAATTGCAATGTCTTCAATTTGTTGATGAGAACCACCGTCGGGTCCAACAGATAAACCTCCATGAGATGTAACTAATTTTACATTTAATCCTTTTTTTCCAGGAGGTGAAGGGTATGCAACATTATTTCGAATTTGATCAACTGCTCTACCAGGTAAAAATATTGCATAAGTACTTGCAAAAGAAATTTTTCCAGATACAGCTAATCCAGCAGATACAGTTACAAGATTTGCCTCAGCAATACCAACATTGAAAAATCTGTCAGGAAATTGTTTTCCAAATCCAGAAGTTTTTAGTGAATCAGTGGTATCAGCACCTAAAACAACAACATTAGGATTATCATGTCCAACTTGAATTAGTGATTTTGCATATTCTGAACGCATGTCAGTCATTATCGGTTCATTCAAAGATATCCAGACTCCTGTGCAATTTTTTTAATTTCTTCTTGTTTTGAACCAATGACGTGTAATCCAATCCATTTATTGACTAAATCAGAACCTCCCAATTGATTTGCTTTATCAAGTAACATACGTCTTCTTGATTTTAAAACTGCATTTCTAAAATCTTTGATTGCATCTCTAACATCTTGTTGTCCAACAATTGCGCCACCGCCAACAAAGGCACGTGCACCATCTGCAAACACAGATCCAATATTTTCAATATTTACACCTCCATCAGCCTCAATACAACCTGAAAAATTATGTTCGTTGAGAATAGAATTTAGTCTGGCCATTTTGGCATGGGTTTCTTCAATGTATTTTTGACCAGATTTTCCAGGAATTACAGACATGACAATCAGCTGATCTAATGTGGACAAAAATTTGTAAGACCATTCAGGTAGTTCAGTGTCAGGATTAATTGCAAAGCCAACACCAACTTGATGTTGTTTTAAAATATCATGAATCTCTCCAAAACTAGATTCATCAGTTACCTCAGCATGAACTGTTACAATATCACTTCCAGCATCGATGTAATCTCTAACATGTTTTAGAGGTTCATTAATCATAAGATGTGTATCAAATGGAATGACAGTTAATGGTCTAAGTTCTTTTATTTTATTATGATCAAAAGTTTTGGTTGGAACAAATTGGCCATCCATTACATCAAGATGAATTAAATCAGATCTTCCTGTCACACATCTCTTAACTTCATTTTCTAAATTAGACATATCACCGGCAATAATGGAAGGAGCAATTAGAAATTGAGAATCTAATTCGGAATTAATTATAGGAACAATATCAGAGTCAGGGGCTTTTCCATGCCATTGAGGATTGTCTTCCATATGTTCCAAAGACTTTCCTTTGATAGTTCTTGAGATAATTATTGTAGGAACACCTTTTGTGGCATTGGCTTTTGTAATTGCTGCATCAATTTGTTCAACTCTATGGCCATCAATTTCAAGAACATTCCAACCAAATGATCTCCACTTATCACCAGTTTTCCATCTTGATGCATCTTTCCACATTTCAGCAATATCGTCGCCTTCTAAGTTTTCATCTAATGGCATTATTTTTTCAGTGTAGGAATCCTGTTGAATGAAATTTCTATCAAGGAAAGCAGTTAGATTGTCAACTTTGTATTTGGAAGCTGTCATAGCAGCTTCCCAGACTTGCCCCTCATCAGATTCGCCATCTCCAATAATTGTATAGACATGATGATCCTTTGAATCAATTTTTGCAGCTAGTGCAATTCCAACAGAATAAGACAGACCAGTACCTAATGAACCTCCACAAAATTCAACTCCAGGACATTTTAGATCAGGATGTCCCTGTAATCTACTGCCGAATTTTCGTAAAGTTTCAATTTCAGATTCTGGAAAATATCCTGCTACTGCCATATTAGAGAACAAACCAGGAGCAGCATGTCCTTTAGACAATACTAATCGATCTCTATCTTCCCATTGAGGGTTTTGAACATCAAATTTCAAATGTTTGTTAAACAAACAACCCAAAATTTCAGCCATGGAAAAAGAGCCGCCAGGATGGCCGGAACCTGCTGTATTAGTTGCCTTGATTACTAATTTACGAGCTCTTAGAATATTTTTTTTTATTTGATAATAATTAAGACCCATCTGGAACGTATCTCTATAAATCGAATAAAAATCTACTTCTGTAAAATTTTAATTTGATCGCAATTATGTCTAATTATGAGAATTAAAGATGAAATTCCAATTGTGCTTTTTGATGATCAGTGTTATGTTTGTATAAAATTTGCAACAATTGTAAATTTTTTGGCTAAAGGTAAAATTACAATGGTAGGGCACTATTCAAATTTTGGAATAAAAATTAGAAATGAACTTTTAGATGAATCAGCATTAGAGATGTTTTGGTTTATTGATGAGAAAAGGGCAAGTGGGGGAAGAGCTGCATTATTTCCACTAATTAAAGCAATTTTTTCTACAAAATCAAGAAAAACAAAATTTGCTCAAATGGATAACATCTGTAGCGATGATTGTAAAAGTGCCAAAGCAGTATTTGTTAGATCATTTACACTAATTACAAATAGTAAAAAAATCGACTTATAGAAAATCTAAATAATGCTTTAAAAAACATGATTTTATCGTGAAGATTAAAACTGAGAATTCCAGTAAAAGAAAAACAGAACTTCTATGTGGATTTGTGTTAGAAGATTCTAACAAAGTTCTAGGATTACCAAAATTTGATACAAAAACATCATCATCTATCAATCAATCTCTAAAAGATATGAACGGTAAACTAGGAAAATTAGCAATCATTCCAGTTCCAGGTAAAAAACAAGCTCAAAGAATACTTCTTGCAGGTATTGGTAAAAAAGAAAACTTAACACAAGATACCATAAGATTTGTTTCAGGTAAAATTGCACAGAAAACTAGGGAATTAAAATTAAAAGAGTTTTCAATTATAGTGCCACCAACTTTTGTAATGGATTCAATTTCATCAGTTTCTCAGATTATAGAAGGTGCAAAAATGTCATTATACAAATTTGATAAATTTAAAGCAGAAAAAGTGGATAAAACGCCAGATATGACAATCATAGTTTCTAAATCAAATAAAATCTCAAAAGCAATTAAAATTGCTGAAGCTGTTGCAGAAGGTGCAATATTTACTAAAAGTGTTGCAAATTTACCACCAAACGAATGTACTCCTACAACACTAGCAAATTTTGCTAAAGATATTTCTAAAAAAAATAAAATGAAATGCACTATAATTTCACAGCCGGAATTAAAGAAAAAAGGTTTTGGAGGAATTACAGCAGTAGGCAAAGGAAGTAAAAACGAGCCTAAACTAATCACCATAGAGCATAATCATGGACCTAAAACTCAAAAACCAATTGTTCTAGTTGGAAAAGCTGTGACATTTGATACGGGAGGAATTTCATTAAAACCAGGTCAAGGCATGGACGAAATGAAATTTGATAAATGTGGGGGTTGTACAGTTTTAGGAATTATGAAATCAGTTTCAGAATTAAAATTACCAATTAACGTAGTAGGAATTATCCCATCGGTGGAAAATATGCCGGGAGGAGAGGCATACAGGCCGGGAGATATTATAAAATTATACAATGGAAAAACTGCAGAGATTCTAAATACAGATGCAGAAGGTAGATTGATTTTAGCAGATGCATTAGCATACGGAGAAAAACAATACACTCCAAAAGTAATTATTGATTTTGCTACTTTAACAGGAGCATGTATAGTAGCATTAGGAAATAACGTAGCTGCAATTGTATCAAACGACAAACAGCTAACAAAAGAAATTACAAATTCATCCAAAACTACAACAGAAGAAGTTTGGGAATTACCATTAACACAAGACTATATGGACATGATAAAATCAGATGTGGCGGACATTAAAAATGTCGGAATAGGAAAAGCAGCAGGAACTATCACAGCTGCTGCATTTTTGAAAAGTGCAATCAAAGACACGCCATGGGTACATTTCGATATTGCGGGAGTTGCATGGACTCAGGGAGCAGCTACAAAACAAAAACCATACAATCCAAAAGGAGCTACAGGTTTTGGAGTAAGACTGATTTTAGATTATTTGCAAAAATTATAAAATTAATAACCCCTGCTATTTCTATCAGGTTTGCTAACATTTGGATTTCTCCAGCCATGTTTTTCCATCATGTGATTTAGTAATCGGATGTCATTGTCAGATTTTTCTCCACAGACGCTACAATTTGGCATTGAAATCAATTCAATCCAAGATTATGGATATTAAAAGATTGATTAATAATTGAAAAATGCCAGCACTATTGCTTCCCAACAGCTCTCGCATGTTAGTAACACAATAGCGCTATCAGGTTTGACTTCTAAGTTCGGAATGGGATTAGGTCGCACCCTGACGCTATGGCCGGCTTGAAAACTGTTCAATAATTCTTATCTATTAAGGTAACGAAATATTTCAAATCAACTCAAAATAGGTATAAAGCAAAGAAAATATCGAATTACAATCATGACACACAGAGTTGCAGTACTGGATCAGGATTTATGCCAGCCACAAAAATGCGGATTAGAGTGTATAAAGTATTGTCCAGTTAACAAATCAGGTGCAGAATGTGTTACAATTAACGAAGTATCAAAAAAAGCCCAAATTGATGAGGATATTTGTAACGGGTGTGGAATATGTGTCAAAGTATGTCCATTTGATGCAATAACAATTGTAAATTTAGCAAGTGAATTGGCTACAGATAAAATTCACCAATATGGAACAAATTCCTTTAGATTATACAAATTACCGACTCCAAGAAAGGGAGAGGTTGTAGGATTATTAGGCAGAAATGGAATGGGAAAAAGTACTGTAGTTAACATACTTTCTGGAAAATTAAAACCAAATCTTGGAAGATACGAAGATCCGCCAGAATGGAATGAAATTTTTAAACATTATAGTGGAACAGAATTAAAAAATCATTTTCAAAAAATAGAACGAAATGAAATTCGTGCTTCAATAAAACCGCAACAGATTCATCGTCTTGCAGAAGCGTTTGATGGGACAGGAAACGAATTACTTGAGAAATATGATGAACGAGGGGTAACAAGAGAATTAGTTAGAGAATTAGGATTACAAAATTCCATGGAAAAAAGTTTGAAAGAACTTAGTGGAGGAGAACTACAAAGAATTGCAGTTGCTGCAGCTGCATCAAAAGATACAGAGTTTTACTTTTTTGATGAGCCATCATCATACAATGATGTATATCAAAGAATAGGGGTTGCCAGAGTAATACAAGGTTTAGCAAAAATTGGAAAAAGCGTGATGATTGTAGAACACGATTTAACATTACTTGATTTTCTTAGTGATTATATCGAAGTCTTGTATGGTGAACCAACAGCATATGGAATCGTATCAAATATCCTATCAACTAAAATTGGAATCAATGTTTTTCTTGATGGATATTTACCAAATGAAAATGTCAGGTTTAGAGATAAAAGATTCTCCATGGATGTATCATCATCATCTACGGATATTTTCCAAGAAGGTAGCGATGTTGTAATTTATCCAAAACTTGAAAAGAAATTTGATTCATTTTCAGTAGCAATTGAGCCGGGAAAAGTACGAAAGGGCGAAGTTTTAGGAATAATGGGTGCAAATGCACTTGGAAAAACAACCATGATGAAAATGATTGCAGGTGTGGAAAAACCAGATAGTGGCTCAATTGATAAAAAAATAAAGATAGCATACAAGCCACAATACCTGCAAAATGATAGTGATGTCGAAGTGATAGCACTTTTAGAAAAAGCAAGCGGAGGGCCTATCGAAGGAAGTCAGGAAGAAGAACAAATCCTAGATCCGTTAAAAATTAGAAAATTATACAATAAATCAATAAGAAATCTATCAGGGGGGGAACTACAGAAAATTGCAGTTGCATCATGTTTAATTCAAAAAGTAGATCTATATGCACTAGATGAGCCTTCAGCATTTTTAGATGTAGAAGATAGAATTGCAGTTGGGAAATTTTTACAGAAATTTGTTCGTTCCTATGGAAAATCAGCAATCGTTATCGATCACGATTTACAATTAATGGATTTAGTATCAGATTCAATGATAATATTTGAAGGAGAGTCAGGAAAAGCAGGATTAGCTACACCCCCAATGCCAAAACCTGAAGCAATGAACAGATTCCTAAAATCATTAGATATGACATTTAGAAGAGATGAAAAAAGTTTGAGGCCCAGAGTAAACAAAATAGAAAGTAGATTAGACAAAGATCAAAAATTATCTGGGAATTTCTACTACAAACATTGACTCGAATGCTAAAAAATTCATTAGAAAATGTATTGACATCAGAAGAAAGTGATNAATTAATTTCAGCGTTTGATCAGATTGGAAATATCATCATAGTTAGAATACCCGAATCACTACTATCGAAGAAGAAAATTATTGGCGAAACATTACTTAATCAAGTAAAAATTGTAAAAAGTGTATTTTATCAATCTTCACCTGTAGAAGGAGATTTTCGTACAAGAAATCTGGAGATTCTTGCAGGAGAAGACAACACAGAAACAGAATACAAGGAATTTAATTGTAAATTTATNGTAGATGTTGCAAATGCATTTTTTTCACCACGTCTTTCAACAGAAAGAGAAAGAATAGCTGAATTAACTCAAGAGGGAGAAACAATGGTAAACATGTTTGCGGGTATTGGCATGTTTTCAATAATGGCTGCAAGAAAGAAAAAATGCACGGTATATAGTATTGATTTGAACCCAGTAGCATCAAAACTCTGTGAGAAAAACACGGCATTAAACAAACTTGCTGGTAAAATAATTTCAATTAATGGTGACGCATCAAAAATCATCCAAGATCAATTAATCAATAAATCAGATAGAACGTTAATGCTATTACCAGAAAGATCAGATGAATTTTTAGATTCAGCAATAAATGCAACAAAGAGTGGAGGNATTATTCACTATTATTCNCACATGCATGCAGATAAAAAATCAGAAGCTGCAAAATTGAGTGAAGAACATTATCTAAAAACAACATCAGTTAAATCAGAAATTCTGGGTTCAAAAATTGTAAGAGCGGTAGGTCCCAGATATTATCAAACAGTAGTGGATGTAAAAATTACTAAATAGGTGAATCATCAGACGACGTAATTGTTGCAGATGTAGGTTGTTTTGTTGCAACTACATATCCAATCCAAGCAATCATTGCAAGAATACCACCAACCGCCATTAATACAGATAATTGTAAAACAATTGGAGACCATTCAGACAACATGAGCAAATAGGCATAAACAAAGAATGTACCTATACAAAGCACGAAAAGTAAAACACCTAGACTCCTACGCTTATCCATATGAAAAAACTTTCGCTGACTTATTTATCGGTTATCTTCTCAAAATTTCTTTCTAATTTGAACAAGT
>JGI26255J51710_1000969_pt1 | contig 10566 bp, 10 predicted proteins | sample SaaInlV_135m_DNA_2_FD_51710 | JGI IMG/M metagenome (IMG submission 51710)
TTTATGTGCGGCATTGTTGGCATTCTTTCTACCACTAAAAAAGACACGGCGGTCTATATTTATGACGCCCTAACCATTCTTCAACATCGAGGTCAAGATGCCGCAGGTATTGTCACCGCCCACAAAGGCCGACTCTACATGCGAAAGTCAAATGGCTTGGTTAAGAACTCTTTCAGAACTAGACATATGGCGTCTTTGCTAGGCGATATGGGTATTGGACATGTGCGCTACCCAACCGCAGGCAGCTCAAGTGGCGCAGAAGCACAGCCTTTTTATGTTAACTCTCCGTATGGCATTGCTTTTGCTCATAATGGAAATTTGACCAATACTAAGGAGTTGGCGAAAGAGTTATTCGAACAAGATCGTAGACATATTAACACCAACTCCGATTCTGAAATTTTGTTAAATATTTTTGCCAGTGAATTGGCTAAACAACAAAAACAACACATTAACGAACAAGATGTTTTTGCTTCAGTTAAACAAGTTCATAAACGCGTCCGTGGCGCATACGCCACCATTGGCATTATTCCAGGATTTGGTATTTTTGGCTTTAGAGATCCAAATGGAATTCGCCCGCTAATCCTTGGAAAGCGCACCACAAAAGGCGGAACGAAACACATGCTTGCCTCAGAAAGCGTTGCACTAACAGCCCTTGGTTATGAAATAACTCAAGATGTCAAACCTGGTGAGGCAGTGGTCATTGATCGCCAGGGAAATATTTTTGTACAACAATGCGCTGAGGCGCCAAAATACTCCCCATGTATCTTTGAATTTGTCTACTTCGCCAGACCTGATTCCGTAATTGATGATATTTCTGTCTATAAAACCAGACTTAGAATGGGTGAGCGTCTAGCGGCTAAAATTCACAAAGAATGGGGTGATGAGAAGATTGATGTTGTTATCCCTATTCCTGATACTTCACGTGTCTCAGCTTTACAACTAGCCAATGAGCTACAAATCAAGTACTCGGAAGGATTAATCAAAAATCGTTATATTGCTCGCACATTTATCATGCCAGGGCAGAAATTACGTAAAAAATCTGTTAGACAAAAGCTTAGTGCTATCGGCCTCGAGTTCAAAGATAAAAATGTTCTACTGGTAGACGACTCAATTGTCAGAGGCACAACCAGTGAGCAAATTGTCAAAATGGCGCGAGATGCTGGCGCTAAAAAAGTCTTCTTTGCCTCGGCCGCACCTGCCGTTCGCCATCCTAATGTGTACGGCATTGATATGGCCAGTGAGAAAGAATTTGTAGCCCACAATAAAACCACAGAAGAGGTATGTAAAACCATTGGCGCTGACCGATTAATTTATCAAGATTTGGATGATTTAATCTGGTGTGTTCAGCAAGGTAATATGAAAATCACTGAATTTGATTGCTCTTGCTTTAATGGAGAGTATGTCACCGGTGACATCAACCAAAAATATCTAAACGACATTGAAGCAGTTAGAGCGGACTCAGTCAAAGAAAAGAACAACACCAACGAAAGCTCTGAACTTATCTGCAATGATGTAGAATAAACTTTATTTGCTAATTTTTTAAATTTAATGACAACCTTAAATTTCAACACTAAAGCGATTCGAGAAGGCTATCGAATAACTGGCGAACAAGAGCACTCTGAAGCTATCTTTATGACTTCAAGCTTTGTATTTACCTCAGCTGAACAGGCGGCCAATCGATTTTCTCAAGAAGATCCTGGCAATATTTATGCACGATTCACTAATCCAACAGTAGATGCTTTTGAGAAAAAACTAGCAGCACTTGAAGGTGCACAATCCTGTGTTGCCACTTCAAGTGGCATGGCTGCAATTTTTGCCACCTTAATGGCTCTCTTAAAATCAGGTGACCACATTGTCGCCTCTCGTAGCATGTTTGGCACCACAATCGTACTACTGAATACCATTGTTGCTAAGTTTGACATCCAAATAAGCTATGTTGATTTACCTGACCTATCGGCCTGGGAAGCATCTATTAATGACAACACCAAACTATTTTTGTTAGAAACCCCTTCTAACCCACTAGGCCAAGTAGTTGATATTACCGCGCTCAGCAAAATCTCCAAAGCAAACGATATTTTGTTAGCAGTGGATAATGCCATCTTAACACCGGCGCTACAAAATCCAATCACCCTGGGGGCAGATATCGTTATTCACTCTGCCACCAAATATATTGACGGCCAGGGGCGCTGCTTAGCGGGTGCAGTATTAGCTACTGAAGATATTATTGAGCAAGTGCATGGCTTTGTACGTGCCACAGGCCCGAGTTTAAGTGCCTTTAATGCCTGGATTGTACTCAAAGGCTTGGATACACTCAGCTTAAGAATGAAGGCACACTCAGATAATGCCATGAAAATAGCAACCTGGCTAGAGCAACAAAAATCTGTAGAAAAAGTTCACTACTTAGGTCTAGAGTCACACGCACACCACTCACTAGCCAAGCGTCAACAATCTGGATTTGGCGGCATTGTTTCATTTGAACTCAAAGGTGGTCAAAAAGCAGCATTCAAACTCATTAACGCTACCGAGGTTTTCTCAATTACGGCTAACTTAGGCGATACAAAGTCAACCATTACACACCCAGCAACCACTACACACGGCAGGCTAACAGATGAAGAAAAATCAAGCACTAATATTTCCGCAGGACTGGTCAGACTTTCCATTGGACTGGAAGATGTCAACGACTTGATAGCAGATATAAACAAAGGACTTTGATGTATAATTTCATCAAAAATGACATAAGGTAAATCTATGCAAAACTCATATTCATACGAAGAATTAATTCAATGTGGCAATGGCGAACTTTTTGGACCGGGTAATGCTCAGTTGCCACAGCCTCCTATGCTAATGTTCGATAGAATCACACACATTTCTGACGAAGGCGGCGAGTTCAGTAAAGGTGAAATTGTTGCTGAGCTTGATGTTAACCCTGATTTGTGGTTTTTTGGCTGCCACTTTAATAACGACCCTGTAATGCCTGGCTGTTTAGGTCTAGATGCCATGTGGCAACTAATCGGCTTTCATTTAGGCTGGTTAGGTGGTCCAGGGCGTGGACGCGCACTGGGTGGTAGTATTAAGTTTACTGGCCAGGTCTTACCAACGGCTAAAAAAGTCACCTACCGAATTAGCCTTAAGCGTGTTATCGCACGTAAACTCTACATGGGTATTGGCGACGCCACCATGGAAGTTGATGGCAAAATTATTTATGAAGCCAAAGATCTGAAAGTTGGCCTTTTTACTGACACGAGCGCATTCTAATGAATAGAGTTGTTATCACCGGAATGGGTATTGTTTCTAGCTTAGGCGCAAATTGCAATGAAGTTTTAGAATCTTTAAAAACAGCAAAATCTGGTATTAAGTTTGATGAAAAACAAGCTGAAATGGGGCTTAGATCTCATGTTTCTGGCCAAATCGCTGAAATAGATTCAAGTGAGATCATTGATCGAAAGATGAAGCGCTTCATGGCAGATGCTGCTATTTACAATGCGGTCGCACTGGATGAGGCCATTAAACAATCAGGCTTAACTCCAGAGCAAGTATCTGACCCAAGAACCGGCCTTATTATGGGATCAGGTGGTGCGTCCAATCAAAATGTGGTTGAAGCAGCAGATATTCTTAGAGATAAAGGCATTAAGCGAGTTGGCCCTTACCGCGTTCCACGCACAATGGGCTCAACCACCTCGGCTTGCCTTTCAACCATGTTCAAAATCAAGGGCATTAACTATTCAATTAGCTCGGCCTGTTCCACCTCTGCCCACTGTATTGGTAATGCCATGGAGCAAATCCAGCTAGGCAAGCAAGATGTAGTATTTGCCGGTGGTGGCGAAGAGCTTGATTGGTCGCTCACCATGTTATTTGATGCAATGGGTGCACTCTCTAGCAAATACAATGAAACCCCTGAAAAAGCCTCTCGTGCTTACGATGCCGATCGTGATGGATTTGTGATTTCTGGTGGTGGTGGTGCTCTAGTGCTTGAATCATTAGAGCATGCTGAAGCACGTGGTGCAACAATCCTGGCTGAACTCACGGGCTATGGTGCCACTTCTGATGGCTACGACATGGTTGCACCATCTGGCGAAGGCGCAAAGCGCTGTATGGAGCTTGCCATTTCTACAGTTGATGGTCCTATCGATTATATCAATGCACATGGCACTTCAACCCCTGTTGGTGATGTCAAAGAGTTGGGCGCAATTAAAGAAGTCTTTGGTGACAATGTGCCTAATGTCGGCTCAACCAAGTCTTTATCAGGACACGCTCTCGGTGCAGCTGGCGTTAATGAAGCTATTTATTCGCTACTTATGCTGCAAAATGACTTTATGGCTGAATCTGTTAATATTGAAAATCTTGATGAGGCCGCTGAAGGTGTGCCTATCGTACAATCAACTACCATACAATCAATTAATCGAGTTATGTCCAACAGCTTTGGCTTTGGTGGAACCAATGCCTGTTTGGTATTTGAAAAGTTTAAGCAGTAAATCCAAACGTCAAAAACTAAAAAAGGCCGCTTTATTAGCGGCCTTTTTTTAGATTCGGAAGTGCTTAATAAGAGTTAACTAGGGTCTAGTATCAATCTCTTGTTTTTCCTTCTCAGAAGGCAGCATATCCTCTTTGGTAATACCCATAGCAAGAATCATAGAGCTCGCTACATAAATGGAAGAGTAGGTGCCGATTAGTACACCAATTAATAATGCCATGGCAAAACTATGAATAATCTCGCCACCTAAAAAGAACAGGGCTAACAACACTAGTAAAGTGGTTAATGACGTCATAATCGTTCTAGATAAGGTTTGGTTTAGCGCGCCATTAATAATTTTTGAAGGATCAACATGGCGTGTTGAGAGGAAATTCTCACGAATTCGATCAAACACAACAATGGTATCATTCAATGAGTAACCAATAACAGCCAAAATAGCTGCCAATACGGTTAAATCAAATTCAAATTGAAACAAAGAGAAAAAGCCCAGGGTAATAATAACATCATGAATTAGAGCGGCAATAGAGCCCAAGGAAAATCGATATTCAAAACGAAATGCAACATAAATCAAAATACCAATTAATGCATACAGCATAGCCAGGCCGCCGTCATTCGTTAATTCTTCGCCAACCTTAGGACCAACAAATTCAACTCGACGAATATCAACATCATTACCCAGTAATTGGATGATTTTAGTACTAAGCTTAGCGCTTGAAATAGCCTGTGGCTCAAGGCGAATCAATATTTCATTGGTTGAACCAAAGTACTGCACATTAGCCTTATTAAAGCCTGCTCCAGACAGTGTTGCTCTAACTTCGGCCAGATCCACGCCTTGTTTGTAGCCAACCTCAATCAACGTACCGCCAGTAAAGTCGATACCCAATTTTAGACCGTTAGTCGTTAATGAAAAAATACTCAGCACAATCAACATAGCTGAAAAAATAATCGCATAAGTGCGCTTGCCAACAAAGTCAATCGTTGGAATATTTAAAGCTTTAAGACTCATATTGATATCTCCTCTAATTTTTTACCACCATAAATCTTATTAATCATAGCGCGTGAAACAATGATAGCTGTAAACATCGAGGTAACAATGCCAATAGACAAGGTGATGGCGAAACCTTTAATAGGGCCCGTGCCAAAACTAAAGAGTACTAATGCAGCAATCAACGTTGTGATATTTGCATCTGCAATCGTTAGAACGGCCTTGTCATAACCTGCAGCAATGGACTTTTGAATATTGCTATTTGAGCCTAATTCTTCTTTAATACGCTCAAAAATCAACACATTCGCATCAACTGCCATGCCCACTGTTAGTACGATACCGGCAATACCTGGCAACGTTAGCGTCGCCTGAAGTAAGGATAATACAGCAACAATCATGACCAGATTGAGTGTCAAAGCCACATTGGCCACCAAGCCAAAAACTCGGTATCTAAACGCCATAAAGAACAATACCAAGATAAAACCAACAATCACACTCATGACGCCTTTGGCAATATTATCCGCACCAAGGCTCGGACCAATCGTACGCTCCTCAATAATTTCAATTGGTGCTGAAAGTGAGCCCGCTCTTAATAAAAGTGCTAAGTTCCTTGCTTCGCGAGCACTATCAATACCTGTAATCTGGAATCTTGATGAGAACGTACCCTGGATCGTCGCAGCATTAATAATGTCTTGTGTTTTGGAACGATTCTTAACCATCTTGCCATTCTCTAAAACAGTCTCAACTTTATTTTCAATAAATACAACAGCCATACGATGATGTAAATATCTTTTGGTGGTATCTAGCATTGCTCGACCACCAGCACTATCCAATGTAATATTAACCATTGGCGTGGCATTCTCAGAATCAACGCCAGAGGCTGCACCTGTAATATTCTCTCCCGTAGCAATAACACGAGTTTTTAATAATAATGGACGCCCATCTCTAAAATAATAAAGCTTGGATCCAATCGGCGCTCTGCCTGATTGAATTGCAGTTTGTGGATCATTTTTCTCATCAACTAGACGAAATTCTAGCGTTGCCACTGCGCCCAAAATTTCTTTAGCTCTAGCCGTATCTTGTACACCTGGTAGTTGCACAACAATACGCTCTAGCCCTTGCTGTTGAATAATAGGTTCTGCCACACCCAGCTCATTCACTCGGTTTCTTAACGTGGTAATATTTTGCTTAAGCGCATTACTTTTGGCTTCGGCCAAAGCGCCTTTTTCAATACCAACACTCACGTACAATTCATTTTCGTGAGTCACGTCCAGAATAACTAAATCACCTAATTCAGATTTAATTAGACTTAACCCCGCTTCTTTTGCCGCTAGAGTTTTGAAGTGCACTAATAGCGACTCTTTCTCTTTATTAATACTCTTGTACAATCGATCTTGTCGAAGCAACGTTCGTAATTCGTTATAAGATTTATCCAGTGACATATTGGCAACTGCCTGCATATCCACTTCTAGCAGAAAATGCACGCCGCCACGAAGATCCAAACCAAGCGACATCGCCTTACCACCTAGATCTGACAGCCAAGCAGGGATAGATGGTGCCAAGTTAAGTGCAGCCACATAATTACGCCCCATCTCCTGCTTTAAAACTTCCTTGGCACCTAATTGAGACTTATTATCCTCAAATCTAGCCAATACTCGACGACCAACTAATTCAACTGATTTATACCTAACTTTATTACTTTCAAGTGTCGCCTTTACTTTATCTAAGTCAGACTGGGCAATGGCCGCATCACCTGCAGCAGAAATTTGCACCGCCAAGTCTGATCCAAAAACATTAGGCAAAGCGTATAACGCTGATAGCAATAAAAAGAATGCGATTAAAGTATTTTTTAGCGCAGAGAATTGATTCATAACAAACTCAGATTAGTTAAATTTTGGCACTACCTTTTGGTAATTTTTGGTTAATGCCTTGTTTCTGCACCTTAACCACAACATTTTTTGCAATTTCTAACGTAGCAAAAGACTCGTCTACTGAAGCGACTGTACCAACAACACCACCATTAGTTACAACTTCATCACCCGTTTTTAAGGTACCCAATAAAACTTTATGCTCTTTGGCGCGTTTTTGCTGAGGTCTGATGAGTAAAAAATACATCAGCACAAACATGATAATTAAAAACGGCAATCCGCCTAAAGGGTCACCTGCACCAGTAGCCGCCTCTTCTGCAAATGCAGGGGTAATAATTAAATCTAATAAATTCATTTTTTTCTCCTATTAATTAATGATTTGTAGTCCGCCCATGTAGCTTTGCAACACAGCAGGAATTTTAATACTGCCATCAGCTTGCTGATGGTTTTCTAACACGGCAACCAAAGTACGTCCCACAGCAAGGCCGGAGCCATTAAGTGTGTGTAATAATTCTGGTTTATTAGTTTCTTTATTTTTGTATCTTAGTTGCAAACGGCGCGATTGAAAATCTTCAAAGCATGAGCATGAAGAAATTTCTCGGTACGCACTTTGTCCCGGCAACCAAACCTCTAAATCGTAAGTCTTAGCAGCAGAAAACCCAAGATCACCTGCACACAAGTTTACCTTACGATAAGGCAATTCTAGCGCTTGCAAAACACCCTCAGCATGAGACGTAAGCACTTCAAGAGCCTGGTAAGAATCCTGCGCCTTAACCACTTGCACCAATTCTACTTTCTCAAATTGATGCTGGCGAATCAGCCACGTGTATCACGCCCATAAGCACCTGCTTCAGATCTAAAACTAGGTGTATGGCCAACAAATTTTAGTGGCAAGTCTTTTTCGTTAACCATGGTGTCACGCATCATATTGGTAATTGGAACTTCACCGGTAGGAATCAAATAAAGCGTTTTAGCCTCACCCTCTTCACCATGTAAGTGGGTTTTAAATAAATCAGCTTCAAACTTTGGCAATTGCCCTGTGCCTGTTAAAGACTCAGCATTTACCAAATACGGCACATAAGCTTCAACATAGCCATTTTTCTCACTATGTTGATCAATCATAAACTGAGTTAACGCACGATGTAGACGCGCCATCTTACCCGTCATGACTGAGAATCTTGAGCCCGAAATCTTAGCAGCAGTTTCAAAATCCAAGCCGTGCATAGCGCCTAAATCAACATGATCCTTTACCTTAAAATCATAAACACCTGGCTCACCCCAAGTTGAAACCTCAACATTGTCATCTTCAGAGTTACCAGCAGGCACCGACTCATGAGGAATATTTGGCATTGACAAGGTAATGGCATCAATTTGTGATTGAATTTCTTGCAGCTCAGCCTTTGCACCATCTAGCTCATCACCCAAGTTGGAAACCGCATCCAATAGTGGTTTAATATCTTCACCNGCCGCTTTGGCTTTACCAATAGACTTAGACTGAGTGTTGCGAGAATTTTGCAACTCTTGAGTTTTAACTTGATTTTTTTTTCGATTATTTTCTAACTCGGTTAAGGCNTTGATATCAAAAGAAAAGTTGCGCTTTTTAAGTGCTTGTGCGACTGCTTCNACATCATTTCTTAGTTGCTTTTTACTTAGCATTGTTATATAATGGTTTCCTTATATTGATTTGAATTTCTTATTGACCCAAAGATTTCAAATAAAACTTACTTCAGGAAATTATACTATGTTTAACTCTTTTTCATCTGCTGATGCATGCAAACTATTGGCCGATGGCGCACAACTTGTAGACGTTCGCACAGCGGCAGAATTTTCTCGTGGCGCCCTGCCAAACGCGATCAGTTTGCCACTTCAAGGNATTATGAATGCTAATAATGTTATTGACAAAGATAAAGCAATTATCTTGTACTGTTTAAGCGGTGCTCGCTCTGCAACAGCGAAAAATTATCTTGTGCAAATGGGCTTTGATGAAGTGCATGATTTGGGCTCATTCAAAAACTACAACTGCGAATAACTTCTCGCTCAATTACTAGCAACGCTATCCACATTGCTTGTTAAAATTCTCATAACAACCAAAAAGAGTAATTGCAATGAGAGTTAAAAGCACCTGGCACAAAAACCAGGTAAAAACCATTGATGACATTGCCGGGGCGCTTGCTTTTAATTCTTGGCGCATTACAAAAAATCAACTCGAAGACTTAATCAACGAAGCTTTTGTTATTGAAAAAGAGCAAGTCTTTGATGTCATTAAAGAATACCTGTGCTACTTGATTCAATGCGTTGATCGATTAACCTTTGATACTCTTGATCAACAAAAACGTCAAGAGCTTATTATTGCACTTGCCAAGCAATCTGCTGATTATTACCATGAAAACAAAGGTGAGCGTATTGGCCCGGGCGATCACTGGCAAGAATTTATCCAAACTTATAATGCCAGATCACAAGATTATAGTGATTACGAATTTAAAGATGGTGAGCCAAATTATTTGTTCATGCGTTATTTCGCCGAAAAAATTCAACAAGCCATGACTGCGGCAGATGAGAAGTGGATTGTTCAGCAAATGTGTGAAATTCAGGCGCCAAAAGCTTTTAAAGCGCTCAATAAAAGCGTTAAAGAGCTGGTTTCGGTACAGCAAATCGTTTCTACAGCAGAAAAAATTCAGCAAAAAAAGAACAAAGTTCCGCGTTCCAAACGACAAACCACTCGCCAAGATATTGATTATAAAAATGAATCTTCAAGTGATCATATTATCTAGCTTGTAATTAGTATAAATCGTCCATAGATAATTCTTATAACCAATAATATTAGGAATTATTTATGATCACCATGTGTACAAGCTGCGGCGCACTTAACAACATACCCGAAAATAAACTTAGCAATAACCCAAACTGTGGAAAATGCAAAAATCCACTTTATCAAGGAAAGCCTATTTCTATGACAGGCGCACAACTAACTCGCGCAATTGACAAAACTGATGAGCTTTTGGTGGTGGATTTTTGGGCAACTTGGTGTGGACCTTGCCAACAATTCGCCCCAACTTTCAAACAAGTTGCTAGTCAATTAGAGCCAAAAGCACGTTTTATAAAAATTGAAACAGAGGCTGAGAAAACCATTGCCACCAAATACAATATTCGCTCTATTCCCACTTTGGTGCTATTTAAAAATGGAAAAGAAATTGATCGCGTATCGGGTGCACTAAATGCGCCAGATTTTACTAATTGGGTAA
>JGI26255J51710_1000981_pt1 | contig 10534 bp, 9 predicted proteins | sample SaaInlV_135m_DNA_2_FD_51710 | JGI IMG/M metagenome (IMG submission 51710)
TCAATCGTTTCTGGAAGGTCAATCGTTGCACAATCACGAACTGGTTTACCTGAGTCAACACTCTCCATAACGGCCAGCTCATTAAGATTTCTTTGTATCAGTTTAGAGAATTTAATGAGCACCTTTTTTCTCTCACTTGGATGAAGTTTTGACCAGTGACCTTGATCAAATACCTCCCTTGCTTTTATAACAGCGTGGTCTACATCATCTGCATTACATGCAGCAACTTTGGCAATAACATTTCCAGTTGCAGGGTTTATAGTTTCAAATGTTTTTCCTGATTTTGAAGATTGGAATTGTCCATTAATGAACGCATTGGTTGGAAAGCTAAGTGAATTTGCAATTGCACTATATTCCTCATGGGTTAGAAGATTTGACATTTAACTCCCCTCCTGTTTGATTTGATTGACAGTTTGATTCATGACTCGTATGACTTGCTCTAATTGGCGCTTATCGTCTTTATTCAATTTTTGAAGTGGTTTTCTTGGAGGCCCTACTGGAAGTCCTCTCATAATTGATCCGTGCTTGATACATTGGATAAATTTTCCACCTTGCTCAAGAACTCTCATCAACGGCATCATTGCTGACATGATTCGCCTCCCTTTATCGAAGTCTCCCTCAACTCTACAAGCCTCGTATAGAGCAACATGAGCTTCAGGAGCAAAATTAGATCCAGCACAGACCCAACCACTGGCTCCCCAAGCAAAGAACTCTAAGGCTTGATCATCCATTCCGCAGCAAAGCTGGATATGAGGATAATCTCTTGCTAATAGGTGAAGTCTATTTATATCTCCACTGCTTTCTTTGATGGCACAGAAGTTTGATGACCTACCCACCCTGTCAAGATATTCCTCACCCATCATAGAGCCCATCCTTCCAGGATAGTTGTAGAGCATTATTGGAAGATCAGCTGCTCGGTCAATTGCTAGTGCATGAAGCGCATTTTCTCTCTCTGTAGGGAGCGCATAGGGAGGTGTTGCTATTAATATTCCGTCCGCTCCAATTTTGGCTGCCTCCTCTGCAAAGAAAACTGACTCTTCAGTTCGAATGGCACCAGTACCAACAATGCAGGGAACTCTATTATTAATGATATCCTTACTTATCTTCATTACCTGAAGGCGCTCTTTAGTATCCTGAGCATAGTACTCGCCAGTTGTTCCAGCAACGACAATCCCATGAACACCACTGTTAATCAGATCCTCAATCATAGGCTCGATGGCGTCAAAGTTTATTGCATGATTGTCATCATACGGTGTAAGTACTGGCGTATAAATTCCTTCAAACTTCATATGTTCTCCTAGGGGTTTGGCAAGCTAATTTTTGCCATCCTTCCCCCATCAATAGTATATACCTGTCCAGTTACAAAACTTGATTCTGATGATGCAAGCCACGAAACTAATGAGGCAACTTCTTCTGTTTTACCTGTTCTATTAAGTGGGTGGATACTTACCAATATTTTTTCTAAAATGGTCTGAATCAGGCATTGAGTTTATAAAGTCCTCATTTAGCTCTGTATCTATCCATCCTGGAGCGACAGCATTACACCTTACCCCATCCTTTCCATGATCGACTGCGATGGCTCGTGTTAGTCCATGAAGCCCAGCCTTGCTAGAACAATATGCCGCATGATTTGGATTAGCTCCTATCCCCTCAATTGAGCCGATATTAACAATACAGCCTTCAGATTCAATCAGAAAAGGCATAGCAAATTTACTCAATAAGAAGGGGGCTGTGAGATTAACCGATATTGTTTGATTCCAATCCTCAAGTGAAGTGTCCATCAACGAAGATTCTTTCATGATGCCAGCATTATTAACTAATACGTCAATGCGACCATACTTTTTAACAATGACATCAATACTTTTAGAGCAGTCTTGTTCTTTGCTTAGATCAAACTTAAAAGAGTCAAATAACTTTGATTGTCCTCTTTGAATGGCGCAAACGGTTGCTCCCTCTTCATGAAGACGCTCAGCGCAAGCAAGTCCAATGCCTTGAGTGGCTCCAGTAACAACAACAATTTTATTAGTAAACCGCTTTTCCACCATTAATCTCCACTAGTGAACCACAAATATAACGCGCCTCATCTGAACTTAAAAAAGACACCACATTAGCAATCTCCTCTGGCTCAGCTATATGACCTATCGGAACAGATTGATTCAATTCATTCAATAGCATCATCTGGATTTAAACCTCTTATTTCAAAACCTGTTCTGAGCATTGGTGTATTAACTTCGTTAGGACATACTGCATTGATTCGAATATTTTGATGAGCATGATCTCTGCCTAGGCACTTCGTCATTGCTGCTAATGCTGCCTTGGTAGTGCAGTAGATCAGATGATTTGGTCCTGGATTAATGCCCCAACAGGATGACACGTTGACAATGGATCCACCTCCAGCTTCTGCCATCAAGGGGATCGCAGCTCTAATGAGTCTAAACGGCGCTTCAACATTTATCTTCATTGATAGATCATAATCCTCATCAGAGGTCTGTGTGATGTCACCACGACGCATAAGACCGGCATTGTTGATGAGAATATCAATGCTTCCAAGTTTTTTTTGAACCTCATTTGCAAGACTATCACAATAATTTTGATCCAACAGGTCTCCAGGAAATGCCATTGCCTTTCCATTGCCGTGATTGATTTCATGAACAAGTTTGTTAGCCTGTTCTTCGTCCTTATCAGCAATTGCTAGAGTTAAACCTTGCCGTGAATATTTATTTACTATGGACTTTCCAATACCACCAGTGGCACCAGTCACAAGAACAACATTTGATTTATCTTTGACCATAGTTTAATGCTCCTGATTAAGTGCTTCCATTTTGGGAATTGTAGTTTCCCTTTTAGCGATGTAATCCAANAGCTCTTCATCTTTAGCTTGATCCAGCTTAGGCTCTTGATAATCTTCAAGTAGTTTTTTTGCCCCTTCAAGNCCTCTTTGAATTGTATCTTTACTTCCATCAGCCTGCCATTGCTCAACAGAATTATTGTCAAATAGTTTAGGCATAAAAAAGGCCCTCTGAAAATTTTCCATGGTGTGTTGATGGCCAAGGTAATGACCACCAGGACCCACATCTCTAATGGCAGCCAGCCCCTCTTCAAAATCATCCCATCTCACTCCTTCAGCCATTCTATAGCCCATTTCGCATTGCTCAGCATCAACCACAAATTTTGCCATTGAGCAATGCATTCCAGCCTCATTCCATCCCGCAGAATGCCATATATAGTTTGCGCCAGATAACAGGACAGCCATCATTGTTGATGCACTTTCATAGCCTGATTGTGCATCAAAAACTTTTGATCCACCAAGCGTATTAGAGCTTCTCCAAGGGACTTTATAGTGTCTTGCCATTTGTCCAATCATAAAATTCATGAGAGAGATTTCAGGCGTTCCAGCCATAGGCGCCCCAGATTGCATTGATACCGTAGCTAAGTAATGGCCATAAATTGCTGGCGCTCCTTTGCGTATGACTTGAGTATAGGCGAGAGCAGATAGAGCTTCTGCATTGACCTGAGCTACCGTTGGTGCAACACTTGCGGGAGTGTTGGCGCCACCAAGAACGAAAGGAGAGCAGAGAACAGGTTGATTGTGTGCTGAAAAAACCCTTAAAGCTGAGAGCATGGTTTGATCCCAAACTAGTGGGGAGTTTCCATTAATGTTGCCGGTGACTACTGGGTGCGTATCAATGAATTTTTCACCAAAGAGAATCTTACACATCTCAATTACATCCTCAGCATTCTTACCACTACTGGTCATACCCATAAAGGTCTTATCGGAGTGCTTCATTGATGAATAAGTTATCCTCAAATGTCTATGAGAAATTGCATGATCCATGGGTTCTACGATGTGATGGGCACTCGAATGAATGGCAGGGAGCATATGAGAAAGCTTATGAAAGTTAGCAAGATCATCCAGGGTAGGCATACGCCTTTTATTTTCAAGATCAGTCAGAAACGGAGCACCTGTCATTGGAACAAAGATAGAGTTATTTCCACCAATTTCAAGTGACTTCTCTGGATCTCGGGCATGCATTGTGATGCTCTCTGGAATTGATTTGATGAGTTCTCGAATTAGACCTCTATCAAAGCGCACCCTCTCACCCTCTACACTGGCTCCAGCTTCCTTCCAGTGTTCTAGTGCAATAGGATCATGAAATTCTACGCCAACTTCCTCCAGAATAGACAGTGAAGCGTCATCCATTTTCTCAATCTGCTCTTCATTCATTGGCTCTGTAAGAGGGATATTTCGACGTAAAGTCGGCAGCATTTCAATTTTGACTTTTAGGCGGTCACTTCTTCGAGCCGCTCTTCCAAGTCTTTCAGCAGAATTGGGCATATTAATTTCTTTCTATTTAATGAAAGTATCCTAGATTAATTAATTACTTAATGCAACATTTTTTTTCATGGAAACTTGAAAAATACTATATTTAGATATGTGCTTATATTCTTGATAAATCAATAATAAAGAGTAAAATTTAAATTTTTGAAAAATGAAATAAAATCATGTCTAATCTTTCTAACAACTACATTGCGGGCGACTGGGTAAAAGGCGCAAGTTCAATTTCTAATATCAATCCATCGAATACAAACGATGTTATTGGAGAATTTGCTCAAGCCAGTAACTCACAATTAGAGGATGCTCTCAATTCGGCTCAGGTTGCCCAAAGACAATGGGCTGCAACAGGCCTTGAGCAGCGTCAAGCTGTATTGATGAAGATTGGTGAAGAGATGATGGCGCGAAGCGCTGAACTTGGGGAGCTGCTATCCAGAGAGGAAGGTAAGCCAGTTGCTGAAGGCAAAGGAGAAGTATATAGGGCAGGTCAATTTTTTACTTACTATGCAGCAGAGGTCCTAAGGCAGGGTGGTGATACTGCGGATTCAGTCAGACCTAATATTGAAATTGACGTTCGCAGAGAGCCAATGGGAACAGTCGCAATCATCTCGCCATGGAACTTTCCAACAGCAACGGCGAGCTGGAAAATTGCTCCAGCACTAGCATTTGGTAATGCTGTTATTTGGAAGCCTGCGAACTTAACACCAGCAAGTGCAGTAGCATTAACTGAAATCATTTCCAAGCAAGATATTCCAAAGGGTTTGTTTAATTTAGTAATGGGCTCAGGTTCATCAATTGGACAGTCGTTGGCTGAAAGTCCAAAAGTGCATGCAATCAGTTTTACTGGATCTTATGATGTGGGTCGTCAGATTGCAGGCGCAGCCGCTAAAAATTTAACAAAGTTTCAGTTAGAGTTAGGCTCTAAAAACCCACTTGTGGTAATGGATGATGCTGATATGGATGTCGCTGTTGCGGCTGCTACTGGAGGTGCTTTTGGTAGTACTGGTCAAAAATGTACCGCGTCTTCTAGACTAGTTGTTCATGCCTCCATTCATGATGAGTTTGTAGAACGCATGAGCCAATCCACTTCAGCTCTTAAGGTCGGTGACGCGCTTCAAGAAGGCACTCAAATTGGTCCAGCCGCAAGTCAACAGCAACTTGATTCCAACCTCAAATATATGGCTTTAGCAAAAGAAGAGGGCTGTGAAGTGGTCTGCGGAGGTAACAAGCTTGAGCTTGATAATCCTGGTTTTTATATGCAGCCAGCATTATTAATTGGGGGAAACAACTCTATGAGAGTTAATCGTGAGGAGCTTTTTGCACCGATGGCTTGCGTCATCAAAGTTGCAGATTATGAAGAGGCATTATCGGTTGCAAATGACACAGAATTTGGACTTGTTTCAGGAATTATTACTCAGTCTCTCTCAAGAGCAAGTCACTTTAGAAGGAATGCAGAAAGTGGCTGCGTTATGGTGAACTTACCGACAGCAGGTACGGACTACCATGTCCCATTTGGAGGTAGAAAAAATTCAAGCTTTGGCCCTAGAGAGCAAGGAACTTATGCCAAAGAGCTTTATACTCAAGTTAAGACTTCTTATATTTCTAGCGGAAATCCATAATGGCGCACCCTTCACTATTTATTGATGCACTTCAATACAATAATTGGAGTGAGGAGATATTTAAGCAAATTAACCAAGGCGGTCTGAGTGCTGTTCACGTTACAATTTGTTATCACGAAGACTTTCAGGAGATGGTCCAAAATGTTATTGACTGGAACCGTCGTTTTGAGGACTACTCAAATTTAATTTTTCTTGGCCGAACTGCAGCCGATGTCAGAAAGGCTCAAAAAGAAGGAAGAACAGCAATCTTTTTTGGCTATCAAAACTGCTCCCCTATCGAAGATAATATTGGCCTCGTTGAAGTATGTCATCAACTAGGTGCAAGGTTTATGCAGTTAACCTATAACAATCAAAGTCTTTTAGGAACTGGCTGTTATGAAGAAAACGACCCAGGAATTACGAGAATGGGTAAACAGGTTATTAAAGAAATGAATAGGGTTGGACTAGTGGTCGATATGAGTCANTCCTCAGAGAGATCTACCCTAGAAGCTATAGAAATATCAGAGCGTCCTATTGCAATCACGCATGCAAATCCAACGTTCTGGCATCCTGCGCTGAGAAATAAGTCAAACGAAGTTCTAAAGGCGCTTGGAGAAAGTAATAGTATGCTTGGTTTTTCTGTCTACCCACACCACCTTAAGGANGGTTCAGACTGCACATTAGAAAGTTTTTGTAATATGATTGCCGATACTGCAGAAATTATGGGGATGAATAATATCGGTATTGGAACTGACCTATGTCAAAATCAACCTGATAGCGTTGTAGAGTGGATGCGAAATGGCACATGGACTAATGATCGTGACTTCGGTGAAGGTTCGGCCAGTTTTGCAGGATTTCCAGATCAGCCCGAGTGGTTTCGAGATAATCGTGATTTTGTAAACATTTCAAATGGTTTAAAGTCCATAGGTTTTTCTGAAAATGACGTTGAATTGGTCATGGGTAAAAACTGGTTAAATTTTTTCGACGCATCTTTTGAATCTTTATAATATTTATTATGTCTAGCGAAACTGTATTAATAGAGAATGAATCTGATTTTATGAGATCACCTGAAACGGTTATGCGTCTCGATAGAATGGGCTCATCTTTTCCTACCCGGTTGAGCTTTATGCGAACTTTGATTAGGCGAATGTCACGGGAGAATTGGAAATTTGAGAGAACGCGCCGTGAAGTTGATAAGGATGGNTANGGCTTAAGCGTTTATTCGGTTACTACTCCAAATAGAACCTACTCATTGGTTGGTTTTACACAAGAAATACCAGCTGACATGAGAACGGATAGAGTTATCGCAGAAGTTTGGGATGCAACCTTTAANCTTTTTGATGGTGTGCCAACACAAGAGGATATAGATTATTTGGCACAAAATACACCTAAGCAAGAAGGCGGTCGTTACAGACCAAGCGAACTTGCTTTGGCAAGGGCCAATAAAAGCTTAAGAGTATTTAAAAATGCTGTTGATTCATTATCAAAAGGTCAACAACCAGATCTAGATTTATTAACTTCTGTAGGTTATTTAATGAGAACTTCAGCAGTTTATGGAAGCGGTAANTTTGGGTGTGCAGATAGAGCTAAAATTGCTGATCGAGAAGAATGCAAAGCACCATTTCAAATAGAGTTACTCACTGTTTACTTAATACGTTGGTTTACGATTGACTCAGTTGAAGAGCTTGCAAAAGAAAAGGGTGGAAAAAAAGCTGTTAAATTTGATCAGACTACTCGTCAATTCATTGGAGTTGGAAATGCAACGGGTTTGGGTATGGCGCCATTTTTACTTAAGCACCCAGCATTAATCCATAACTGGGTTGTCGCAAAAGAAACAGCATTGGCAAGAGTCAGGTCCATTGAAACTCCAATTGTGGGAACTCTTGAGGTTTTCTTAAAGTCACTTCTTCAGGTTAGCCAGCATGTCGATGAATGGAATGTTGCAGATGAAGTTCAGTCTGCAAGAATTTCTCGTTTAACAGATGAAATTCAAGCTCTGAGAATGTGGTGTGAAAATGAATCAAATATATATAGACCATATCCATGGAATGGAATCTATCAGTATGTCGAGGATAACTTTTCTTTGGAATGCCAAGAAATGATTGTCTCCTTAATTATTGAGCCACATGGCACACTTGTTGATGACCTTGCAGATACAATGTCTTCAACTGTAATCCCTAAATTTCAGGCTGATATGACTTTATCTCACTTGAAAGAAGTTGTTGCTGATGCATATAAGTGGGCGACAACTATTGACTTCTCATTAGAAGAATCCCAACACCATTTTTGGTACTATTCTGAAGATAAATTAGAGCCCAGATTCGGTTCTAAAGGAGTCGATGATGGGGTTGATCAAGAAATGCCACTAGCTATTGGGCGCGATGTTCATGATTTGAATGAGGTATTGCAAGGCATTGACGATGATATGTCTATTGGAGAATTTGCAATGATGCACCCTCAGTTTAGGCATATTATTCGAAGGGTTCAAAATACTTTTGAAAGGCCTTACTCAGAAGTTCAAGATAATTTACTAAGTGAATCTATGAGGCCTCTCGATTTATTACGATTCAAATTAGCATTCTTTGGAGCGTCAAAGTTTGATCCAAAGTCAGATTTATGGACTCGAATTTCAATGTACCAAGGAGCACCAATGCCCGACCAGTTGTCGGAGCCAAACCACGATTGTTGGTCATTTCCTATAGCTGGAAAACCACAGTCTTATCCGTGTATAAATTGCACATGTCGAAAAACGGTTTAACGATTTCCTTAAACGAAGTTCTTTTTTATTTTACTCGTGCTGGGTTTGGTGTTAATGCATCCATCGGAGTTTCAGAAGACTTTGCCAGAAGCAATATCTGGATTGCACAAAATGGTTTTGATCCCTCAGAGTGCAGCCTTCTGGCACTTGATAATTTAGATAGCCAAACCAGTAGCCTCTCTATTCAGTTCGAAAAGACCGGCGATGGAAGTCACCTTTTTTGCCCTGAAGACAAAGTTTTGTCAGCAATTGAGGCTTCTGTAAGCTGCGTAGATTGGCTCGAGTTTAATGGCCTTGATGGAGACTTAAAATTAACTAATGTAGACTCCCCATTACTGGTTGTTTCTGCCCTTGGTGCAAACCAATGCACTGGTATTCAAGCGTCATGGACAGACAAAAGCAATAATCATTATGAGGTTAATCTAAAAGATGATATTGAGTGGGAAATTATTAGCTCATCAGAGGCTCCCATTGAGCTTAGCAACTATGCTGATATTCACATTTCTGCTTTTGATGTTAATAATAAAACTTCAATAAGTAATGGCAAACTAAAGACACTTAATATTGCTGAAGAAAGGCTGAAAACGCTTAATAATGGCGTTAATGTGGGTGATAAGTGGCCTGAAATCTATGAATATTTCTCTCGTTGCTTAGTGAAATCTAGCGCTGAATCGAGAGCTTCAGGTGCGGGTGCTGGTTTAGTAGATACAGATTAATTTAGCACTCAATAAAACTGACCGCTAAGCCACCAAGTGAGGTCTCTTTATACTTAGTCGACATATCTAGTCCAGTTCTCTTCATAGCGGCGATGCATTGATCTAGAGATATTAAGTGTTCTCCACTCTCTCTAAGTGAGAGTGAACTTGCAGTATATGCTTTAACGGCTCCGAAGCCGTTTCTCTCAATACATGGAACTTGAACTAGGCCTTTAACCGGGTCACAAGTCATTCCAATGTGATGCTCAAGAGCCATCTCTGCTGCATTTTCGATTTGTTCACTTGTTCCACCCCTTGCTGCACAAAGCCCTGCAGCTGCCATTGACGATGCAGAACCAACCTCTCCTTGACATCCAACTTCCGCTCCAGAGATTGAGCTGTTATGTTTAATTAAGCCACCAATTGCAGCAGCTGACAAAAGAAATTGTCGAATTTGTTCTTGTGAAGCAGCCTTATGTTTATAGTAGTAGTAGAGTGTTGCTGGCACAACACCTGCTGCACCATTGGTAGGCGCCGTAACGACCATATGTCCAGCAGCATTTTCTTCATTAACAGCCATAGCGTATGCGCATAGCCAATCACTAGAGCCTGCATTTTCCTTATCATTTTCGAGACTTTCGTTCAATTGTTTTGCTCGTCTTTTAGTGTTCAAGCCACCTGGTAAAATACCTTCAGTAGATAGGCCTTTTTCAACACAAGTTTTCATTGCATTCCAAATTTTGTCTAGCTCTAAATTGAGTATTTCCTCAGGAAGATTTTCTAATTCGTTTGCTAGCTTCATCTCCCAGATCGTCTTTTTATTCTTCTTTGACATGTCCAGCATTTGGTCTGAGTTGTCAAATGGATATGGGTAGGCTGAACTTGGTTCAGCGGCTATTGGGGCCTCGACACTATCGATTTCTGCTAAGGTAGATATAAAGCCACCACCAATCGAAAAGAAGGTGCTAGATAATAATAATCCACCAGAGTCATCTAATAGTTCAAAAACAAGACCATTTGGATGCTGTTTGAGCGAGTTTCGAGTATCGAAAATAATATCTTCTTCCGAAAAGAAAGATGCTGAAATATCATCACTTATATTGATAGTTTTTGAGTTCCAGGTTCTATCATGAACCTCATCCATATTTTC
>JGI26255J51710_1000984_pt1 | contig 10519 bp, 9 predicted proteins | sample SaaInlV_135m_DNA_2_FD_51710 | JGI IMG/M metagenome (IMG submission 51710)
ATCATCTTGAGGAACAGCAACAGTTGGAGCAAAGGTCCAGGCAACCCCGGTAGAAAGAACCTCCAAAGCAATTGCCTCCCCTATATCTTTTAGNAAAGCAGCATTAGCCGTCGCTCCAAGTCCAATGTTATGAGGAAATAAAGTAGCACCAATTAGATTATTATGTCCGTGCACAGCATCTGTTCCCCAAAGTACAGGTATCTTTACTCCGTCAACCTCTATCGAAGCATCATAAAACTCTTGACTCAATTTTTTCCAATCATCTGCTGTGCTGTATTTATCCCGATTAGGCGCTGTATTGCCTCCATTAAGCACTGATCCGATATGATATTTTTTTACATCTGCTGGTGATATGAAATCTAAATCTCCCTGAATAACTTGCCCGCCGCCCGACCTTTTGCTCTATGGACATTTTAGAAAGCAATTCAGTAATAAGATTATCATTTGCACCATAAGAGTACTTACAAGTATTGACTCTAGACCAATCCTCTTCAGCTGACAGACTCAAAGATAATATCAATGAAAGGATAGATAATTTAATTGTTAGTTTGTTCATTGGATCTCCTGTAATAATTAAAAATGAGTGTCGGAGCACTCTATTAGCCGCCTTGATTGGTTTAGTAAATAGTAAAGGGGAAAGTCTTCATCTGTATGCGCATGGTCTAATAGCTCTCGTTTAGCAAGATTCGGCACTAAAAGAATGCATCTTTGGGTGCTAAGCAACAGAGAAGTGCCCATAGTCCTTCTGCGATGCGGCGGATCTCCCAGAGGTATCTCGGAACTATATATTTCATGGGGCGCCTCAGCATCAAATAGCCTGTGTTCTTGGTCCAATAAATCTGGAAATAAGGAGGCAAAATGACCATCTAAACCCATGCCTAGAAGCACAACATCGAAGGGCAATTTTAGTTGAGGAACATCTAATAAAGATTCAGTCAAAGAGAGGTACTTGGCAGTCTTAGCATGATTAATCAGGAGGTGCTGCATTATTAAAAGTTCATTAGAGTCTTTATGATTTATGTCCACAAGACGATCATCACCTAAGATGATTGTGACATTACTCCAAGGAATATTTGCTAAACTCAGATGTTCAAAAATCTCTAATGGGCTGGTGCCACCAGATACAACAAGAGATGCTTGGCCCTTTTCTCTTACACCATTAGCTAATGAGGATGCAATTGATTGTGCAATTCTGAAATTTAGGCTTTCCACTCTAACGCGCGTTTCTTAAAAAGAATTTATTAATGTAATTAAGATTGCCATGCAAACAGGTCATTTCTTTTTGAATTAAAAAAACAGGGATATTCGACAAAATATCAGCATGCATAATCTTGCGATTCATTAGGAAACATTCTTTGAATTTGAGTGGATTAATATGCTGCATTAAAGAGCGCATGAGGCCGCCAGCTAAGAAAATACCATTGCCTGGCATGTAAGCAAGAGCGAGCTCAGAAAGAACCTGTGGCAAGCACACAAGAAATTGGTCGATTGATTTTTTGGCAAGGTGATCGCTGTTGTATGACATTAGAATCTCTTCAGAGCTTTTCTCTAATCCAGAATATTCTTTATAGATATTTGAGATCCCTCGTCCTGAAATTAAATCTTCCAAAACATGAAAATCCTCCGAATAATTTAACTCGGATCCTATTAACATGGAGTTAATAGAAAAAGTGCTGTTGCCTATCTCTGTAGGCAATACAATCTGGTTATCTACTACCAATGAGGCTCCCAGACCTGTTCCAGGACCAAGTATCAATGCAGTCTTGTTAAAGCTCTGCCCCTGAATAATTGTGTCCATATCACTTTGATCAAATAAGCTTAGGCTATGACCAATAGATTCCCAGTCATTAAGAACATGACAGGAGGAAATATCAAATTTTTTTAAAACCTCATTAGCATCCAATGTAAAGTCTCTATTGGTCATAGAAATAGAGTCGTTGAGTCTAGGGCCTGCGACAGAAAAAACAATATGTTGAATGCTTGGATCTTCGGTCAAAAAATTAGCTATGAGCGCATCAAATGATTTTAAGCAGCTTGTGTTATTTTTCTGGGGATTAATTAACTCACTCGAACCGATGTTGGCAGAGCAGGTTCTAACATTGGTCCCCCCAATGTCCACTAAGAGCACGCGAGCTTGATCCAATGCTGTCTCGGGATTAATTACCATAATAAGAAATATATGACACAAAGAATCGTTATCACCACAAAGGTATTTANGTTAAAGGCTCTAGAGGTACTAAAATCTATGCCTGCTAAATTAATAGCTTTTGGTTGATCAGCGTAACCTTGAGCCAATGCAGTTATGTAACACCCAAGTCCTGACAAAAAGAATACGACACCCATTCTATGGATATAAGCAAAATCAGGAAAAATATTACTAATAGAGATGGACAGAACCAAAGAAGAGATTGCTGCAACAAGAACAGACATGGTGGTAGCCTTTTTCCAAAAGAGTGCAACCAAGAAAATGACTAGAATGCCTGGTGTGAAAAGACCAGTAAACTCCTGAATATACTGAAATAATGAATCAAAGCTATCAAGCAATGGCGCAATGCATACTGCCACAAGCAAACCAACAACCACTGCTATTCTCCCAGTTTTTATTAAGTTAGATTGACTCACTTCAACGGGAGAAAATGTTCTATATATATCCATTGTAAATATTGTGCCGATGCTGTTAGTCATAGAAGCAAGTGAAGATACTATTGCAGCGATTAAAGCGGCGAAGGTGAGGCCAAGTAGTCCATGAGGCAATAATGTCATCATGCTGGGNTAAGCCTGATCAGATTTAACTATGGCAGGAATTAATTCCATTTCCATTGCCATGGCAGCACATATGCCAGGCAAAACGATAACAACTGGCATGAGCAATTTAAGATACGCTGCAAACATCACTCCTTTTTGCGCTTCTTTCAGTGATTTGGCGCCCAGAGCTCTCTGGGTAATATATTGATTAAAGCCCCAGTAAGAAAAATGACCTATCCAGACCCCCGCTCCAATTAAAATCCATACTCCCGGCAAATTATTGTAGGAGGGATTGTCTGGGGAAAGAATCATGTCAAATTTTTCGGGCATAGCGTTAAAAACAATCCCGAGGCCCTGAATCACTCCACCGGAGCCAGAAATCTGATTTAGTGCAATGTATAACACTGCAAACCCACCAAAGATCAATAATACTACCTGCACTATGTCGGTCATAGCTACCGCTTTCAACCCTCCCGACAGCGAGTATGCAAGAGCAAAAACTGCCAACAGAATGCACCCATACATTGCCTCAAGACCAGTCAATGAATTGATAGCGAGGGCTCCAAGCCACAAAACAGTTGTTAGATTAATAAATACATAAATAATTAACCAAAAAACAGATAGGACTAAGCTCACTCTTTTATCGAAGCGTTGCTCCAGAAATTGAGGCATGGTGTAAATTTTTTTCTCAAGAAATAAAGGTAGGAAATATTTTGCCATCACTATCAATGCAACTGCTGCTGTTAACTCCCAAACTGCAATTGCCATGCCTACAACAAAACCTTGCCCTGACATTCCGATAATCTGTTCAGCAGAAATATTAGCAGCGATCAATGACGCTCCTATTGCCCACCAAGGCAATGATCTGCCTGCCAAGAAATAATCTTCTGATGTTTTCTCTATGCCAGACTTATCTCTAGAAACATATTGAGCAAGACCAATAATACCAATGCAATATATACCCAGAATTAAAAAATCTAAATTATTAAAATACATAATACCGCCCCTAGTAATTATTGATATCGTTGTCAAATAAGCTAAATTATCATTAAAATAGTAAGATAAAGCAAATATGTCTCGTCAAATGCCTGTAACAATAAAAGATGTGTCTAATGATGCAAAGGTTTCCATCAAGACTGTATCGCGAGTTATCAACAAAGAAAAAAATGTTGCGGAGAAAACTAGAGAGCTTGTTGTTAAATCTATTCAGAAATTAGGTTTTAAGCCAAACAGAAGCGCTCAAAGCCTTAGATCAAGAAAATCTCATATGATTGCATTGCTGTATGACAACCCCAATAAGCATTACTTGGCCGATATTCAAAGAGGAATTCTAAGGCTTTGCAAAGAAACTGGTTATAACCTAGTCATACAAGAATGTGATTATACAGACCCTCAACTAGCATTAGAAATTTCAAAATTTATTGATGATTTTAGCATTGATGGCTTAGTCATTACTCCGCCCTTAAGTGATATGCAGGAATTCTTGAATTCACTGGCCGGCACTGAAGCTGAATATTCCATCATTGCTCCAAGCACTACTCTCAAAGATAGCTTGTATGTCTCTTCAAATGATTATGAAGCGAGCTACGCGATGACAAGTAAGATTATAGAGAAAGGACATAGGGATATTGCTTTTATTAAAGGTCATCAGAAGCACTCAGCGTCTGCCTTGCGATTTGATGGTTTTTTAGCTGCGCTCCAAGATAATGATGTGAAATTAAACATCGAATGGGTAAAAGAAGGAAACTTTGGCTTTGATTCTGGTTTTAGCGCTGGGTTGGAGTTACTGAAATCACAAAACAAACCTTCTGTTATTTTTGCCAGTAATGATTATATGGCTGCTGGGGTTATGAAAGCAGCGCAAATGAATGGCATTAACATACCGCTGGAATTATCTCTTATTGGCTTTGATGACTCTCCAATAGCAGAGCAACTCTGGCCCTCATTAACTACCGTTCGCCAACCGGTTGAAGAAATGGCTTACCATGCTGCAAGATTATTGTTGGGTAATATCGATGGTCTGAGTGAGACAATTGCATCAAAAGAGTTTAAATCTGAGTTAATTGTTAGAGAATCCTTAATTAATTTAATAAATTAAAAGACTCACGAATTCCACTCACAACAAATTCAATTGCTAGGGCGCCAAGTAAAATACCAAATATCTTTTGAACCACAATAATAATAGTCGGGCTAACTCTCTTGGCAAGATTCGCTGAAAGCCACATCGCGATTGCTGCCAGAGCAACGATGATTAGAATTGGGCTGAAATTTATCAGCACTTCAATAGGATCAGAAGAGCGTTCTTCCGCAAGGAGCAAAGCAGCTGTCATTGCTCCAGGCCCAGCAATCAGTGGAGTCGCAATAGGAAAAATTGCAAGCGTTTGAAGTGATTCATCATCCAAGGCAACATCAGCTGTATTTTGCCTGCGTTCTTGCCGTTGCTCTAGAACCATCTGAAAAGCTATTGCTATGAGGAATAAACCACCTATGATTTTAAAAGAGCTCATTGATATACCCATAACGCTCAATACAGACGCTCCAAACAGCCAAAAAGCAGAAAGAATTCCCAGCGAAACTAGGCTCGCATGAATATAGACTTTTTTAATCTCTTGCTTGTTAAGCCCCTGGGTAAGACTGGCAAAAATTGGAATCAGTGCGATGGGATCAACCGCAACAAATAACAAAATAACACTTTCTATAACTTGCTCAAACATATTACGTGGAAATAATTTGAATGGAGTCAGTATGAGAGGCAGAGTACACTCCTCCAATCAACACAAACTTTAGTGATTTTTTAGGTCTCACCTTCGAAGCAAGAATGGCCTTAATCTTGGTAATTGTCAAAGATTGATTAGAGATAGATTTTAAAAAATGAGGTTGCATGCCACCAACCAATGAGAGGTGCTTAAAAGTTTCCTTGTTATTGGTGAATGCGTAAATAGGCATTCTAAATGGTTTGGTGCTTGCAATAACATCAGCAGTTTGACCAGATCTCGTAACAACAACTATCCCGTTAGCGTGAATTCTAGAGGCAAGATCTCGAGCGCTAATTGCCATATTTTGCCAATCAGATTGATCGTTAAGAAATTTCTCATAGCCCAGCGTTCTAAAGTCTTCCGTTTTAGTGGCAATCTTTTTTAGCATTTTGATGCAGTCTACTGGATACTTCCCAACACTCGTCTCACCTGAGAGCATAATTGCATCTGCACCTTCATAAATGGCATTAGCAACATCAGTAACTTCAGCTCTGGTAGGTGTTGGATTAATAATCATAGACTCCAAGAGATGTGTTGCAACAATTGAGCGTTTTCCCCACTTTGCAGTTGCATACATGATTCTTCTTTGAATATTTGGCAAGTCAGCAAGATCAGTCTCAATTCCGAGGTCACCTCTAGCGACCATGACAATATCAGCCGCCTGAGTAATTTCATGAATATTGTCCAGTCCTTCTTGATTTTCAATCTTCGCTATTATTTTAGCTGACGATTTCTTTTTTTGAAGCATTGTTCTTAAGTCATGAATATCCTGAGCACTTCTGACAAAGGAGAGCGCAATAAAGCTAAGATTATTTTTTATGGCTAGGTTGATATCTTTACGGTCTTTTTTAGTTATTGAAGGAAGATCAACCCTTACACCNGGAAGATTGACGTGGCGTTTGCTCCCAAGCTTGCCGCCATCAAGAACCTTGCAAGTTAAGTTCTCTTTATCTTTTGATAAAACTTTAAAGTTAATTAAGCCATTATCAATACTTATTCTGGAACCCTTGGAGACACTATTAATTAGTCCCTTGTAATTGATTCTTATTGAAGAAGTTTCAACATCTATATCATCTCTTATAGTTAGCTTCACAATGTCGCCAACCTTTAAATCTATATCGCTTTGATTAATTCCAGTTCTTATCTCAGGTCCCTGAGTATCAAGCAATAATCCGATGGGGCCAAACTCAGCAGACTGCTCTGTATTAATTTTATTGGCAGTGTCGATAATATGTTGTGCATCTCGATGGGTGGCATGAGACATATTTATTCTTGCAACGTTCATCCCTGCCCTATGAAGTTTCCTCATTACTTCATAGCTGTTAGAACATGGGCCGATAGTAGCAATGATCTTTGTTTTTATGTTGTTCATATTCCGCACTATACCTCAAATACTATTCTTACGAACTATTTGACACCGTTGTCATTGAGGGAGTATTCTTGAAAAGAATTAACCAATCATTCAAATGAAAATATTTATATTTGGTGGGACTGGAGATCTAGCCGCTAGAAAACTACTGCCTGCGTTGTATCGCCATCACAAAGCGGGAAGAATCAGCAACGAGACTCAAATATATGGGATTGGGTCAAGGCAAATAGACACAGAGCAGTATAGGACTGATACCAAGAAGCATCTTCGAAACTACCTAGAGGCAAGTGAACACACTGAACAAAGCCTTGAGCTGTTCGTGCTAATGGTTACTTATAAGAGAATTGATTTTAATGTTGCGCATGATTTTCATTTGTTGCAGAAAGATACAAATTCAAACAATAGAAACCTGTTTTACTTGGCAGTGCCTCCCTCATTCTATAAGACAATCGCAGATAATCTAAGTGAGCAATCTTTGATTGGCCCCTCCTCCTCTATTATTGTTGAAAAACCTATCGGAAGTGATTTGCTTTCATCAATTGAAATCAATGAAGCGTTGGCTTGCCATTTTGCAGAAAATCAAATTTTTAGAATTGATCACTATCTTGGAAAAGAAGCTGTTCAAAATTTACTAGCTCTTCGATTCGGAAATATATTGTTCGAAAAAATTTGGTCTAATGTTGCTGTGGACCATATTCAAATTACTGTTGCTGAGACTCTGGGGCTAGAAAAGAGAGGTTCTTACTACGATCATACTGGTGCAATTAAAGATATGCTACAAAATCACCTATTACAAATCCTATGTCTTGTGGCCATGGAGCCCCCAACCAGTGTTAACTCAGAATCTATTAGAGATGAAAAGCTGAAAGTGCTGCGATCCCTTCGAGACTTGGATGCACAGTCTATTGCAGAGCACTGTGTTATCGGTCAATACAAAGATGGTGCAATTGATTCAAAACCAAAAATTGGCTACAGAGCTGAGGAAGGTGTTAAAGAAGAAAGTGCCACTGAAACGTTTGTTGCTTTAAAGGTATGGATAGATAATTGGCGATGGTCAGGTGTTCCGTTCTTCTTAAGAACCGGTAAGAGACTAGGAGAAAAACGCTCTGAAATAGTCATACAATTTAAATCTGTCCCGCATAATATTTTTGATTCAACGAATACTCAGAAAGATAACCAGCTAATCATAAGACTGCAGCCTGAAGAAAGTATCAAGCTCAAGATTATGATTAAAAAACCTTCGGCCTCTGGCTTTCACTTACAAGAACTTCCATTAGATTTACTATTCACCGATTACTATGAAGATGATCATTTGGATGCATATGAAAGACTATTGATGGATGTTATAGATGATAAGCCATCATTATTTATGCGGAGAGATGAGGTTGAAGAAGCCTGGAATTATATTGATCAGCTCATTGCGTCTATTTCTGAGGGAGGCTTGGGGCTATCAAAATATAATGCGGGCAGTTGGGGTCCTTCAAGCTCAGATCTGCTTATCGCAAAACATAATTCTAAATGGATCAATGAGGAAGACTAAAAGATGAAAACGATCAATGCTATAAAAGATAGAATTCAAAAAAGAAGTGAAAACACAAGATCAGACTATCTTCGGAATATTGATTTCTGGAAAGAAAATTCGCCCAATAGAAATAACCTGGGATGCTCAAACCTTGCTCATACTTATGCCTCATGCAATAGCAAAGCGCCGACAGAGAGCCTTAACATAAAAAAATTTGTAGGCATCATAACTGCTTACAATGACATGCTTTCTGCACACGCACCTTTAGAGGCATACCCTAGAGAGTTGAAAAAAGAAGCGGCTAAATTAAATCTACATATTCAAGTAGCTGGAGGTGTTCCTGCGATGTGTGATGGCATTACTCAAGGCGAACCAGGAATGGAGCTTTCATTATTTAGCAGGGATTCAATTGCTCTATCCACCGCCATTGGCTTATCTCACAATGTATTTGATTCTGCAATTTGCATGGGTACATGCGACAAAATAGTTCCTGGATTATTGATTGGAGCTCTAAAGTTTGGTCACCTGCCAGTTATTTTTATTCCAGGCGGACCTATGGCAACAGGAATCTCCAATTCAAAAAAAAATAAAACTAGGCAATCCTATGCTGCCGGTGAGATTGAAAAAATAGAGCTGCTGACTATAGAGCAGCAAGCTTATCATTCTGAGGGTACATGTACGTTTTATGGAACAGCTAACACAAATCAATTGATTGCAGAGGCCATGGGCTTCCAGCTCCCTGGAGCAGCATTCACCCCTACTGATTCACCTATCAGGAATTGTCTTAATAATGAGAGCCTTAGATCACTAATACGTATGATGGATGCTGAGATGGGATTAGGGGAAATGTTAGATGTAAAAAATTGGGTTAATGCCATCATTGTTTTGTTAGCTAGTGGAGGCTCTACAAATCTTGTAATCCATTTAATTGCCATGGCCCGCTCAGCCGGCTACATCATCACAATCGAAGATTTTAATGATTTATCTTCAATGATCCCTCTTCTTTGTCAAATCTATCCAAATGGAAACGCAGATGTAAATGAATTTCATTCCGAGGGAGGAATCGCTAGATTATTAAAAAATTTAATAGATGGTGAGCTAATCTATGAAGATATTCATACAGTGGCTGGATTAGGTCTTTCGCACTATACAAAGGTTCCAACCATCGGAGCTTCTCAGAGTAGTGAACTGCAATGGGAGGAATTGGCAATGCATTCCCAGCCCCTTAAAAGTATTACGACTGCTCATAAACCATACAAGCCGAATGGTGGAATCAAATTTATTGGTGGTGATATCGCAGAAGGTTTAATAAAAGTCTCTGCATTAAAAAATGAAAATGAGATTATATCCGCTCCTGTAAGGGTATTTTTAACTCAGGACGAGGTACTAAATGCCTATGCGCATGACGAACTAAATCAAGATATGATCCTAGTGCTGCTAGGACAGAGCCCGTCAATCAACGGAATGCCTGAATTGCACAAGCTCACGTCTCCAATTAATGTTTTGCAAAAAAGAGGTTATAAAATTGCGTTAGTAACAGATGGTCGTATGTCCGGTGCATCCGGTTCATTTCCAGCTTTAATTCATGCTGTTAGTGAAAACAATAATCTATATAAAATTAGANCAGGCGATATACTTACTTTAGACCTGAAAGAGCGAATGCTAACCATTAACTCTGATGAGTATAAAAAAAGAGCAGCCATTGAAATTGCACCTAGCAATATTGGGCTCGGCAGAGAATTATTTAAGATGTTTAGAGATAATGTTAGCTCGGTAAAATTAGGGGCAACAATTTTTCATGACTAATAAGAATAAAATAATTCCTAGAATTCTTCCTACCCTTACCCTCTCTTCGATAGAAGAGGCAAAAAAAGTGTATGCAGTATTGCAGGCAGCAAATATTAATTCAATTGAAGTAACTCTAAGACCCTCAGTATCTGATGAAGCTATAGAGTTCCTTGCTAATCAACCAGAAATTAATTTAGGTTTAGGCACAGTTCTTAACGTCACGCAGCTTCTTAAGTTTAAAAGTCTAAATATTTGCTATGCAGTGTCTCCAGGCTTTAACGAAGATGTGCATGATTACTGCAAGAAAGAGGAGATCGCTTATATTCCGGGTGTTGAAAC
>JGI26255J51710_1000985_pt1 | contig 10515 bp, 7 predicted proteins | sample SaaInlV_135m_DNA_2_FD_51710 | JGI IMG/M metagenome (IMG submission 51710)
TGGATGTTGGTTTGGAGCAAATTAAAGCGGGGATGGCATGGCACTATAAACGTTATCAGAACGAGCAATCTAAGGAAGACAGAAAGTCTTATTCTAGTGCTGAACAGGTAGCTAAAAAAAATCAAGTGGGTTTGTGGAGTGATAAAAATCCAATACAACCGTGGAAATGGAGAAGAGATAAGCGATTAAAAGTTCTTTATCGGACATGCATGGAGAAAACGAAAGGGTGCAAGGACAAAAAATATGCTAAAGAACTTGGGATTGATGTTGAACAACTTAAAGGTTTTTTAGACGAAGCTATTAAGAACGAAGACAAAGCGATTAGGAAAGCATTTGAGGCTAGTGGACTTGAGGAAGAAGAGTTTGCCACGGAATTCAAGGTTTCTCCAGAAAGACTCAAGAGTATCCTGAATCCTAAATAGGAAGTGCATAAAAAGAGTATGATAAGTGCAAATTTTTCATAAACCTAAAATAACTTTCTTNTTATTTTTTCTTTTTGTGACCAGTTGCGCTGGTCCTAATACTCATATCTGCCNCCCCGGGAGTAGCCTGAGTTGTTTAAATGCCATGGAAGTTTGGGGACAATCAATCAATAGAGTGGTGGTTGCAAACTTTCCGAATGAACTAGGGTTTTATAAACCCGTTGTGCATAAGGCGAACTTTTCAAATGCTTGGGTAACCACGGGTGGGGAGATTAATATTACCTTTAACCTTTTAAGAAACTTAGGTGAGGCGGGAAGAATATGCGTTATATCTCATGAACTGGCTCACTTGAAAAGTAATCATTATTTTTCCAAGGTAGGGATATCAACATTTACTTCTGCTGTAATGTCCGCAGCAGGGACATTTGTGCCTGGACTGGGTTATTTAGATCATCTCGTTAACCCTGCGATAACAAATTCTTTCGGTCGCCAATTCGAACTAAGCGCTGACGAGTTGGCAGTTGAATACATTAAGAAAACTGGATTGACCCAAGCTGATTATGTGAAATTTCTTTATTGGATGAAGGAAAACCTTGATGGCTCGGACCGTTCTACAACAGTCTCCATTTTCTCAACTCATCCTGCGACGCAAGAAAGAATAAATGAACTCATAGAGAACTAGGGGCAACGTTCATTTTTAAGTACATGCCCTGCTCGAGGGTTTGTTATGTTCTGGAAGCTATTTTTCCCCTGATGAGGGTAAGTTTTATTGTGTTTACCGTTGAAAACATAAGCTTTTTAAAGATAACCAACTATGTTGTCCGGGTTGCCAACCGTAGTCAGATTTTTTCTTAACAAAGTTTGATGTCTAGTGTCAGAAAATAGTTGACAGTAATGCGATTTTCTTCGATCATTCCTTCTTCTCAAGGCTAAATTTTAATATATTCAAGTAACTTTCATTATTGGGGTAAAAGCAATGTCGGAACAGCCAGATATTATTTACACAAAAGTCGATGAAGCTCCAGAGCTTGCCAGTGGATCCTTCCTTCCAATTATTCAATCATTCGCAGGGGTAGCTGGGATTAGGATCGGGACAAAGGATATTTCTCTTGCAGGCAGGATTATTGCGCAGTTTTCAGAACGTTTAACGCCAGAACAACAACAACCGGATGACCTTGCTCTTCTTGGTGAGATGGTTATGCAGCCAGATGCGAATATTATCAAGCTACCTAATATCAGTGCTTCGAATCCACAAATTCAAGCCGCTGTCGCAGAACTTCAGTCTCAGGGTTACAATTTGCCGGATTACCCGGAAGATCCAAAAACTGACGAGGAAAAAGAAATAAAGGCTAAGTTTGACAAGGTCAAAGGTAGTGCCGTAAACCCGGTTCTTCGACAAGGAAACTCTGATCGTAGAGCCGCGGTTTCAGTGAAAAATTATGCAAAAAGCAACCCGCATAAAATGGGAAAATGGTCCAAAGATTCTAAAACTAATGTCGCTCATATGAGGAGCGGAGATTTCTATTCTAATGAAAAATCTTCTGTCATTTCCGACCAGGCTGCGGGAAAAGGTAAGATTGAGTTTGTAGGTGCAGATGGAAATACCACTCTACTCAAAGACAACATTGCAATGGGCGCGGGCGATTTAGTAGATGCAACGAAGATGAGCCGAACGGCTCTTCGCAGTTTTATTAAGGATTCTATTGCCGAGGCCAAAAAACAGGGTGTTCTTTTATCTCTTCACATGAAAGCTACGATGATGAAAGTTTCCGACCCCATTATTTTTGGNCATGGCGTGACTGTTTTCTTTGACGATGTTTTCACAAAACACGAAAAACTTTTCAAAGAACTGGGTATTAATGCAAATAACGGCTTGGGTGATGTTCATGTGAAGATCAAGGACTTGCCGGCTGACCAAAAGGCAGAAATTGAGTCAGACATCAAGGCATGCATAGAAAACGGTCCTGAACTAGCAATGGTAGATTCTGATAAAGGAATTACAAATTTACATGTCCCCAGTGACATCATTATCGATGCTTCAATGGCTGCTGCGATCCGGGCCTCTGGAAAAATGTGGGATCCAGCTGGAAAGGAAGCTGATACTCTGGCTATGATTCCAGATAATAGTTATGCGGGTATTTATCAGTCAGCGATTGATTTTTGTAGGGAGAATGGTGAATTCGATCCTACCACGATGGGAACTGTTCCCAATGTTGGCCTCATGGCACAAAAAGCTGAGGAATATGGATCGCATGACAAAACTTTTGAGATATCCGGCAACGGTACGGTTCGCGTCCTTGATGGAGGGGGTAACGCTTTGCATGAAATTGCTGTTGAAAAAGGGGATATATTCCGTGCTTGTCAGGTTAAGGATATTCCCATTCAAGATTGGGTTAAACTGGCTGTCAAGCGAGCTCGATTGTCTGAAACCCCGGTAGTTTTCTGGCTCGATAAAAACCGGGCGCACGATGCTAACATGATTGAAAAAGTAAATACCTATTTAAAGGATCACGATACAAATGGTCTGGACATTTCGATCATGTCTCCTGTCGATGCTATGAATCATTCATTGAAAAGGGCAAAGGAAGGAAAAGATACCATTAGCGCCACGGGAAACGTGTTACGGGATTATTTGACGGATTTGTTTCCGATTCTTGAATTGGGAACAAGCGCAAAAATGTTATCTATCGTTCCCCTGATTCAAGGTGGAGGCCTTTTCGAGACCGGTGCTGGTGGATCTGCTCCTAAGCATGTTCAACAGTTTGTCAAAGAAGGGCACTTGAGGTGGGAGTCTCTGGGTGAATTCCTTGCACTCTCAGAATCTTTTGCGCACTTAAAACAGGTAAAGGGAAATACCAAAGCACAGGTGCTGGCCGAAACTCTGGATAGGGCTACCGGGAAATTGATGGAAAACAAAAAATCTCCTGGCCGTACGGTGGGCGATTTAGATAACGCAGGTACTCATATTTACGAAACACTCTACTGGGCAAAAGAACTGGCAGCTCAAGATGACGATGCGGATCTTAAAGCAAAGTTTGCTCCCATCGCTGAACAACTTGAAGCTAAAATAGATACCATTTTTACTGAAATGAATGCGAGTAATGGACAGGCTAAAGACCTTGGCGGTTACTTCCGAACAGACCCGGGAAAAGTCGCACAGGCCATGCGTCGTAGTGCAACATTCAATTCAATATTGGACAGCTTGAATTAAGGTTGGTTGAGGGTATTTTTTTCTACTCAAAAATAACGAGAGAGCTACTTACTGAGTGACTCTCGGTGTTCTTCCAGTAAAAGTTTTAAGGGATCCGGTGGTTTTTTGCCGGGTCCTTTTTAATTTTGGTTTCTCGAGTTATTTTTAAATCACTCTAGCGTATAAGTAAGGCGTAGGTGGAAAGAACAATTGATGGTCAGCCACAAAAAAACTCTTTCAGGAATTAATAAGTGGTTTGATTTTCGATAGGTTTCTTAGAATTTGTTCGTTACATTTTAGACAAATCCAACCTTCACCCGAGAAGATCCAGAACTCATCTTCTACCCATTCCTTTGCTTCTTCTTCTGTGTCACAGTACTCGCCAGCTTGGGAACACTCGGCAGATATTTTGATTTGGCACTCCACTGCAAACCGGTTATTTTTTTTTATGATCAACTTAAAATCCTTTTGATGACTACCCTTACCCTTAAGGGGAAGAATAGACTAAGAACTACTTATCGTAACCTCTAAGTTCGGGTCACAGTAGCCTTTTAAGGCTCTCTCAATTGCCGCTAGGGTCCCTCCGGTTGAACTTGGGCAACTTCCGCAAGCACCTTGATACTTGATGATGACATTATTGTCTTCTACCTTGATAACTTCCAAACCCCCTCCATCATTTGCTAGGGCTGGCCGAATTATCTCGTCCATTAAAGACTCGATTATTGATTCTTTTTCATCATTAGGAAGGTGAGGAAAGGTTTCGCGGTCAATCGTTCCAACGAAAGAATTTTTTTTTACTTTTTCAGGAGGTTTTACTCCTGGTGGAAGAAGATTTTCTTTTATCGCACTTTTTACGTCATCCATGAAGTGCTCCCACGCTTTTTGGGAGAACATGGTGACCGAGACATAACTTTGGCAAAGGAATAACTCTATAGCACCTACCTTAAATAAGGCCTGAGCCAGAGGATTATCTCCCGTATATTCGTCATCGTCCTCCCCTGAAGAAAAAGAAAGAGAACCATTAGCTACGACCGGACCCTCCATTATAAACTTGAGTGCCGCTGGATTTGGTGTTTCTTCTATCCGTAATATTTCCAAAATAAAGATCCTTAATTAGGAGTGACCTAGTATTAGATGCTTGGATTTTAAAATAGATTTGGATGTGTTGGTGTGAGTGTCCCGGGACAACCTAATTTAGATTTTTATATAGTACATTCTCTTATAATGGTTTTCTTTCTTTGTTCCTAGAAGAATTTTGATACTCTAGTGTTTTTTTATTTAAATTTACAATAGTTATGATTTTTAAAATCATTGATTCTTTTGAGAAAATAAATTATCAATTGAAGATCAACGGAATATTTTCGAGACTTTTTGGGAAGTTATTTGGACCCTTAAATGTTCAGATAAAATTATTATGGTTTATGGCTTTACCGATCAAGATGGCCAAAGCCTCAGGGAATAAAGTACTTAAAGGCTTTATATTAAAAGGCCTTCATCTTGTCATCAATTTAATGTTGGCATTGTGCTCTTAGTTGGGGTACTATTAAGTTTCGGTTGTTGGTTGAAGCCGTCAGGAGAATTAGTGGTGCTGATATAGAAGAGAGCTTTTCCTTTTAGGTTGAGAGATGCGGATCTTAATACGATCCTTGTTTGAGTTTAACTTCCTCCCCTCCCTCCATTTTTCTCAACGATTAAAAGTCAATCATATTTATTAAGACGGTGCTTGTTGTCTCGACCAAGCTTGAATGGTTGTGCACGCATGTGTCAGTCTCCATTTATTTTTACTTAAAAAAGGAAATTATGTTAGCAAACTCATCTATTCAATCAGTGCAAACGGGTTTTGAAGCTTTAAATCTTATTAATCCTATTTGCAAAGCACTTCATGAAAAAAAATATACTCTGCCTACGCCTATACAGGAGCAAGCTATTCCCTATCTTGTAAAAGGTCGAGATCTATTGGGGTGTGCTCAGACAGGAACTGGAAAAACAGCAGCGTTTGCTCTACCGATTCTGCAGTGGCTAGGGAAAAATCCGGAAGCTGTAAACTCAAAAGGTGTTCGCTCTTTAATTCTTGCGCCAACCAGAGAATTGGCTGTTCAGATTGGTGAAAGCTTTCGAGTTTATGGGCGCCACCTTAAAATCAAACAGACAGTAATTTACGGTGGTGTTAGACCCGCTTTACAAATACGTGCTTTATCGCGGGGTGTGGATGTCTTAGTTGCTACTCCTGGAAGGCTTCTAGATCTTTTAAACCAGAGGCAACTACGTTTAGATAAGGTTGGAGTTCTTGTTTTGGATGAAGCAGATCGAATGTTAGATATGGGGTTTCTTCCTGACATCAAAAAAATCTGTTCGGCTATTCCATCCAGTAGGCAGACTATGTTGTTTTCGGCAACGCTTCCAAGCGAAATCGTCAAGCTCTCTAGAAACTTTTTAAATGACCCGGTGAAAGTCACCGTCAACCCTCCATCTAGTACGGTTGATAAAATTGAGCAAAAAGTCATGTTTGTGGACCGGGAAAACAAATCTGACTTATTGGAATATATTCTAGGGGAAGATGAAAGTATTCAACGGGCGCTAGTTTTTACTAGGACTAAACATGGGGCCGATAGGATAGCAAAGAGATTGAGCAAGAGGAAAATTCCCACAGAGGCAATTCACGGGAATAAATCACAGTCTGCGCGCTTGCAGGCGCTAGGAAAATTTCGGTCTGGAGCAGTGAGAGTTCTGGTTGCAACAGATATTGCATCGCGTGGATTAGATGTTGATGGGATCACTCATGTTATAAACTACGAATTGCCGAAGGAAGCTGAGAGTTATGTTCATAGGATAGGAAGGACAGCTCGTGCAGGGACAGATGGGATTGCCTTGTCGCTTTGCGATGCTGGTGAGAAATCTTATTTGAGAAGGATCGAGTTAGAAATCCATTGCTCTATAAGTATTGACCAAAATCACCCCTTCCATGCTCAATCCATAGCTAGTAAAAAAACCGGAGTAAAAAAATCGAGTTCTAAAAATTTTTCCACTGGTAGAGGGAGAGGGAGTAGAAGCAAGTTGACCACGCGCTCTGAAGGGAAAAATAAAAATTTTTCTTCTTCACGAAACCGTTCATCAGGAAAACCTGTAAGTGGNAAAAAAAATATCAGGAATAAAAGAGCAAGTTGACTGGGAAACTTTGTGTAANGAGTTGGCAAGATTAGTATAAAGAGGTTTTTTTTATTTGAAAAAGATATGCCTTTCCTTTTGATTCCAAAAACCCCTTCCTTTTTTATTAAAGAGGAAGGGGTTTTTTTTGATTGATTTGTTAAAGCGATTTACTCTTCTTCTTTTGAACTCAAAAACCTTCACAGTCATTACTTCAAAATAAGACCCGGGNTACTTTATGTTATCTCTTGAACAGTTGAAAAATANTATTGGNCCATTTTAGATTACGTTGTATCGTGGTATTGTGAACGGAAGTACTTGAGTAATAAGGTCGAAACTACCCGAGGTCATGCTGTGAGAGTCGATCGATGTTTTTGGTTATATTTGTTGGAGTGCGAGAACGGTTCATTTTATACCGGTTATACAAAAAATCTTGCCATTCGTTACTATCAGCATAAAAACGGAAAACAGAGTGCAAGATACACCCGTAGTTTTAAGCCAATTAAAATCGCTCAATGTTGGAGATTGTTCGACACTATTGGGACTGCTTTGAAAGTGGAGAGATTTATAAAAAATCAAGATCGAAAGATCAAGTTACTCTTAGTGGAGAACCCTGAAGACCTCAAACCAAGGGTTTTGAAAAAAATGGAGAAGGAGTTGATCTTACTCCCATTTGATGTTCAACAGGTTGAGAAAGAGTCGGCAAAAATGGATTGGAGAAAAATCAAAAGTGGGTTTGACCCATTTGCGGATATTCCAATGTTCCATAAAAGATAGTTAAAGGAGAGGACTGGATTGTTATGGAAGATTGTCCTTGTGGGACGGGATTTCCGTATACGGATTGTTGTGGCCCGTTAATTCGTGGCGCGAGTCCAGCGGATACGGCAGAAGATTTAATGCGGTCTAGGTTTTCCGCTTTTGCAAAAGGGCTGTGGAGTTACCTGGAGCAAACCAGATACCCTGATGGTCAGGAGTTGAGTGCATGGTATAAGACAAAATTCATGCATGATGAGATTGCTTGGACAAAGCTTGACATTCTAAACACTATAAAAGGCGACTCCTGTGACGAGGAAGGGGAAGTCAGTTTCATAGCACATTATGTAGAAAATGGAGAACAAAAAACCCTTCAAGAGGTGTCAAGGTTTATTAAAGAAGAGGGAAAATGGTTTTATAATGAGCATGAGTCTAAAATAATTTCCTCTGCTCCTCCCCAAGCGGCAAAAACGTTCGCTAGAGATCAACCTAAAGTGGGTCGTAATGCTCCGTGTCCCTGCGGGAGTAACAAAAAATATAAAAAATGTTGTGGTNAGGGGTAGTCTTTTTCATCTTTTTTAAAAAATTTGTATTGGACTTCTAAGTTATGAAGAATATTTTACGGTGGTGTTTTAAGAATATTACACAAAAATATCCTGCTAGGATTTTGGTTGTCGCACTCCTTTTAAGTGGATTGTCTATTTATATTTCTACGGGTTTGTCTTATGACTCGCGAATGGATAATTTGCTTCCTAAAGACCTACCTTTGATCAAAGAGTTTAATGAAGTTATTTCTAAAACAGGTGGTTCTGGCCCTCTGGTAGTTGTGCTTGAGGGGTTAGGCCAGGATAAGGCGCCTTTAGTTATTAGTCAGCTATCCCAACGGTTTAAAAAGGTTAGCGGGACACAATATGTCGACTCACAATTGCCAAAAGAATTTTTAAATAATAAACAGCTTCTTTTATTGTCGCGTAGTGAATTGATTCAACTAGAATTACTGGTGGATGAGGGTATTCAATATGCTCGCGATCAATTGACAGGAATTTCAGTGGGGAAGGAGCTTTTTAACCCGAAAAAACTGCAAAAACTTTCTGAGGACTACCAGTTTTTTGATGAAATCAGCCCTTTTCATAAAGGGAAAAAACAAAGAAATTATTATATTTTTGTAAAACCAAAAGGGACGGTTACAGATACAACATTCACTAAGGAGTTTGTTGATGATATTCGAAGAACCATTGATGATTCCGGTTTGGAAGGTGAAATTTTAAACCTAAAAATAAAACTTACCGGCTCCCTGATAGTACGTTTAGAAGAAAATACCTTCATCATAAATGACTTAGAAAAATCTGCTTTGCTGGCGGCTTTTTTAGTGGTTGCAATAATATTGATGTATACGAGATCTTGGTTTTCCATTCCTCTTATTATTTTTCCATTGTTGCTGTCAATGACGTATACGTTCGCTTTGACTCGTCTAGTTATTGGGCATCTTAATGTTATTTCTGGGTTTCTTGTAGCAATATTGATGGGACTGGGTATTGATTATGGAATTCATCTATATATTCGTTTCAAGCAGGAATTGCTTAAGGGGAAGTCTATTCCTGAAGCAAGTGAGATTGTGGTGACTCAGGTGGGACGGTCTGGAATGATTTCGATGTTAACGACCATTAGTGTGTTTTCAATACTAAGTTTTTCTGATTTTCTTGGGTTTGCTGAATTCGGAAAGATTGCAACAATGGGGATCATAAGCGCTTTTTTTACATATATTTTTTTATTTCCTGCCCAAACGATTTTTTATGATCGGGTAGCGTGGTTAGGGAAACCAAAGCCAAGGTTGTTCATGTTGAAAATTTACGACCTGTATTCTAGTACACCTTATTTTCTTTCATTAGGATTTTTGGCGGTCTTGTTAGTCAGTTTTTATCTTTTGCCCCAGGTTACATTTGAATATGATTTTCAGAAATTAAGAGGCGATTCTCCGGAGGCGGAATATGAGACGAAAAGTACAAACGATTTTGGTTTCGCTTTTTCGCCAACCATTATTCTCGCTTCGAACAAAAAAGATCTATTTTACACCCATCAGGTATTGGAGAAGATCAAAGAAAAAAATGGAAAGCATTCAACCATAGGAATGCACTATTCACTGAATAACTTTAGCCAGTTGGAGTTTGAGTCAAAAAAAGAAATCCTTGAAAGAATTCGTGGTTTATTTTATGAAGAAAAGGACATTATACGGTTTGCTTTAGGGCACACTCGATTTGAGAAGTTTAAAGAAATGCTTGCCGCTGAGCCATTTGACGAATCAGCTATTCCCGAGACCCTAGAAAAAAAACTTACTGCTAATGGTGATTTTTTATTGCTCATGTTTTCGCCTTCAGATAAAAATTTTTTCAATGTAAAAAATGTTTCTCAGTTATCTGAGGAAATAAAAGATTTAAAAAGCATCCTTCGGCAGAGGGATGTTTCTGTGTCGATATTAAATGAAAACCTTTTGGCCGCCGAAATTATGGATTGGGTGAAGCAAGAAGGCCCGAAAGCAATGGTGGTGGCTATAGGCATTGTTTTTCTAATTTTAACTCTTGACCTTCAAAGTATTTTGCTCGCGGCTAAAACTTTTCTGCCGTTACTGACTGGGTTGGTTTTTACAGGAGCCATTATGGCTTTTTTTCAAGTCAAGCTTAACTTTATAAATATCGTTATGCTTCCATCAATTATAGGTATTATGATTGGGAGTTGTGTTTATTTAAGTCATCATATTTTAGATTATTCTATTGGTTCAACGGTCAAGTCTGTTCAGGAAACAGGGAGCGCTATAATACTGTCTGCTTTAACAAGCTTGGCAGGGTATGTAAGTCTTAATATGGCTCACCATGTAGGGGTAAATTCTATTGCAACCGTAGTAGAGATTGGGATTGTTGCTTGTACTGTTTGCGCGTTATTTATGTTGCCTGCGTTGTTTGAGTTAAACCTTGGGAAGGCAAGTAAAGATAACTTTAAAAAAACAAATCG
>JGI26255J51710_1000989_pt1 | contig 10506 bp, 9 predicted proteins | sample SaaInlV_135m_DNA_2_FD_51710 | JGI IMG/M metagenome (IMG submission 51710)
CGTAGACCTCACCATCTTTCTTAAATGCATAACAAGAGTTTGCAAATTTCTTTTCAATTGACTTGACCTCATCTAAAGAGATTGTTTTAACATCACCACCAGTTTTTTCTTTCCAAAGTGTTTGATAAGCAATTGTACCTGCATGGGCTAATAAGTCAGTAATATGGCGACAACCTTTTTCTCCACCCAACATTTTAATTACTTNTCTATTAAAGCCTGCTATTAGATATTCACCTTTTAATTTTTGACAATTTTTTACCGCTTGTGGACAAACATTATAAGGAGATGCACTAATAATCGCTTCTATATCAATAATTTTTCTGTCGTCATCGAGGGTTAACCTGACAGCCATATCATGTAGAGGCTCGCCAGCACTAATATAGCCTCTATGCATATTTTTAAATGAGAATGTCTTACTATCAATGAGAAAAACTTCGATATCCCAAAGCCCATCCTCTCTTTTATAGCCCTTACCTTCAATTGTTCTATTGTGCTTTAAATCCCTCTTAACTGGCTTAGATAGCATTTTTTTTCCTTATAAAATCCGACTTTTAGATTTATCGTGCTGTTGTTCTAATTCTATCACTAAATCTTCAACACTGGGCACATTGGAAATAGAGCCAACACCCTGTCCTGCTGAAAAAATATCACGCCATCTCTTGGCAGTAACTTTGCTTATATCAAAATCTACTTTGAGTTTTTGTTTTATGAGTGGCATTATCATTCTCTTTATATCACTCAATGTTTTTTTAAAGCCACCATCTTGAGTTGAAATCCCGGCATTTTTCAAAGACTGCTCTAGCCAATTTCCGTTAACACCTGTAATTTTATTGGACTTAACAATCTCACTTGCTGTAGCGTTTAGTATCATCTCTTTGTATTCATCAGTAGCGTCACTTTCTTGAGTTGCGATAAAGCGAGTTCCCATGTANGCCATATCTGCACCTAAAGCCTGAATCGCTAGTATAGAATCACCCGAGCTGATACTTCCACCAACAATAATTATGCCATCAAATATTTCTCTTACCTCTGAGACAAAAGCAAAGGGAGATAAATCTCCAGTATGCCCGCCAGCTCCATTACANANNAAAATTAAACCGTCTACNCCAACACTAATTGCTTTTTTTGAGTGATATAAATTTATAACNTCTGAAAAAACNAATCCGCCATACTCATGNACTTTCTCTACAACCTCCTTAGGGTTTCCGAGTGATGTTATTACGATAGGGGGTTTGTACNTAAGGATTAAATCTAAATCATCATTACTTCGAGCATACATCTTACTNACAATAATATTAACTGCCCAAGGAAGNGCATCTTTGCCAGTACCTANGGCTGCTGTTATTTCTGAAAAGGTTTNATCCAAAGCTTCCAATGTTCGACTATTCGCCGTTGGGAATGAGCCAACAATTCCCGCCCTTGATGAGGCAATAACTAGCCTTGCGTTGGACACAATAAACATTGGCGACTGAATAATTGGCAGTCTTAATTTTTTGATAAAGTTTTTATTTTCCATTTAATTTCTTATATTTTTGATAATGCCAGCAGCGCCCATGCCAGTACCTATACACATGGTGACCATACCATAATCAATGTTTTCTCTTTGCATAGCTGATACTAGAGTTGCTATGCGTATAGAACCCGTTGCGCCTAATGGATGCCCAAGAGCGATAGCACCGCCCAGTGGGTTGACTTTCTGAGTATCCAAACCTAACTCACTAATGACGGCCAAAGATTGTGCTGCAAATGCTTCATTGAGCTCTATCCAGCCAATATCATCAAGACTTAATCCCACCGATTTTAAAACCTTAGGGACAGCCTTTATAGGCCCAATACCCATTATTTCTGCAGGAACACCTGCAACTGAAAAGCCCATAAATTCTGCTTTCGGTGTTAGGTTATATTTCTCGACCGCTTCTTCACTAGCAACTAGAACAGCTGCTGCTCCATCAGACATTTGTGAGCTATTTCCAGCGGTCACTGAACCATCCTGCGCAAATACAGTTCTAAGCTTGGCTAAAACTTCAAGGCTTGTATCCTCTCTCGGCCCTTCATCCTGAGAAACGGTTTTAGAGTTTGATGTGTACTCCTTAGAATCTATGGAGTAACCATTTTCAATTGTAGTAATTGGTGAAATTTCATTTACAAATGAGCCGTTGCTATTAGCCAAGATTGCTTTTTGGTGACTATCAAAAGCAAACTCATCCTGAGATTCCCTTGAAATATTATATTTCTGAACAACCTTTTCTGCTGTCAATCCCATTCCATAAGCAATTGAAATATTTTCATCAGACAAGATTTTTGGATTCATTGATGGCTTGAAGCCTGTCATAGGAACGCTACTCATACTCTCTACTCCGGCAGCAATCACTAGATCTGCAGAACCTGACTTAACAAGATCTGCTGCATTAGATACAGATTGTAGTCCTGATGAGCAAAATCTATTGAGAGTGTATGCTGGAGTCGAGTCCGGCAAGCCAGCAAGCAATGTTGCTATGCGTGCAATGTTAAGCCCTTGAGGGCCTTCTGGCATTGCNCAACCAACAATAATATCATCAATATTTTTATTAATTTCTTCGCTNGCGTCAGATGCTATTAGGACACTTTTTATCGCATGAACTAATAAGTCATCCCCTCTAGTTTTAGACAGCAANCCTCTNACTTTACCAACTGGAGTTCTTTTTGCATCAATAATATAAGCTTTTCTCATCATATTCTCCAATTAATTACGAAGTGGTTTACTATTTCTCAGCATGTATTCAATTCGGTCCTGAGTTTTCTTAGTGCTTAAGAGTTTAATAAAATACTTCCTTTCAAGATCTAGAATCATTTGTGAATTAACCGTAGTATTTTCTTCAACTTTTGANCCAGTCATTACTTTNGCAAGATGAGTAACAATATNATTNTCATGCTCCGATATAAANTGCCCTTCATGNAGATTTGNGACCTGTGCCATAATATTNGCATAACCCGCCTTACCAACAACTTTAAAAGTTGANTCTAAAGGGGACTTAAATCCTGAATCAAGTAATGCTAATGCCTGCTGTTTTGCAACATAAAGCAATTCATTTGGGTTAGCAATAATNACATCATCAGCTTTTAAGTAGCCCATCTCNTTTGCTTCTAAAGCGCTTGCAGAAACTTTGGCCATAGCAATCTGCTCAAAGTACTTAGAAAGNAATGGAAANATATCATCTGNCTCTTTATTGGTANACGCCCTTAGNGTCATTTCCTTGCTACCNCAACCTGCNGGAAGAGCTCCNATACCCACTTCAACTAGGCCGATATAAGAATTCATTGATGCAACNACTTTGTTGCAATGCAAAAGTAACTCACAACCNCCNCCCAAAGCCAATCCATCAACTGCTGCTATGGTTAATATTTTGCCATGCTTTAAACGCATAAATANTTCTTGCAACATAGCAACAATCTTTTTAATCGAGTAAAGTTTTCCTAGTTTAGGTAACTCTGGATGCATTAATTCAAAGGCCTTCTTCTTAGCTTTTGAAGTAACGCCTGGGTCTTTTTCTAAAAGGCCTAACTTAATGGCTGAAATGATTTCATACAGATTTGCTCCAGCACAGAAGTGCTCTTGTTCCTGCTTAAAGATTAATGCATTAAAACCATTATCTTCAAGAAAGTCAAGGCACTTTGGCAGCTCAGTCAAAACGCTTGAACTTAAAACATTCATCTTCGTTTTAAACGAAATGCTAGCAACACCATCTCCTATATTAACTAGCTTAGTTGACTCACCGTCTAGCAAAATTTCTTGTTGATGCTGCTTCTCACCTTTTAACAGAGGTTTGAGTAACTGCCTGTCATAGACTGGGTGAGAAGATCTAGGAGTGTATTGATTTTTATTTGGATCATAGGCTCCTTCATCTGAATAAACAAAGGATTTATCAAGAACCCAAGATGGTAAAGACTCGCTTGAGAGGGCTGTTCCATTATTGATATCCACGTTCAAGCTATCTCTTACTTCACTCCATCCTGTGAGTTGAACTTGTTCAAATATACCTCTCTGCCATGCAAAGCCTGATTTTAGAGCTAGATCAACACACCTAACTGTTTCAGCAACATGCTCAAGTTGGTAGCAAGCATAATGAAATACATCTCGATGAACAGACCATAAAAATTGAGCTTGAGGATCATCAGATTTGGAAAGGGTGAGTAAAGAGTTTTCGATATTTCCGTTTTCTTTCAGGATTTTTTTGACTTCTGCACTAATGGTTTTATCTGACAGTCTATATTGATCTGAGGCAGGATCATAAACATAAATATCCTTACCTATTTTTTCATATATTCCTTTTTTAGTCTTACTTCCAAGAGAGCCTTCTGCAATTAAATTGTCTATCCAATCTGGAAGTTTAAATAACTCTACCCAAGGGTCGTCTTTGGCATTTTCATAAATATTTTTGACAACGTTAGACATAACATCAAGACCAACAACATCAAGCGTTCTAAATGTAGCGCTTGCAGGCCTCCCAACTCTCTTGCCAGTTAAAGCGTCGACCGTATCTGCGGAAAGAGAGAAGTTTTCTGCATGCTTTAAAACAGCTAAAAAAGAAAAAACACCTATTCTATTTGCAATAAAAGCCGGNCTGTCTTTNGCATAAACAACCTCTTTGCCTAAAGCAGAAGTAATGAANCCCTCNGCCTTATGAAGTAACTTTTCATCGCTAAANGAAGTTCGAATTAANTCAACCAATGGCAAATATCTAGGAGGGTTAAAGAAGTGGACTCCAAAAATTCGACTTCTTAAACTCTCTGGTGAATGCTCAGCAATTTTNTGAATTGANAAGCCAGAGGTATTTGTTACTAATACCGCATCATCATTTACNTAAGGTGCAATATTAGAAAATAGCTGCTTTTTGATGTCTAAATTTTCAACAACAGATTCTATTATGAAATCGCATTTAGATAAAACATCCATCGTGTCATATGTTGAGGTTTTAATCAATCCAATAACTGACTGACTTGCCAAAGGTGTAGGCTTCAATTTTTTCATCATGTTAAGTGATTTAGATATAGCCTCATGACTAGTATCGAACATTACAACCTCAAATCCTAAATTAGCAAAGTGTGCTGCAATTTGACCGCCCATTGTTCCTGAACCGAGTACAGCAATCTTGCTAAAAGCTTTATCAAAATATTGTTTCATAGTTTTCCTATTAATTTACGTCTCTTCATTTTCAAAATCGTCGACCTTAAGAGATTCGAGAACCACATCATTCAGTCTCAACCAGTCGTCCCTTTCTTGGCTCGTTAAAGTTTTATTATCAACTAAGCCCTGTAACCATTGCTCTAGTGTTATGCTTGGCTGGTACTTATACCCTGCNTTTTTCGCTTTTTTTCTAAGTACTTTTAGCTTGATGCCTGCCTCATAGCCTTGAAACAAAATATAGAANGGATGACCTGGAATCTCTTTTAGGTTTGCACACATGCAGGTAGATAAGTTTTCTAATAGCCAATCTATATTGCTAATAGATTTAGAAGTAGAGATTATTAATCTGTCATCAATTTTAGCTCTTGAAACTGAAAATGGAAAAAATAAGAACTTCAATATCGCCTTAAAAAATCTATTAATTGGCATACCCTCTATATTTTNCATCATAGCCATGTCGGCTTCTTTTACTAATCCAAGAATGGATAACTTAAGGACACTTTTTACATTATCATCGTTTTGAAATTTTTCCTCGTATAGTTTCAGGCATGAGCTGATTTCATACATTGCAGAAATTGCATCCGCAAAACGACCAGAGATCATCTCTTTTCTCTTTAGAGAGCCTCCTAATAGCAATGAAGCAATATCAGTTATGCAAGCAAACTTTGCAGATAAGACTGATAAGTTGCGATAGTAAGTCTTAGTAGTTAAGTCGCCATAAGGTTTTGCTAATCGACCTCGAGTCCATGAAAATATAATTGCTCTTGCTATATTATTAATGAAGTTACTGACATGTTTAACTAGAGCCTTGTCAAAATTTTTTAATGAATTTTTACTGTCGTCATGGAGGGCATTTAGCTCATCCAGCATCGTTTTATGGCACCTAATCAAGCCCTGTCCAAAGATCATTAAGCTTCTAGTTAATATGTTTGCACCCTCAACAGTAATTGCGACTGGAGCGCCCGCATAGACATTGGCAACATAGTTTCTTTTACCTTGCATAACTGCTCTGCCGCCATGAATATCCATTGCATCAATCGAGGATTGTTGTAGTAGTTGAGTATTTCGATACTTAACTATAGCTGAAATGATTGATGGTCTATGTCCAGCATCAAGCGCCCAAGTCGACAAGTTGATGTTTGCCGTAGCTCTGAAAGCATTGGTAGCAAGATTTGAAAGTTTCTCTTGAATTCCTTCCATATTTGCTATAGGTATACCAAATTGTTCGCGAGTTTGTGAATATGTACTTGTAGTTAGGAGCATGGCTTGTGTAGCTGATGCTCCAGTAACAGGAAGCGATATACCTCTACCAACACTTAGACTTTCCATTAGCATTCTCCAGCCATGGCCGATCATCTTGTCACCACCAATAATCCAGTCCATAGGTATAAAGACATCTTTTCCATAGATAGGGCCATTTTGAAATGGCTCTCCAATTGGTCGATGACGTGTACCTATACTCAAACCCTTAGTATTGCGAGGGATAAGTGCACATGTAATACCTAAATCATTTTTCTCATGAAGAGGGTGATCAACTGGTAATAAGTTATCTGGGTCATATGCCTTAAAAGCCAGCCCTATAACTGTAGCAATAGGGGCAAGAGTTATGTATCGCTTTTCCCAGTTCAACCTTAATCCTAATACTTCATTGCCCTCATGCTCACCATAACAGACGATACCATTATCTATTAATGATCCGGCATCAGAACCTGCAACTGTCGAGGTTAGTCCAAAACATGGAATCTCTTTCCCCTTAGCTAAGCGTGGTAAGTAGTATTGTTTTTGATCATCTGTACCATACTTTAAAAGCAATTCGCCTGGCCCTAATGAATTTGGAACCATAACAGATATGCCTAAAAATTGTGAGGCCGAAGAAAGTCTCCCTACAATAATAGCGTGTGCAAAGTGTGAAAATCCAAGGCCATTAAATTCTTTTGGAATAATTAAGCCTAAAAAGCCTTTATCAAAGATATATTTCCAAACCTCTTTAGGTAGGTCTTGATTAGCAACAATGTCATACGAATTAATCATAGAGCACAGTGTTTCAACTTCATTGTCTACAAAGCTTTGTTCTTCATCTGTCAACTCAGTAGCTTCAAGATCTGATAATTGCTTCCAATTTGGATTACCTTGAAATAATTCTGCATCCCACCAAACGCTTCCCGCTTCTAGTGCAATCCTTTCTGTTAAGCCAATTGGAGGTAGTGATTTTCGCATTGAATTAAAAAGTGGCTTTGTGAATATTAAAAGTCTAATACTAGGAACAAGAAAGATTCCTAATAGAACTAATATACATAGTATGATCTGTGCACCTAGATGATTAGCAATGACGGCACCTGGATAAGTTAATCCTATAGCTAAAAGCCATATCTGCCAAATTTTTACCTGTGTCTTTACTAAAACAATTAAAAGTAAAACTATAGAAAGCAGAAATGAAAGTAGTGAATATTGAAATATTGTTTCAAGCATAAAATTTATCCTTATTTAGCGCCTAAAGAATAACAAATAGGCATTTAACTAATTGAGTAACAAGTATAGTTAAATAAATATAATTTTAGTTGACATAATATAATAAAATATTGATACTTTATCATAATTATTAGAGCCTTTATTATTGCTATTAACACATGAATATTAACAGTATGGTCTGGAGGTCAATCTTTAGACTGCAACAAATATACCCAAAAGAGGTGGGTGAAATATGCAATAGAATTGGCTTATCAGAATCGATATTATCTAATCAAAATTTAGTGCTACCGATTGATATATTTTTAAATTTTTTTATTGAAGCAGAATCTGTTTTTAATGATGACTTGATTACAATAAATTATGCAAGACTCGCTCAAATAAGACCAAACTATGCTGAGGCCTTAGGGTTAATGTTTGTCTACTCTAGGCATTTGAAAGAAGGATTTAAACTACTTAAAGCTTATATTAATATTGAGCTAGAAGGTATCAATGTCTTAATCAAAGAGGAACAAAGCGCTGTTAAAATTCAATTTATTGCAGACCAAAAAGTTAAGCATCCTTCAATATATGAGAATTTATGTCTCTCAATGCTTGCTGTATTTATTAGATCTAAACGATTTCAAATTAAATATATAAATACAAAAATAAATGCAATTGATGTCAGCTTAAAAGAGAAATCTATATTTAATTGCCCAATTAATCTTAAAAGTACAGAGACATCAATTACTGTTAGTCAGAACAATTATTTAAAAAAAAGTAGTATTGCAAATCCTAAACTTGTTTCTTATTTAAGTTCAATTGCAAGAAAAAGTTTGGAAGACAAAGCTATCAATACAACCCTTACTGAAAAAATAGAGATCTTAATGAGTAATTATGAAAATCACTACAACAATATTAGTATTCAGGAAATATCTAATCAGTTAGGTATAAGTGTGAACACACTTCGTAATAATTTATCTAGAGATAAAACAACTTTTCGGCAAGTATTTAACAACTATAAACTAATGAAATCAAAAAATATGTTGAAGGAGGGATTTTCAGTTAAAGTTGTCTCATATAAACTTGGATATTCAGACCCTTCTTCATTTATTAGGTGGTTTATAGATCAAACACAATTAACGCCAACGTCTTATAAGATTGGTTTAAAAACTTAAGTTAACTACTAAATTTAAGACAGTTTAGCCTTGATAAGTTGAGAAACATCACCCATGTCTGCTTTTCCATCTAGCTGACCTTTAAGTATCCCCATAAGCTTTCCTATGTCTTTCATAGAATCAGCCCCAGAATCAGCGATTGCTTTAGTCACAGCAGCATCAACTTCATCGTCACTTAACTGTTCAGGCATATAATTATTGATAATGAAAGCTCTGATTCTTCAACTTCAACCAAATCAGTGCGGCCAGCATCAGCAAACTGAGAAATAGAGTCTTTACGCTGCTTAACCATTTTTTGAATGACTACCAAAACTTGAGCATCATCTAACTCAATTCGGTCATCAATTTCCTTCTGTTTGATTGCCCCAAGAATCATACGAATTGCCTTAAGAGCTGACTTGTCTTTGGCTTTCATTGCCAACTTCATGTCGTTGGTAATGAGTTGTTTTAGCTGAGACATATTTTGAATTACGCTTGCACTAAAGAAAGCGCTTAATACATACGTTTACGGTGAATACGGTTTTTAGACATTTCTTTGTGAGTTCTCTTAACAGCAGCGGCTTTTTTGCGCTTATTAACCCAAGTTGGCTTTTCAAAAAACTCTTTTTTTCTAACATCAGTAATAACACCAGCTCTATCACATAGACGTCTGAAACGACGAAGTGCAATATCAAATGGCTCGTTCTCTCTTACTTTAATTGATGGCATATAATAATTCCTTTAAGATTCTTCTTTTGGTGCTTTAGTTTTAGTTTCTTCTTTTGGCGCTTCAATAACAACCTCTTCAACACTTTCAAANTCTACTAATTGAACTAACGCCATAGGAGCTTTATCTCCAGGACGAAATCCTGCCTTAAGAATACGAANATAGCCGCCAGGACGGTCTTTATAAAATGGACCAACCTTAGTAAATAACTTTGCAACCATTGCATCATCTCTTAACTTTGAAAAAATGTGGCGACGATTAGCAACACTATCTGACTTTGCTCTTGTAATTAGNGGTTCAACAACACGCCTAAGCTCTTTTGCTTTTGGCAAGGTTGTTTTAATTGTCTCATGCAACAACAATGAGTTCGCCATATTCTTAAACATAGCCTTTCTGTGCGATGAATTTCTGTTTAGTTGTCTACCTGACTTTCTGTGTCTCATTATTTATCCTTATTCACTCATTAAGTCAACTGGTGGCCAGTTTTCAATCTCTGTACCAAGCTCTAAATTCTTTTCAGTTAATACCTCTTTTATTTCATTAAGTGACTTACGACCCAAGTTTGGAGTTCTTAATAAATCTTGCTCAGACTTTTGAATCAAATCGCCAATATAATATATTTGCTCGGCTTTTAAGCAGTTAGCAGAACGCACCGTTAACTCTAACTCATCAACAGCAGATAGATACATTGGAGGGAAATCATCAGATGTTGGTTGTGGCTCTTCTTCTACAACTGGTTCTAATTCAACAAATGATGAAAGCTGATCTTGAAGAATTGTAGCTGCTCGCTTTACTGCCTCTTCTGCATCAACCGAACCGTTTGTTTCAATTACTATATTAAGTCTATCTAGGTTAACTTTTTGCTCAACCCTAGCAGATTCAATCGTAAAGCTTACTCGTTTGATTGGTGAAAAGCTCGCGTCCAACTGGATACTACCAATAGTCTCAGAGTCAACCGCTCTTGAAATAGCAACATCATAGCCAACACCTGTAGCAATTGAAAGTGTCATTCT
>JGI26255J51710_1000996_pt1 | contig 10474 bp, 8 predicted proteins | sample SaaInlV_135m_DNA_2_FD_51710 | JGI IMG/M metagenome (IMG submission 51710)
CCTGTATAAATGCAACTAAGTAAAGAGTTGGCGCCGAGTCGGTTAGCTCCATGATACTGATAGTCTGCTTCTCCACCGGCATAAAGACCTGGTATAGAGGTNGCTTGATTTCTGGGAGAACCATGTTCGATCATTCCGTTNCCATCAGTTTCATAATCAGTCCATAAACCACCCATTGAATAATGAACAGCGGGAAAAATTTTCATAGGAACATCCTTTGGATCTTCCCCTGTGAATTTTTTGTATATATCAATGATGCCACCCAGACGATCTTCGAGATAGTCTTTAGACTTGTGAGTAAGATCCAGATAGACCATAGGTTCTCCAGCTATTCCTAACTTTTGATTGTAGACGATATCGTGAATTTCTCGTGACGCAACATCGCGTGGGACTAGATTGCCAAACAGCGGAAATTTNTCTTCCAGAAAGTAGTTGCGTTCNCTATCTGGGATCGACTTTGGAGGTCTTGCATCACCAACTGTTCTTGGGACCCAAAGACGACCTCCTTCACCACGGGCAGATTCGCTCATCAAACGAAGTTTATCTGGTCCGGGAATAGCAGTAGGGTGGATTTGGATAAATTCTCCATTCCCATATTTGGCGCCTTGAAGGTAAGCCATGGTGGCAGCGGCTCCTGTGTTTACAGTAGAATTGGTTGACCGAACATACACTTGGCCTGGCCCACCTGTAGCAAGGACCACTGCGTCCCCTGCCAGTGTGAAAAGCGTATTAGTTCGTAAATCTTGTAGTACGGCTCCTCTACAGACCCCTTGAGAATCAAGAACAGCTCCTAGGTACTCATGCCACTCAAGAGTTTTAACTGCGCCATCGTGCTGGAATCGACGGACCTGCTCATCCAAAGCGTAAACTAGTTGTTGCCCTGTAGTTGCACCGGCGAAAGCGGTACGCGAATATAAAGTTCCACCAAAACGACGAAACTCTAAATGACCTTCACCAGTTCGATTGAATGCGACACCGAGACGATCCATTAAGTGAATGATCGCAGGTGCCTGATAACACATGTCTCTTACCAGAGGCTGGTGAGCTAGAAAATCGCCACCTTTAATTGTGTCGTAAAAATGGTTCTCTGGAGAGTCCCCCTCATTTCTTGCATCAATCGCGGCATTAATTCCTCCTTGGGCACACACGGAGTGGGATCGTTTTAAAGACTGGTACGATACGATAACGACTTCAGCGTTTCTTTCACAGATTTTCATTGCCAGAGAAAGGCCGGTCAGCCCACCCCCAATGACAATAATTTTTTTCTTACGTTTCGGCATTCAATTTTATCCCGGTTGAGTGGCTTCAACTCCGATAGGGTGAAGAGAAAATTCAAGGACGGTAGCAAGACCCATTATCGCAAGAACTAAGCCAAATAATGCAAAAACATAACCTGCATTTCTTTGCGCTCGACGTCCGATCAGAAGTCCCCAGGAAACACAGAACCCCCATAGACCGCTAGAAAAATGAAATGTAGCAGCGATAATACCGACTGCATAAATGATGCGTCCATCCCAGGTTTTGAACTCTTGGTTCATAATATCAATCAGATATGGAGCGGCTGCAAACTGAGTGTTCCCGTACCATATTTTGGGTACTACCGTTGTTGCTAAATGATAAACTAAAAACACGAAAATAATTGCCCCAGAAATTCTTTGCAAGGTGTACATCCAATTGTGTGGGTAGTTATAACGAAAAGGATTTGGCTTCCCAGAAAAATAGATATAAAAGCCGACTAGTGAGTGGAATAGAATCGGAATAATTATGAATCCGACTTCAATCCACATGAGGAACGGAAGGTTGTTAATTATATCTATACTTATTTGATAAGGCCAAACACCTACTGTCCGGAGAGAATTAATCGAGAAATGAAGAACCAAAAATGCGCCTACCGGGATGAGGCCGGTCAAGGAGTGTGTCTTNAGAATAAGGTAATGAATTTGGTCTNTCGTTCGCTGGTCCATAAGAACTTTTAAAACCCTANTTAGGGTTAATAAATCTTTCTAAGAACTTCGAATAATGGTCGGACTCAGAACCTTAAATAAATATCTCTATCTTGATAAAAAATAATTAAAATTGCTGTTATGCCAAATATATTTTTCAAATGGCTACTAAAAATCAGACTCTAAAATAGGCTTGGATCTAAAGCCCGGATCAACAGGTTTGTCACTAGAATTAATTTTAAGTGAGTCAGGGTTTTTGACAAAAAAAGATACCGCCCCGCACTTTGAACATACCTTAGGTTGGAGAGGAATTTTCTTTTCCACGCCATGGTCACGTCGAACTACCATAACCTGTTCCATGTCCCTCGAGGATCTAAGGCAAATATCTCCCTTGAGAATTTGTTCTCCGCAACTGGTGCATGCATCAAAATTATCAGTCATTGCATGACTTCCTTTATATTGGGGCGCGAAAGTTATATTTTTTTTGTGTTTTGTGCGTCAATTGTAACATGAGGTGCTTTGATGCTGGGAATTTTTATTTTTTTGATAAATGTGAAGTGGTGCAGGGTCTATGTGAGTAAGCGTAATGTGTTATTTTGATTTGTGTTTAGTAAATTCCTTAAGATTTATTAGTATGCTGGTAGTAAGATTTTGCATTTTATGAATATAAATAAAAACATACTGGTCTATTTAAAGCATCCACATGTGCAGGCATGGAATTTCTTGTCAAGCCACGGAAGGTTTTTGGAAAACAATGTCCCGGGTTTAAGAGTTTCGATTTGTTTAAACTCGAAAGAATTTTTGGATCGTTTGCCAAAAGCGGAGGTGGTAGTTGTATGGTTTTTTAATACTGATTGGCTTGAAAAAGCTCCCAATCTTAAATTTATTTTTACCCCGGCTGCAGGAAAGGATTGGATTAAATTAGAAAAGAGTACGGTTAGGGTGTCGAACGGAAGGTTTCATGGGCCAATGATAGCTGAAAGTGTTACAGGTGCTATTTTTTATTTTCTAAAAGCCTTTCATTTTTCAAAAAAAATGCAACTGCAGAAAAAATGGGCCCGGGTGAAAATTTCTGAACGCTTGGGTTCACTAAGGGAAGCAGAGTCACTATTTTAGGCTTTGGTAATATAGGTCAATGTATTGGAAAATTTCTCAAATCTTACGGTTGCATAATACAGGAATTAAAAGAACTCCTATCAAAGATCCAGATTATTTTGAGAGTTGTGATCGTGTTTTAAAGGTGGAAGAAATCTCTGAAGCCTTAAAGGCAACTGATCTTCTTGTTCTCGCATTGCCTGGAGGCGTTGAAACCAAAGAAATCTTAACATACGAGCTTTTGTGTAAACTTCCCAAGCATTGCTTTCTTTTCAATATTGGTAGGGGTAACGTCTATAAAGAACAGGATTTGGCTGCGGTTCTTAATGAAAAAAAAATAGCAGGAGCTTATCTGGATGTTTTTTCGATAGAACCTCTTTCGGAAAAATCATCTTTATGGGGAATAGATAATGTTCTTATCCAACCACATATTTCGGCGGCATCTCCCCACTATATGCAGCTCTTTGTTGAAGAATTAGCTGAGAAAATTCGTGATTTTAAAAAAAATATTCCATCAAGATGAACGAATCAAGAAAGGTCGTATTTTAATGTCAACTCTTTGAGTTGTTTTGGGTCTATTTCTGAAGGGGCCTGCGTCATCATGCAAGTTGCTTTCTGTGTTTTCGGGAAAGCAATGACTTCTCTAATCGATGGTGCATTTGCTAATAGCATGGTGATACGGTCTAACCCAAAAGCGATCCCCCCGTGAGGTGGTGCTCCATACTGCAGCGCATCTAGTAAGAAACCAAACTTTAACTCAGCTTCTTCTTTTTTGATACCAAGTAATTCAAACATTTTTTGTTGAATATCTTTTTGGTGAATACGGATACTCCCGCCACCAATTTCGTTTCCATTAAGAACCAAGTCATAAGCGCGGGCTCTCATTTCGTTTGGGTTAGACTCGAATTTATCTAAATCTTCTTCCAGTGGAGCTGTAAAGGGATGGTGCATTGCTGTATTACGTTTTTGATCCTCGTCATATTCAACCAACGGGAACTCTGTTACCCAAACAAGCTTGATTAGATTTTCATCGATCAAGTTGAGTAGTTTTGCTGCGCCTAGTCTTACATTGGCCAACGAATCAGCGACAACTTTTGGAGCGTCGGCTGAGAATACAATAGTGTCACCGGGTTCCCCTTTTACTGCTTCAATAAGATGGTCAAGCATTTCCTTTTCGAAAAACTTTATTATAGGAGACTGTAGTTCGTTTTGTTGAATCTTGATCCAGGCCATTCCTTTGGCCCCGTAAGTTTTAGCGATTTCGGTCAGGTCATCGAGTGCTTTACGAGAAAGAGAGTCAGCGCTTGCTTTTATGTTGATAGCTTTAACCTGTCCTCCAGCATCTAATGCTTGTGCGAATACTTTAAACTCAGCTCCTCTAACGACTTCACTCACATCCACTAACTCGAGCCCGAATCGCAAGTCTGGTTTGTCCGACCCAAATCGATTGATTGCGTCTTGGTATTTTAATATTTCAAATGGGGCTTCTACATTTATTCCTAGAGTTTCCTTGTAGATTTCAGTAATCATGTTTTCGACCAGAGAAAAAATTTGTTTTTCATCAACAAATGACATTTCCATATCTATTTGTGTGAACTCTGGTTGTCGATCTAGTCGTAGGTCTTCGTCGCGAAAACATTTTGCAATCTGAAAATACCTATCCATCCCCGAGACCATCAATATCTGTTTGAAGAGCTGGGGAGACTGAGGTAATGCATAAAATTTTTGTGCGTTAAGCCGGCTTGGTACTAGATAGTCTCGAGCGCCTTCTGGGGTACTCTTAGTTAGTATGGGTGTTTCTATTTCAATAAACTTAGCTTTATCTAGAACATTTCTTGTAATACGGGTGATCTGGTAGCGAAGTTCGAGGTTTTTTTGGAGCTCATCACTTCTTAAGTCAAGGTACCGATGTTTGAGTCGGGTAGCTTCGCCAACCTCTTGATGTTCCCATCCTGTAAATGGAGGAGTATTTGATGGGTTTAATATTTCAAATTCTTCAATAAAAACTTCTATAGTTCCTGTTTTTAGTTTTGGATTGACCATGTCCTCCGGTCGTGTCCTCACTTTGCCGCGGACAGTAATTACAAAATTTCCTCGTAATGAATGTGCTTCTTGGTGGGCTAACTGGTCAATCTGCGGATTGAGTACAACTTGTGTGAGCCCATACTTATCCCATAAGTCGATAAAGATAAGTCCTCCATGATCTCTTCGGGTATGTACCCATCCGCAAAGAGAAACTACTTCCCCAATATTTTTTTGTGTTAACTCTCCACATGTATGAGTACGTTGTTGCATTATTTGTCCGTATTAGATGAAGGTTGGGAGTTCGTCAAAAGACCAATCAAGATACTGAAAATGTAGGGGATTTGCAAGGGATAACGCTTGATGTGAGAAAAACAAATATTTGTACTTTTTTAGTTATTCCTTATAAGGGAGTGACTCAAAACCCAGTTTAATTTAATCCTTGGAGCCTAGTTTACGTGATTATTCTTCGTTAGTTATTTCTTGCTTCTGAGCCTGGAGTTCTTCTTCCAGGGCTTTTTGTTCTAGTGTTTTTTTCTCGACTTCAAAACGTTTTTGTTCTTCCTCTATCTGTTTTTTACGAACTTGTTGTTCAATCACCATAAGGGGTTTGACCTTAAGAGCGACTGGAATATTGACTGTGCTGCATGACCTTACGCAGACACCGCAACCAGTGCATATTTTTTTGTGAAACTCTGGTTGTTGATCCTTGTTCTGTGTGATTGCTCCAGGAATAGGGCAGTCAATGATGCATTGTTGGCAGAAGGTATCTCCATAAGCCTGGCATTTTTTTTTGTCGAGTATGACATATCCCATATTCACATCGCCGGGATTGTCGACAGGCAATAAGGCGCTATCAGGGCAAGCAGAAATACAAGGTAGGTCATCGCACATAACACAGGGCGTTTTCACTGGATCAATGTATGGTGTTCCCATAACCAGAAATCCAAACTTTTTGGGTGCCTTTACTATTGCATCTTTAGGGCAGGCGTGGATGCATTTATCGCATCGGGTACAGTCTTGCAAGAACTGCCGCTCAGTGATTGCTCCGGGTGGGCGAAGAAGAGGAACCCTTTTGGTGAATTTATCCACCGTTTCATTTATTTTTTCGATTTTATTTTGAACGGTTGCTACCGCAGGTTTGGCAAAAAAATGTACACCTTGCTTGATTAATCCTCGGCGGTCGTATTCGTGGTCCACATCATCATCCTCGACAACCTCTAGAATTTCTTCCGGTGTTTGATCTAACTTTTCTGTGGTTTTTGAACTGGATATTTCTCCTTCAGGAGCAGTCAGGTCGTTTTCTACCGAAATCGTCGGGTGATGTGCTTGCTCTTCTTCTTTAGGGTTAGGACGGAAGCGAGATATGAGACGTTTAAATAAACCTTTTTTTTTAGATGGGGGATGATCATATTCATGGTCAACAACTGACTCCTCAGAAGTGTCATCTGATTTCAAGAAATTTTCATCTCCTTCTTTCTCTTCATCGTCTTCTTCGGTTTCCTCGATGGGTTGTACATCAAGTTCAGCAGCAGACTTCATGAAATTGCCAAAAGAAAAAAGGTCGCGTCGCGACAATTGCTTTTCTTCTTCTGGCAGCTGCGGTTTTGGTGTAATGGTTTGTCTGTCAAGACTCAGTGGGCTTACTTCAGGTGAAGAGTCATCACCTCGCTGATCTTGGCTAATGACATCCATGCCAGCCGCACGCTTTTGAGGAATTTTTTTATTTTTGAATGTTTTTTTTGCTAGGCGATACCGAAAGTCCATGACTTAATTAACTGGCCTATTTATGGTTTGCGGGTAGATGTAGATGATTATTTCCATCCGAACTCTTCAGCGATGAATTTATAATCATGCCAGTTTTGAGCGTTAGAGTTTTCCAACATGTACTCGTCTGTTGCCAAAACCAGCGGATGTCCCTTGTTAACGAAGGACTGAACTGATGGAAAGCGAAGTAAAAAAATAGTTACAGCAATGCGACCCAAGTCAAGAATCCCTGGTTGTTGCTGAACTTGCTTCAATACGTCATCAGCATTTTCGTCTGTGACACTTTGAAAAATGTCGGCGGTTTCCTGTTCTAGTTCTGGGTGCTCATCGCAAATGCAGGCAGCTTCCATTTGCAATTCCAAGATACGTTTATAGTCCTCTAAGTCAAACTCACCGTCCATTTTGCCTTCGTCCCAACCGGAACCCTCTGCACTGCGTTCGTTGGTTGCATCCTTACGGTCAGCAGTTTCACAAAATGTCAAATTTGCTTCATCGAGTATTGTTTTAACTATAATTTCATTGCTAGGTTGCTGAGGCGACATAATGTTCAATTATCTCCTGAATACTATAATTAAGAACTTCATTTTAATGAAGATCNAAATTAAATTTTTTATTCAGCTTTAAAAAAAAAGCCATTGTTCTGATAGAATGCGGCTATTTTATCATTAAGCTTGAAGGAATCACATATAAATTAATTACAACTTGCCTCAAAGCCACCGGTTTTTTTTGCCTTTATCGTTTCTTTGATGTTTAATAATTACATTCATATTGCAAAAAATAAAATGCATGTTGGTTGAGTTTTGTTGTCGACACGTTTTAATTGAGATAATAAATTTATGAAAAAGGTTTTACTACTATTCCCCCCTGAGTGGGTGCCTACAGCGCCCTACCTTGCTCTACCGAGTCTTACGGCGGTTCTTCGTGAAAATGGTATTGAGGTTGTGCAAAAAGACATCAATGTGGAAATGTATGACCACATCTTCTCAAGAGAGTTTCTTCTGTTTGTTAAAGGTCGTATCGATCAGCGTTTGCGAGATCTTAGAGAAAAGCAGAGGATGGGAGAGATCACAAAAGAAGAAAGAGATATCAAGGGTATGCTCAAGGAATATAGTTTTGTCGACCTTGAGTATCATATTAGGGAAGTTGAGAAAGCTAAAGAGGTCATGCGTGGACCTGAATTTTATGATGTGTCCAAGGCTGAATCGTCACTTAACGCTTTCCGTGAAGTAATGAGTTATGTTTCTGCAGCATATCATCCAGCAGATATTCAGTTCTATCCAGTTGAGAGTAATCTTAATATTTACAGTCCCTGGATTTCGGGTGATTTGTTAAAGGCCCCTCATGACGACACTGTCAATGTATACGCCGATATTTGTCGACAATTGGTCTTTCGGGTAATTGAAGATGAAAAGCCTGACTTAGTCGGTATTTCAATAGGGACCCCTGTTCAACTTATGTCGGGCATTACTTTTTCGACTCTCATTAAAGAGAAATTTCCGGAGATTCATGTGACCGTCGGTGGCAATATAATCACCCGGCTACGTGATGAACTTCAAAAGAAAGAAGAATTTTTCGGGACAGCATTCGATTCAATTATTTTTTATGAAGGTGAACATCCAATTGTTTGGCTTACGGAGGCTTTGGATGGCAAGCGTAAAATGGAAGATGTCCCAAACCTGATTTATCGTGAGGAAAACGGAAGTATACGAGTAAACAATACTTATCAGGAGAGGGTTAATGAATTGCCCCCTCCTGATTTTGATGGAATNCCATGGGAAAAGTATTTTTCTCCGGAGCGCCTTGTCCCTTANCTTGGTACCCGTGGGTGCTATTGGGGAGAGTGCACATTTTGCGACCATGGGGCGGGCTACATTGATCAATTTAGAGCGAAACATGCTGACCAGATTATTAGTGACTTGGAGCATCTAAAGNAAGCATGCAACGCAAAACACTTTTTGTTTACTGATGAATCGTTTCCGCCAGCACTGTTTAAAAAACTTCCACCACTAATGGTCGAAAAAAATCTCGGTATTTATTGGACAACTCTTATCCGTTTTGAGTCCAGTTTGCTTGAACCTGAGGTTTGGGATCTTGCTGCTCAGTCAGGATGTCGGTCGCTTTACTTTGGATTAGAATCTGCCAATCAACGTATTATCAAGTTGGTGAAAAAAGATACAGATATCTCTGCTGCAGTAACTAATCTAACTGAAGCTAAGCGGGTTGGTATATGGAGTCATGTCATGGCGTTTTATGGGTTTCCTTCAGAAACGGAAGAAGAGGCTGAGGATACTAGGCAGTTTTTACTGAAAAACCAGGAAATTATTCACTCCGTTGAGATGTATTTTTTTGTTTTGTATAAACACGCCCCAGTCATGAATATGATCAAGCAATTGGATATGGAAGTTAAGGATAACCCTGAGCACGACTTGGCTTTAGATTTTTACTATACTCCAAAATCGGGCCAGACTATTGAAGAAGCCATGGGTCGTTATGAAAGTTTTTATCAAAACGACTTTGGTCCATGGGCTATGCGAATCAATGCCCGTGAACACGTTTTTCTTTATATCACTCACCATGGGACGAACAATCTTCCAGATCTATATGTTAAAAATCAAGTTGTGCCTGTTGGGCGAAGTAGGTTTTGATTTTTAAGATCACCAGTACAGCCACCTCCATTTCTAAAATTTAGGAAGATATTAGCAGGTTTCTTTAAACGGTCGCTTGAGTTAGGGACTCTTTTTAGCTACTCTGGTGTTTTTGTAAGTAAGGATCTGAAAAATGATTAAGACTACCCTGATCGGCCATGCTTGCCTCCTCATACAGTCCAAAGAGACAACCGTATTGACGGATCCGGTTTGGTTCGATTACCTGTGGGAAGAAGTAAACGTGTTGTGCCCTAGTATTATTTTAAAAAAGGACAAAATACCTCCGGTTGATGTTCTCAATATTTCCCATAGGCATCAGGATCACTTTGATATACGTACTTTGGCCTATCTTGTGCAAAATGAGAAAATTCTAAAGCCGGATTCAATTGTTCTTGCGCCTAATGATGACCTTGTTCTCGACATACTTAAAGAGCTAGAATTTAAAAACATAAAGATTGTGTCCGACTTTGAATCTATCAAGGTTAATGATGTAACCCTGACTCCAACTCCTTCGCGCAATCAGGCCAGCACGGCTGAAGACGATTTCCCTGAACACGGGCTCGTGGTAAGCGATGGTGATGTGACGATTTGGAATCAGGTGGATTCTTTAGTGAACCCAGAAATCATTCAACAGATTGGGGAAATATTTGGTCAGATTGATTTTTTTCACTCTCGATTTGTTCCACTGCTGGAAGGAAACTTTTCTTATAATAAGCCTCTTAATCTACCCATTGAGGAATATTGCACTTTCTTAAATGTCGTTAGAGCGCTTGGGCCTAAATTTGTTGTTCCTGGTTCAGCCGCTTTTAGGTACAGGAATGAATTAACTTTCTTAAATCAGTTTTCATTCCCTACTACCCAAGAACAGTTTCTGAGAGATATTTCCGCGTTTTGCCCTGAAATTCTCAATGCCCCGTTCTTCCCCGGTGATGTGGCTCATATTTCGACCGATGGAGTTCAGATAAAGGAACAGAATTCCGATTTTGTTCGTGTTCTTGAAGA
>JGI26255J51710_1000998_pt1 | contig 10458 bp, 15 predicted proteins | sample SaaInlV_135m_DNA_2_FD_51710 | JGI IMG/M metagenome (IMG submission 51710)
GACCATTGTTAAAAATAAACATCTATAGTTATCAAATAAAAAAAATCTACCAACGCAAACGGTTTATCCAACCAAACAAACTCTATTTATCAAGATTCATATCTGCCTATAATTACTCCGATTAGATTGCGAATACTCAAAACCTGTAAGCATCTAATATTGGGCTTTTATATAAAAAAATTCCGCTTGCCAAGGGAGGTATCAACTACCAAAGCAAACGGAACCGCATAAGGAATGCAACTAGTTACAACATTCACTCTGCACTCTATTTAGATTCGTTTTAATCCAAATTATTCCATCTTTTAAAATATAACAATTCCCCTCAATTTTTGTCATTTGCTCTCGGAAGAAACAACTCAGAATCGATTCCATCTAGCGAATAGTTATTCATATTTTTCAGAGAGGATGTGCATTTTAGCAAGCGCAGACTCCTGCTTTCATATTTTGAAACCATTCTAGAAACTGCTTTCTCGCCAATATTTGTTTTAGTAATCTTAAACGAATACCCGCGCTTGAATGAATTGATTCCATTCATAGCAACCCTCCTTTCTGAAAATGTGTCAAAAATAAATTACATCCTAATAGGCGTTCATTCATCTCAAGATGGAGGTCCTGATGAAATAATAATACTAAGGATAATGTCTTCCTCAACAAGACTTCCAGTTGCCAGACAATTGACAACTATTAAGATACTATTATCAATTAAATATTCTTTTTTTGAAGGGGGGGGATGAATATGGATAGGAGAACTAAAATGAATGATTTTATGTTAATCAACCATTCATTTGATTCTAATAAAATTCAGAACTCTGAGTTCCGAATTAGACCTGAACGAGAATATCACTTTGGGCATCTATCATGCTCTTTGCCGCCAACCCATTTTTAATTTTCAACTGTTGTCTACGACCTTTGATTTTTTTTAGATGCTTTTCAATTTTTTTCAAAACGCCGTCCATTGACATATAGAGATCATCTGTCATATCAGTAGCGTGAAACACGCGACCCTTACTTAAAACAACAGTAACCTCGGCAATGTGGCGTTTTTTTTCTATATTTAGAGAAATATGAGCAGAATTAATTTCATTCAAACCGTGAAAAACTTTATTTATTTTTTTGTCTAAATTGTTTCGTATACCGTCTGTTATCTTAAGACCTTTGCTAGTTATTTTTATTTCCATATCACCTCACCTGAATTAAGTAACATTTAATAAAATGTAGCATGTAAATTAAGACCAGATTTTTATATTAATATTTCTTTAAACCCTGACTGTCATACTAAACACTACCACACTATTAATGGACTATGGAAATCATAAATTTCCTATTACTAACCAGGAAGACATTGTAACTGTTTAAACTACCCTCGCATATCNCTAGCATTTTATCCCGTTGTTTAGAAGCTAAAACACATAAGGCTTATTCTCCCTTAAAGGTTGTCTTTAGGTGAGCAATCAAATCTGCTATACCTTGGGTGGGAATAGTCATCCCCCAGTCTGGCATATTCGGGGATTTCCCAACGCTTTTCCCGCCGTAGTAAACCAAGTTATAAAGGTAATCTTCGGGGTAATCACTGAGAGGCAATTCTGCGTGTACCGCTGGTTTTGGATCCAGTCCAACTGCGCCAGGACCATCGCCCCCTCCATTAGGACCATGACACTGAGTGCAATACTCTTTATAAACTTTAGCACCACGCTTAGCATCAGCCTGTTGGAATGGCTTCGTTTTCCAAGGTTCAAAAAATTTAAAATCTTCCACTCCAAGAGTCATCAAATAACCAATAATATGGCGTGCTTTTCGCATGCTAATATCGGCTAAGTATTCCCCGCTATGTGGAGTAAAGTCCTGTGGGTTCTCTGCAAAACGAGACCACCAGTCCAAATTATATCTATTTCCCGAATCATAAAGGTTCACGCTGATAGGCCCGCCAATCTTTTTNCCATCCTCCTTAATTTGATGACAACCCAGNCAAGAATACTCTCGATAAATTTGTTCTCCCAAATCTGCTTCCATTTNGGTAAAAGTGGAAAGATCAACGAAACTTTNCTTGATTCGTGAATCCAGAAAATGTTTTTCAAAGTAACTAGCTACCTTTTCGGCAGTAGTTTCAGAAAGAACCGGGTGCTTGATTTTGGTTCTGGAAAGATCCCAGCGATAACCGTTTGGGTACAAATTTTCTTCCTTGCCTGCAAGCCAACTGACCAACCACTTCCTCTGGTACTTGTTTCCAGCCCACATCAGATCAGGACCTTTAAGATTAAATTTTGATTCAGGTTTTCCGTTAAACTTATGACAGGAAGCGCATTGTTCTTCAATCAACTCTTTAGTGGAATGGTTATCATCTGCCCAAGTGGGTTGTCCACCCACCACAAAAAAAACGCAGAACAAAAAGGTTTTTACATTCAATTTTTGCATCTACTTATCTCCATATTTTACGGTTGAAAAAAAACTTAAAAAACACCCGCTATCTGTCTATTTCTAATTTATATATCAAATGGCATCCGACACATGAGTCCATAATTGAATCAATCTCCCTTAAGATAATCTTAANATCTTTCCCGTCGATATTTTCAGCCAAGTCGTCAAATGCCTTGTGCACACCCATTCCTACAGACTTAAATTCAACTGGAAGTTTTAACATCAATGCAGGATTAACATCTTGAGCCATAACCATTCCATTTCCCCTTGCANAAACTTCAACCTTTTTAAAATCACTATTAGAAAGCCCTGATATAATTCCTTGCAANCCTTCCAGCAATAACCTCATTTCCCCAAGCACCACGTCTTTTTCAGCAACCGATAACGTAATCGCTACTCTGTTATCAACTTTCTCTGCATTGCCATATTTAAATTTGTAACCCGCATAACTGATTGTAATTATCCATAGAGCCATTGACCCTATAGCTATTTTCTTCCACATGTCTGATCATTCTTTCTGGAAAAGTATGAATGTTAAATTTTTTTTACTACCTTTAATGTCTCTGTTCCCAACGTTCAAGAGCAGAAAATCCAACCCCTGATGAAATTAGCAGGACCACAATAAACCACCATGAGGAAAGACCTGTAACCATTTCAAAATTTACTTTGCCAAAATTACCAACCTCAAGTATGTAAGATTTTATCCATGGGTAAGCCTCTGCATAGAGTGCGGTTCCCACAAGCATTCCCAGAACCCCAAAGATAGCATGCCGAGACCCATCACCGATCGCCGCTATACCGGTGCCAGGGCAATAACCCAAAATTGCCATACCCGATCCAAATATCAGTCCACCGGTTGCATTTCCCAGAAGAGCAGTATTTTTAATATGAAGTGAGAACTCCAAACCCAGAGCTCGCATACCGTAAATTCCAATAGCACCCGTTATGATTGCAGTGAGCATTATTTTTAGAACTGTAAAATCCTTAAACAGAAACTGCCCCATTATAACGTTAAAGCGAGTTACGCCGCCTTTTTGTAACAAAAAACCAAATGCAAGACCCGTAACTGCTCCCATGAATAAAGTATTTGGGTCAGAAAAAAAATTTTCAAACATGTTCACGGCCTTTCTTCCCATACATTAGAAAAGTTGTTACCACTCCCGCAACAAACATACACATAAAAAACACCCAAGAAGAGACCGCCAGTTGGAGCCCACCGGAAATTCCATGACCCGACGTACAACCTCCCGCAAGACGGGCACCAAACAGCAGGATAACGCCTCCTAAAAAAGCCCCGGCGTAACGTAGACCCTTTGTTGGGCCAAAACGCCACTTCCAAAGCCGTGGAATATTTTCATGACTCTGACTTCCTGATAGCCAGGATGAAAGCATGGCTCCAAAAACCATCATCACCACTAACGCAAACTGCCATTCAACGATAGGCAATGGATCTGCAACTGTTCCAAGGTACCTACTGAAATATTCGTTGGAATAAACATGTGAAGGAGTTATTGTTCTTTCTATTGCTGCAACTGTTCGAACGAGCGTAGTGGATGCCCCCAGAGCTTTATCCATTAAAGCAAAAGTAACCCATGAGAGCATTCCGATGCCTACACCCACTCCGTAGGGTGACCAACGAGACTGCGTAAGGATGGACTTCATAATTTACACTCCTGAATCAAACGGACCTGAGTTATTGATCAGCCATACATTAATTTAAAAAAATATTTAAGGCACTAAAGAATCTAGCAAGCACATTAATAATTTTACTCTATACGATACCTCTACTTACCAAATGACCTAACATATAGAATAATATGCCATGCCTCATCCTCAGTTAAAATTTCAGGAATAAATGAAACCATTGCGGTTCCAGCACTACCATTCTTAAGAATCCACAGCAACTCACCATCCTTTCGAGCTGCTTGCCATGCCCTGTCTGTAAAATTTCTTGGAAGCTTCCCACGCAAACCCGGGATATCGTCATACCCCTTACCGTTTTTCCCATGGCATGTGACACAAAATGCCTTACTGTGAAAGAGTTTCTTTCCCGTTTCAATATTACCGGGAGTAGAGGGGAGTGGGTTTACCCATGACCTTGCCTCTTCAATTTGATCGAGAGGTACCCGAGGTTTGAGAACTTCAGGATCAGAGACTTCACTGAAACCCGGTGAAACGCCCACACACATCAAATAAAGTATCCATAATCCTATAGCTCTTTTAAGCATGACCTAAATCCCTCTGGTTCAAGTAGACTTCACTATAAAAAAGAGGAGGGGGATTATATATCCCCCCCCTCTAACCATATAGACAGCTTTTTACTTGGTTCTATGTACGTGACCTATAGCGTTAGGAATTGTTACAGTTCCATCTGGGACAACCTGATCTTTTCCCCACAGGTGAAATATTACACCATCTGTTTTTCCCGCAGCGGCAGCCACGGCTTTTTGTCCTTCAGGGTCTTTAGGATCAAGAATTACCACTCGACCACCAGCTATCTCAATCTCATGGTCATGGAATGCACGGTTCCATTGAATAAGCGGAACATTCTTTCGAGCTAGGTTTTTTTCAATAAAATACTCAACCGCTACAAGCTTTGCATCCGGTTTAGTGGATTCAAACAATAGGCACTGAAGAATCTCACCGTTTTGAATTCCTTTACAATAATGATGATATGGACCACCTACCTTGCCGTCAGCCATCATATGAGGAGCCTGAACATGAATGGTATAGCCATCAGCTGGTCCGTTGCCACTTACGGCAGGGGTCACCATAATACCAAGCACTGCAAAACTTAATGCGCTTACCATGAAAATAGACCTTAATACTTTTTTCATTGATACCTCCATTATATTTATAAAAAAAAATACTTAATAAAAAGACGCTTCTGCTCGGAAGAACCGTTTAGGTGTAAACTTAAGGCCAAATACCCAGCCAGCTACCGCCTTCCCTCTTCCAAGTCAAAAACATCAAACCACACATGCACGGGGCGATGCCCGGGTAAATTTTCTCGAATATACGATTCAAGAAACTTTTGTGCCTCCACAGACATTTCGTTAATCTGCATATCTCTCATTTTAAGATTCCATAAATCAATTTTAGTTTTATTTTTTATTTTCGAGTTGGCATTGACCCATGCGGCAACTTCATCGTCCTTTGCTCCTGTGGCCACAAATTCTTTAAACTCATTGTGGTCGATCCGGGTAAAAACCTCGAATTCNGCGCATAACGAACAGGGCCAGAAATTATAATCACCATTGNTCCCCGCAAGNAAAGATCTGCACTTGTCGAGACAACGAGCCAAAATAACATATCCTCCCANCATGGTTCTGGGGCTGCATGGGTATTCTTTGCTTAAATNTTTTGCCATGGATTTGAGTTGTTCTTTATTCACTAGAAACCCCTGTTGATTGTCGGTACCAAGCCAATGATTTAAGCTTGATATGGAAACTACTGAGCAACTGAATCAGCATGAGGAGTTTCCGGTACGGTTTCGTCTAACAGTTTCGTTTTCTGGATTTGACAAAAACCCTGAGGCGNAACCGATAACGCGCTGTTGAACTTGCTTGACATGTTTTGAAAGCCGATCAACCCGGTGAGTTCGACCATTGCTTCGTCATCAAAAAACCGTTTCAGTTCCCCGATCATCTCCTCATCAACCTTCGTATGCGAAAAAGTCATGGCTTCAGCATAGCCAAGAGCCATGCGTTCCTTTTCATCAAACAAACTGCTTTCCCGCCAGGTTTGTAGAGCCTCGACCTTTTCTAAAGGAACCCCCCGTTCCAAGAGAGTTGCCGAATTGATATCCACGCAAAAGGCACACGAATTAATCTGGGACACCCTGACCGTAATAAGAGAGCGAAGGGCCGCACTGAGGGGTGAGCTACTCCGGTTGAAAGCTCCATAAAGCAGTGCCACTGCCATAAAAACCTTTGGCACGCGACCCCAGACGAGGGCGGCATCTAAAACCGCACCGTACTTGCGCTTTTGATTCCAAAAAAAAGGCCGAAGGTACCAGGGATATTCATTCACCGGTTTAATGTTGATACGCATAACTCACACCCAAATTAAGAGTTTTGGTTTCTGGAGATTAAAAAAACTCGCGCACACCCTACATTCACCCAAGTAATAAAGCTCTAAGTCCGCTTAACACCACAAGTATTGATATGAAAAAGTGAANAGGCCGGACAATTCCCGATCAGGCCGGTTATAAGCAAGACTAGCCCGACGATGCCCATGATTATTCCCGTGGTTCCCGATATTATGAACCCGGCAACAATAAGGGCAATTCCAAAAGCAACCCTGAGAATTCGATCTGCTTTTCCTATGTTACATGCCATTGATTTCTAGCCTCCATAGATTTACCTTGTTCTTAAACTTTTCACTACACTGGAGAAAGATCCACCGCCCCCTTATCTTCGTATAACACCTCGAGGATGTTAATGGAGAACCAGAGCCAGCGGACCTCTTCCAAGTCTCACTACTTAACGTTAACTGTCATGATGACAAACTCTTTATTCATTTTTGTTCCCTGATGTGGCTCTACGTAAGTTCCATCATAGTAGTACCACTGCAGAGGGGTCATTTCTCCCAAGGACTTCGGTTGTCTGGGAAGCTTGCTTACATCCAATCCATTATCAATAAAGGTTTTAGGGTTGAGGTAGTAAACAACATCTTCATGGGTTTTTTCAGGGCGACTGGAGTAGTGAATCATATTGTGTTTCGTCACCTTCTCCAACATGCAATACTCCCCACTTGCATTAGTGATATCGATGGCCGCAAGCTTGGATCCTGGTGCAAACAAATTAGCGATCGTATTGATCTCTTTACGGGCCGCCCCCTTCAGGCTCAAGACAGAACCAAACTCATCTTTGATAGCCTTCAGTTCATCCGAGTCGCTTTTAGCAAAAACACTGCTGGACTGGATACCTGTAGAAATGAACACAACGGCAAGTACAAATGCCACAATTCCTAAGTCAAACTTAAAGAAATTCTTCATAACAACTCCCTCTAATCACCTTGATTATTTATATTATTGAATAATGAGATTAACTCCCCCGCATCTTGGACAGNTTTTCTGAAGAAACCCAAGGACATTTCCACAGATTCTTACTAAGTATAGGAATTTAGGATGGAATTAAAAATCGCAAAAAAGACCAAATTCATGTAGTAGAAATACTACGAGATAACAGGTGTGAACTAGGAAGGGAATCGTAAGGAGAATAACTCCTCAAGTTAGCAGCAAATAGCATTGCTAAAGGAGTTATCGCTTTTATTGACTAGTTAGGCTGCCATGTGTTCATTGCAATTTAAGAATTGCTTTCTGATAAAAGGAGAAGTCATGGCTGCGAGAAGGCCACCGTAATCCAGGTTAAACCTCACCTCGTCTCCAACCTGAAAATTGTGGTTTCCGCTGTCGAGAATAATATGATCACTGCTGGACCCGAGGATTTCTAGGTAGTCATTAAATTTCAAGCCAGATACCGGAATATCCTGCCTTCCTAAAGCTATAAGCACTCTCTGGTGAATGCCTCGATCTTGGAACCTGGGAACATTTCCAAAAGCATCTTCACAGATCTCCCCAATTGGGACACGGATGACTTTCTCTTGGACTCAATAACTTCGGCAATGAGTTGGAATGCGCCTGTGTGTAAACCCGGGATGGTTTTTCGGCTCAAAGTTTCACAACCTAAAAGAATTGATTCACCCAGGCGAAGATTATTAATCCTGTCGACATCTTGGGCAGATTTATACCACTCATAATTTGCCGAATTGCCGCCTGAAATAATTCCCAGATCAATGTGAAATTCTTTTTCTAATAAATCAACCAATTCGGAAAGTTCTCGCATGTTTTTACTGTTAGGTTTTATTCCCCCGTAGCAGGCCAAATTGCAGCCAATACCAATTATTTTTATATGGGGCAGAGAAAGGGTTTCCTTGATAAATTGAGGTAGATCACAAGGAAGTACCCCTTCGCGTAGATCGCCTAACTCAACCATAATAATTACCTGATGTACTTTATTCTGGCCTTTCGCATGATGGGAAAGGTTTTTAAGAGTCTTGATCTCGGTATTTAAACTAATGTCCACATTTTTGACGATAGATTTAGCCTTGCTTAATGGCGTGCGCAAAAGAACAAATTGAGTTAAAATTCCTGCGTTTTTCATTTTTTGAATATTTTCAATACGCGAGTCTGCAATAAATTTGACTCCACCCTGAATCATAGCTTTGGCTATTAAAGGCTCTCCAAGTACTGCTTTAGTCACGCCCATTAAAGAAATACCCTTTTGCATATACAGCTCAGATAATGTTTTTGCGTTTTCTCGTATTTGGGATAGAGAAATTTCGATTCTAGGCATGGCCGATTTCACTTTATCTTTCAGGTACCTGTCCACTTTGGTTTTTAATTTATGAAGAATTTATAGTTTTATCGCGTGATTTTATATTTCAGCTTTGGAAAATTCTTGCTTAACGCTTGAACAAGTTTTTGGCACCCGTAGTTTAAAACATCTGTTGTCGGCAATTGAAGCCTCTTTTCATAATCTTCTATTACCTTCAGAATCCCATAGTCATCCATATCTTCATGGCTTAAAGTTATCGCTACCACTTTGGTTTTTGCGATCGTTTCGATCAGTTTGATTTCGCTTTCAGCAGAAGGCATTGCCAGTCGAGGGAAATCGCACCGGAACTTTCTAGCGGGAGGGTGTTGAAGGATAATTCCATCCGGCATGCTTCCTTTAAGAATACCGAGAGAACTCATGAAAGCGGGATGACTGACGGCACTTTGTCCCTCCACTAGAATGATGTCAGGATTTTCGTTTCTAAATGCGTTAACAACAGAGTTTTCTACTTCACCCACCACGAACTGAGAAATAAGCGCATCGGTCGATACTCCATATGTTGCTCCTTGCATCAAGCTGGTTTGTCCGGTTGCGACAAGTACTGATTTTATTCCGAGATTATTCAGGGTTTTATTGAGTTCCACTGCTGTGGTCATTTTTCCGCAAGCACAATCGGTCCCCAATACAGCTATTACAGGGACATTTACTTCAGATATTTGACCCGTAAAAAGGTGTAAATTTTTTAAAAGAGGGGGCTTTCTAATGTCCTTAATTCGGATGCCGTTCAGCGCAGCTACTTGAGCAAACTCTGGGTCTTCTGAGAAAAACTGGTGTAGACCGCTAATGATGTCCATTCCTTTTTCCATGGCTTCCAGGATCATTAGCCTCTCATTATTAGCAATATAGGTCTCCAAGGGGGCTTTCCCGTATATATAGAAATCTGGTATATAGGCAAGTTTCCCCAAGGCATCATCTAGACTAGCAAAAATTGGAATCCCACTTTTCTCCTCTCCCAGTTCTTCACCTGCATCTTTTCCCGTTAATGAGCTGTCAATAACCCCAACGATCGAATAGATTTCCGAGTGTCGGACCAACGCTGCTGCAGTTTTACCATCTACCCGCCCAAATTGATTTTCGCAATAAACCAGGGCTGTTTTTTTGTGACTAATATTGCATTTTTTTCCTGATCTAAACTCGAGAATGGCAATTCGTTCTTGATTTTTGATTAGGTTCTTTGTTCTTGGCTTAATTTGCATTAAATTCCTTTAGCGATCGTTTAGGTATCGCGGACTCTGGTTTTTAGTAACACTCTGGCACCGATTGGGAGGATTGATTTATTGAAGTTATCAATTAATCTCTGCAATACTTGAAGAAAGTATTGAAGGCAAAAAAAAACCACTCCAAAAGGGGAGCGGCAAAATTTAAAAATCCCAAGTTGTTTTTTACCTTTAGCTCGATAGGAAATAGAGGGNAGGTTNCNTCCAAGNTTACTCTGACTGGCCCATATAGCNAGGTAATTCAGATTAATTAAGTTTAATCTTCATCTCTATGCAAGTCTTATCAGGATGCTTCTCCATTTTTTATTCATTCAAAAAAGTTTGCTAGGGCCTTCGGGGTTAGTGATAGCCCCTTAGGCTCAAATAACATCTTTAGTATCTAAACTCCATCCCAGCACCCGCACCGAAAATTGTTTTAATAACAC
>JGI26255J51710_1001002_pt1 | contig 10442 bp, 12 predicted proteins | sample SaaInlV_135m_DNA_2_FD_51710 | JGI IMG/M metagenome (IMG submission 51710)
CTCTTGTAACTTGAGACGAGGGTAGGTGTACTTAGCTATCTCTTTATAACAGTTAATCCTTTGGTCAATGCTTGCCTCATCAGACTCAGCTATCTCAATTAGCTTATAAACTGCATGTCAATTTGTACTAAAAATATACTAAAGCTGTTAATGTAAGAATAAAAATAACTAAATATTAATTTAAGTGAAACTTATTTAATTCTTTCAGCGTATATAAGAAAGACCAATGCGTCAAAAAATAAACTTTAAAAAATATAGGAGAAATAATATGAGCGATATAAGATGTATAAACTTTGGTTATGTAGTGCCAGAAGACAAGGCGGATGAGGTTCAATCTGTTTTTAATAAACACTCAGCTTGGATGGATGATTTTTATTGTGAGTCAGTAAATGGACAAGAACATCTAATTAGTTCTTATTTTACTAGAGCGCCTGAATTTATTAATCCAGTCGACCCATCTGAAGGAGTTACTGGCAACGTAATATTTACTTTAAATGAAAGATTCACTTCTATGGAAAGCATCCAAAGACACGCTGAAAATGCGCAAAAGAATGATTACTTTCCTCAATTTGGTGAAATCTTGGGAACTTATGGAGCAGCAATAAGTATGGGCGGAGAAATCTACCACTCTATTAGATAAAAACTAATAATAAAATAAACTATTACAATTTTTATACAGGGGTTTTATATGGCAGTTCTAGATCTAACACAATCAAATTTTGAAGAGACTATTGCAAATAACGACATTGTAATTGTTGATTTCTGGGCGCCCTGGTGTGGACCTTGTTTACAATTTGCTCCAACCTTTAAAGCATCTTCAGAAACAGTTGATGGCGTTGCGTTTGCAAAAGTTAACACAAGATGAAATATCTTTGGGTGCTCACTTTAATATTCGATCAATTCCAACACTGATGATTTTTCGTGAAGGTATTGGGATATTCTCTCAACCCGGATCTGTTTCAGGAAAAGACCTAGAAGACCTTCTCGAAAAAGCAAAAACCATTGATATGGAGGAGGTTCGAAAAGAGGTTGAAGCAAAGTAACTAATGCAACTTACTTAGGTAAAAAAAATTGCATATTATTTGTTACTACAACCAACCATAACATTATTAACACTGACTATAACAGGCCCTAGAAATAGGGTCTTTTTTTAATCCCTCCAACAGTTTAATTTTCTCCAATAGATACAAATGGCAATACCTCACTATGTAGACCTAGATATTGCTTACTGAGGTCCTTTCATCTCAAAGGTAAAACCTTTTGTATAACTGGTTTATACACTCAAAATTAGGCGAGTAAAAGTAGTTAATATTTTTTATACCTTTTTTTGAAACCCTTAATATCCAAATTGCGTAAATCTAACTGAAGATACTTTTAAATTGTATTAACTAAAAATACAATTTCGCCTAGGATAATTATAATTCAATGGACATATATATTATTGTCGCTGTCATTCTCATTTCATTATTGAGTTTTTCAAATGGCGCTAACGATGTTTCAAAAGCTGTAGCCACACTAGCTGGTGCAAAAATAACATCAATGAGAAATGCAGTTATGTGGGGCACATTATGGACACTAGTAGGCAGTATGAGTGGCTTGTATCTTGGCGCTGCAATCATAAAAAATATCAGCGAGAGCATTTATACATCTCAACCAGTTTTTTCCCTAGCAATGGCATTAGCAATTGCACTAACACCATCACTATGGGTTATTTTAGCAACATGGAAAAAATGGCCTGTATCAACAACTCATGCAGTTGTTGGTGGGCTACTAGGCTCCGGAATAGCTGCACTTGGCATATCTGGCATCTCTTGGGGTAATACTTTACTAAAGCTTGGCTTGCCATTGTTACTTAGCCCATTTTTAGCAATTGGTTTGGCGTATACCCTGACACCAATATTGCAAAAAGTTGCCACAAGTATTGAAAGGGTTAGGCTTTGTTTACTTCCAATACCAAAATTTGCATTTGTCGGCTTCAATAAGAACACCATTCAACTGGATCAGAACTGCATAGTTTGTGACTGTGATAGCTCCCAGGCCCAGCTAAATCATAATATATCTGTTTCTGTAGATCACATGCACTGGTTAACTAGTGGAGTTTTGGCTTTTTCCCGTGGTCTAAATGACACCCCTAAACTCATCGCTGTAATCTTGCCTTTTATTTTGGTTGGTGGGGTAGCAATTCAAATGCAAATGATGTTTTGGATTTCAGCAATTTCTATGGGGTTGGGTGGCATACTTATTGGTAGCAGAATAACTAAAGTTCTGGGGTTCAAAATCACACAGCTAGACCATACACAAGGATTTTCTGCGAACCTTATTTCTGCATTTATTGTTCTTTTTGCAAGTAAATTGGGCGCACCNGTCTCAACNACACACGTTTCTTCATGTTCAATAATGGGTATTGGCTTATCCGGAGGTAAAGGACTCCAAAAANACACTCTAAATACTATGCTCTACGCTTGGTTAATAACTGTGCCTGCAACAGTGGTGATTGCATCTGTAATNTATTTAATTGCAAAAACGTTATGAACTATAAGTATTTTAAAATCTCACTTGTTATGGTTTTGGTAATAGCNGTTCTTGGCTTTGTTGTTTTTGACCTTGGCCAATACACCAGTTTGANCTACCTACAAGANAAGCAAAGTNTATTAAAAAATTATTATGAACAAAATACGCTGAGTGTTGTTGTATTNTTTAGCTTTGCTTATATTGCTGCTACTGCATTTTCACTNCCTGCTGCTTCAGCATTTACAATTCTAAGCGGTGTAATATTTGGCTTNACCACGGGCTTGATCATTGCATCATTTGCAAGCACAATTGGGGCAACGCTTGCGTTCCTAATAGCAAAATATCTAGCNAAAGATTATGTTGTAAATCGTTACTCAAAACAATTAAAAAAGATAAATACTGGATTCAAGCGCGATGGTATTTATTATCTATTCGCATTAAGGTTGGCGCCAGGAATTCCATTTTTCGTCATTAATATCGCCATGGCGTTAATGCCGATCACCACAAGAAAATTTTATTTTGTAGTCAACTAGGGATGCTTCCTGGAACAGCAATTTATGTATTTGCAGGCACGAGTTTGTCTCAGCTCGAATCTCTTTCAGATATTACATCGCCAACACTCCTTATTTCTTTTGCACTACTTGGAATTTTTCCAATCGTGGCAAAAAAATTAACTGAACACTTTAGGAAAAATAGCACGTGAGTAAATACGACTACAACATTATTGTAATAGGAGGGGGTTCTGCAGGACTTGTGTCTTCCTACATTGCAAGTGCGGTTAAAGCAAAAGTTGCTCTAATAGAAAAGCACAAAATGGGTGGTGACTGCCTAAATACGGGCTGCGTTCCAAGTAAGGCATTGATACGCTCTGCAAAAATGATTTCTTACGCAAAAAGAGCTGCTGAGTTTGGATTTATCGAAAACAAGATTGCCTTTAATTTAAGCGACGTAATGAATAGAGTTAAAAGGACTATCACTGAAATTGAACCCCATGACTCCGTAGAAAGGTACTCAAAACTCGGCGTCGAGTGCATCTCAGGAACAGCAAATTATATCGCCTCACGAGGTTGAAGTAGATGGAAAAACTCTTTCCGCTCGCTCGATAATTATTGCTTCCGGCTCAAGACCTTTTATTCCTCCAGTGCCTGGTTTACAAGACATTGACTATCTTACAAGTGCTAATTTATGGGAGCTTGAAGAGTTGCCACAAAAGCTTCTTGTCTTAGGAGGTGGCGCTATTGGTTGTGAGCTTGCTCAAGCTTTTTCTCGCTTTGGTTCATCCGTAACAATTGTTGAAATGGAACAACAACTTCTAAGCCGCGAAGATGAAGATGTAGGTCATGCATTAAAGGATAAGTTTGTAAAGGAAGGTATTAAGGTATTGACGAACAGCAAGGCAAAATCTTTCAAAGAAGGCCGACTAGTTTGTGAGAGTGAAGGGAAAGATTTAGAGGTTACATTTGACAAGGTCTTAGTTGCAGTTGGTAGAAAGGCAAATACTCAAGGGTTTGGACTTGAACAACTGGGGATTAATCTAACAGAGCAAAATACAATTAATGCGAATCCATTCTTGCAGACCAACATTCCGAGTATTTACGTCTGTGGAGATGTTGCGGGTCCATACCAATTTACTCATACCGCTGCATTGCAAGCTTGGTATGCAGCGGTTAATTCTCTCTTCTCACCATTCAAAAAATTTAAAGTAGACTACAGGGTAATACCATGGGCTGTTTTTACCGACCCTGAAATTGCTCGAGTTGGATTAAGCGAGAAAGAGGCCAATTCCTTGGGAATATCATTCGACAAAACACTCTTTGATATTAGTGACCTTGATCGAGCAATCATAGATGGTGAAGCAAATGGCTTCGTCAAAATATTAACCGAACCTGGTAAAGACAAAATCTTAGGTGTAACAATTCTAGGTCACCATGCTGCTGACATAATCCCAGAATACATACTGGCTATGAAAAACAGAATTGGTTTAAATAAAATTCTAGGAACAATTCATATTTACCCGACTCTCTCTGAAGCCAATAAGTTCGCTGCTGGTGAGTGGAAAAAATCTCATATTCCAAAATTAACTATGAAACTATTAGAAAAATTTCACACATGGAGAAGACAATGAAAATTATTGAAGATCATCTTGATTGTACCTACGAAATTCCACTTATTCAGGAGGCGGAAACTTCGTTTGAAAGCGTGCTTAATAAATACAACATCCACTTAAAGCGTAGAGCTGTTAAAACTCTACAGATTAATATCGGTAAGCTCTGCAATCAAGCCTGTACACACTGTCATGTTGAGGCTGGACCGAAACGCCCAGAAAATATGGAGTTAAATACGGTAAATCGAATTTTAGAGCTTATCAGAAAAGATTTATTGATTGAAACTATAGATATAACTGGTGGAGCTCCAGAGCTTAATCCATTTTTTAGATACCTTGTACAAGAGCTAACCAAAATACACAAAAAAATAATTGTGCGCTGCAACCTCACGGTTTTATTTGAAGAAAACCAAGAAGACACTCCTGATTTTTTTGCTGATAATAAAGTCGAAATCGTTGCGTCCTTACCTTGCTATATAGAAGAAAATGTTAATAGTCAAAGGGGAAAAGATGTATTTAAAAAAAGTGTTAAGGCTTTACAAATACTGAATAACCTTGGGTATGGCGTTGCTGGCTCAGGGTTATTTTTAAACCTAGTCTACAATCCAATCGGTGAGCACTTACCACCAGAGCAAACTCAACTTGAGAGTGATTATAAGTCACACCTTAAGAGCGAATTTAACATTGTATTCAATCAGCTCTTCACAATCACAAATATGCCCATTAAGCGTTATGAGCACATGTTAATTCGTGATGGAAAAATGAAAGATTACATGAGATTATTAACTGATAACTTCAATCCAATAGCAGCCAAAGAGGTCATGTGTCAGGACTTAATCTCAATAAGCTGGGATGGAGAAATATATGACTGTGATTTTAACCAAATGCTTGAAATACCACTAAATTGGAATCGTAAAACAATTTGGGATATTAATAATTTTAGCGATATTGGTCAAGATATTGCCTTTGCTCGACATTGTTTTGGCTGTGCTGCAGGAACGGGCAGCTCTTGTAGTGGGGCACTACTGTAATGAGATTAGACCTATATCAATCAAAGCTAACTTATATTGGAGCGTCTCAATGATTGCCAATGAAGTGGCACTTCGGCTTGGTTTTTTTCTATCCACTTTTGTGATTATAGGGTTGTGGGAATATATTGCACCACGGCGATCCTTGCTACTTAAAAAGACTAGTCGTTGGATTATTAATTTTTCTCTTATTGTTCTCAGTGCCATTGCTACAAGGATTTTTATACCTTTTACTGTAGCAAGTCTTGCGCTTTTTGCCGAACATAATCAAATAGGTGTATTCAATAACCTGTCTCTACCATACGTGGTGGCAGTCGCTCTGTCCTTATTGCTCATGGATCTTTTAATATATGCTCAACACGTAGTGTTTCATCATAACAAATTATTTTGGCGTCTCCATAAGGTTCATCATATTGACCATGAAATTGATGTAACTACAGCGCTTCGTTTTCATCCACTCGAAATAGTACTTTCGGCTTTTATAAAAGGAGTTGCAGTGTTACTTTTGGGCGTTCCAATTTTGGCAGTGATAGCCTTTGAAGTTCTACTAAATTTAACTGCCATGTTTAATCATGGCAATATCCATTTACCATCAAGACTGGATAAGTGGCTTCGTATGATTATCGTAACACCTGATATGCATCGAGTACACCACTCAACTCTGGGAAAAGAAACAAACTGCAACTTTGGTTTTAATTTGCCTTGGTGGGACATGTTGTTTAAAACATACCGCGATCAACCTGAGAATGGACATCTAAAAATGTCAATTGGGCTAAATGAATACCGAGATCCAAGTACAAACGGATTGCTAACTTTGTTGACAATTCCATTTAAACGAAATTCAATAATAAGGAGCGATAATGATTAAATCCAATTCAGTGATTAATAACGTTAAAGAGTATTACGGAAAAACTCTCATTAGTTCTAATGACCTTAAAACAAGCGCATGCTGTCCCACTGACGACATATCTGATTCGCTAAAACCTCTTCTGGCAAATATTCACCCTGAAATACTATCAAAGTTCTATGGTTGTGGTTCGCCTATACCGCCTAATTTAAAAGATAAGGTGGTTCTTGATTTGGGATGTGGCACTGGACGCGATGTGTATATAGTGTCTCAATTGGTACAGGAAAAAGGTCATGTAATTGGCGTTGATATGACCGATGAGCAACTTAATGTAGCAAATCGATACATACAACATCATATGGATCGATTTGGATACAACGTACCCAACGTTTCATTTCATAAAGGATACATAGAAGATTTAAGGGCTATTGGCTTAGAGGATAATTCAGTTGATGTCGTTATATCAAACTGTGTAATTAATCTTTCATCAGATAAAGAGTCTGTATTTAAAGAAATTTTTCGAGTCTTAAAGCCTGGTGGTGAGTTGTATTTCTCTGATGTTTTTGCAGACAGGCGCATCCCAGAAGAGATCGCCAATGATCCTGTATTTTTAGGAGAATGCCTCGGTGGAGCAATGTATATCGAAGACTTTAGGCGTATGCTGGCTAGTCTTGGCTGCTTTGATTATAGGGTAATCACAAATACTCCTATTGTATTGAACGAAATTGAGATGAAGGAGTTGGCTGGGCACACTAACTTTTACTCAATGACCATTAGAGCTTTCAATTGTGATTTTGAAGACTTGTGTGAAAACTACGGTCACGTTGCCAGTTATCTTGGGACTATCGAAGATAACCCAAACAACTTCCGTTTGGATGATCATCATATTTTTAAGAAAAATAAGCCGGTTGAAGTGTGTGGCAATACTGCCAAAATGTTATCTGAAACAAGCTATAAGAAGCACTTCAAAGTTGTTGGAAGTTTTGAAACTCATCAGGGTATTTTTGATTGTGGCGATGCATGTAGCCCAATTCAAAGCCAACTCGAGGGGTGTTGCTAATGCTGGCTATAATTGGAGGAACGGGCCTATACAACATAGAAGACCTAGTGGCACTGGACAAGGTGCAAATGGAAACACCATTTGGTTCAACATCCGATAGGATTACAATTATAGAGTCCCAGGGTAATCACTCTTTATTCTTGCCAAGGCATGGGAAAGATCATCAGCTTCTACCCCATGAAATCAATTATCGTGCCAATATTTTTGCACTCAAAGAGATGGGCGCTAAACAAATATTGGGTGTTTCTGCCGCAGGAAGTCTTCAAGAAAATATTAAACCAGGAGATTTCGTTATACCCTCGCAGTATTTTGATTTTACTAGAGGTCAACGCGAAAAAACTTTTTTTGGAGAGGGTCTAGCAGCTCACGTATCGACTGCAGAGCCTGTCAGTAAGACTCTTTCACATTGGGTCTCCTCTGAGGCGAAAGAGATGGGCATGACAATACACGACGACAAAACGTATGCATGTGTTGATGGACCAAGACTGGGAACAAAAGCGGAAAGTTTATTCCTTCGTTCGGCTGGCTGTGACATTGTTGGAATGACTAACGTTCCAGAGGCGTTTCTGGCTCGTGAGGCTCAAATTTGTTATGCATCACTTTGTCTTATTACAGATTATGATTGTTGGAAGGATAGTCCAGATGAGCACGCAAGTGTCTCAGCTGTATTAAGTAGATATAAAGAAGGAATCCTGACTGCTAAAAACTTACTAACTAGGCTGCTGTCACAAACAACTCCTGCTGAAGATCTAGATTGCCGAGAATCACTAATCCACTCAATTCTAACAACACATGAGTCAATGACAAATGAGAAAAAATTAATACTTGAAGTTCTTACAACCTAAAACATGATAAAAATTTCAATCATAATCCCACTTGCCCCAAATGAGAGCGAATGGCCTTTCTTGCTTCAAAGCTTAAATAACATTCAACATAACATTGAAATATTATTAGTTACTTCGGAAACTAACCTCGCACTCTCATCAATGCTAACTCCCTTTAACGCTGCTATTAAAATTATCCACAGCGAACCAGGACGAGCAAAAATGCTAAATACTGGCTCTAAAATGGCTAAAGGACGCCACCTTTGGTTTTTACACGCAGATTCGCAAATAAAGCCGAACACTATTCACTTACTAGAAAAAGCTATTTTTAAGCACCCGAATAGTTTGATATATTTCGACCTAATGTTTTTAAAGGATTCATCCAGAATGATGTATTTAAATTCTTTAGGCGTTCGATTCCGTTCTCACGTATTAAAAACTCCATTTGGAGACCAAGGCCTCTGTATAAAAAAAAGCAACTTCATCCAATTGGGTGGTTATCCTGATAACTTGGCTTACGGTGAAGACCATGTTTTTGTTTGGAAATCTAGACAGAACAACATAGAGATAAAACCTGCAAATGCAACAATATTTACCAGTGGTAGAAAATACAAAGAAAATGGCTGGCTCAAAACTACGCTTACACATCAATACCTTTGGGTTAAGCAAGCTTGGCCTGAGTGGCGAAAGCTGATGGAAATGAGATAATATGAGTATAGCTCTTGCCATCTTTGCTAAAACACCTGGCCTATCGCCTGTAAAAACGCGTTTAGCTGAGGATATTGGAAAAAAATCTGCCGAAGAATTTTACAAATTAAGTGTCAAGGCAGTCGAAGAGATGGCTCACACTATAACCAAATCAAGCAAACAGTCAATCACACCGTATTGGGCACTTGCAGAAAAAGAGGCGCTCACTCTTAATCGCTGGCAAAACTTTAACACAATGTGGACAGGTGGAGGTGATCTTGGTCAGAGGTTGCACAATATATACAGTGGGTTACTTCAAAAACATGATTTTGTGGCACTTATCGGCACTGACAGTCCNCAACTTGAGTCAACTAACATTGTTCACATTTTAGATAACTTGGATGATAAGCCCAATTCATGTACTATTGGGCCAGCGGTGGATGGTGGTTTTTACCTATTCGCATCAAATGCAGACATACCTGAGCATATCTGGAAAAGTACGACTTATAGTGTCAAAACAACAATGAAGGAATTGGAAAGAAATTTATGGGTCGAAAATATTCACTCAATTAAAGTCACTGAAAGGNATGATGTTGATAATGCTATTGATTTATTCAGACTCACCAAGGAACTCAANGAGAGTAAAAAACTTTCAANCTCACAACTCAATCTGCTGAATTGGTGTAAATCTAGTAATTTTAGCCATAGTCCAAATTGTGGCAATAATGTGNCAAGTAAAAAGATANTGCTCAAAAGTATAAGTAATCACTCACTATAACTAATGTTTTTTTATTNGNGCTTGCTGTATAACTTATTTTTAGTCTAANGANGTTAAAAGATGNANAAAAAGAATTCACAGATAGAAAACAAACTTGATANNTTTTTTGCNCTTCTTGTNGAAAATAAAACGCAACGTAACTTCGAAAAAGTCTATCTTTTAACCTCGGCTCCGCTGTTTGGCGTTGTTGTCAAAATTGTTCATAATGAAGAGGCTGCACAGGAATGCCTGCAGGAAGCCTTTATCAAGATATGGAACAAGGTTGAAACCTATGACCCCGAAAAAGGTAAACCAATAACTTGGCTGGCTGCTATTGCCAGAAATCAAGCGATCGATTGTATTCGTAAGAAGAAACTATTGGTTGAAGATGGCTTTGAANTTGATTCTCTTTCTTCAGATCAANCTCAAGAGGATGAGACTATAGAGCATAGCGAAGAAGTCCTTAAACTAGAGGAGTGCATTAGCCAACTACAACAAAACTCCANAGACGCTNTATTCATGNCGTATTACAATGAAATGACCTATGAGAATATTTCGAAAGCAGTTGGCTTCCCAGTCAATACGGTTAAAACATGGGTGAGACGTTCAAAAGACTTTCTTAAT
>JGI26255J51710_1001013_pt1 | contig 10384 bp, 7 predicted proteins | sample SaaInlV_135m_DNA_2_FD_51710 | JGI IMG/M metagenome (IMG submission 51710)
GCCTTAAAACCGCATGCCGGTGGAATTATACGCGCCTGGTCTGCACCTGGTGAACACGAGATACGTGATGATCAGGGAATTGGAATCAGTAATCCGGACACAGGACTTTTGCAACTCTACAACCTTGCCGGAGCATATGATTCCAACGTTGCACTTTCCATCACACATGGAGTTTCACGCAGGGAAAGTTTTGAAAAGCTGGCAGAAATTTTACGTAGTATGGAGGTGCGCGGGAATGATTTACATTTAAACGTGGACTTTCATTACGGCTTACTGCATTGGCTACTGGGCAACGATCCCATGCTGAAACCCAACACGCGTTTTGTCTCTGCATATCTGGCACTGGCGGGAAAAATAAAACGTATCTGCGATCAGGTAAATCTGGAAGTCTCCTGGAAAATTCAACTTGGAAACGTTCAAAAAAAATATGGTAAAGCAGGTCTCATAATAAGTGAACAAAAATTAACCCTGCTTTTAAGACCGTTGAAAAAATTATTCAGCAGAACTCATTTGCTGATGGGTTGGTTGGCTTTTCAAAATTCAAAAAATGAAGTAAATAATCCTTCTGCAAAACAGAATCCTGTGTTGATTTTGAGAGATCTCTATCATTTTTTAAGACTGGATCAGCATCCCGGAATTCCACCAAGTGAACAGATTTGGGTCAACGATCAGCAAATTTTGGAAACCGCAGCTGATTTTTACAGTGATTTAGCGCACAATTTTGGGCAAGCTGAGATGTCATGGTCCGAATTAACAGCAATGTTGAATGCTAAAAAAGCGCCTGCAGCTTTTCTGCAGGATGAAAAGCCTCAACTCTGGGAGAGAATTCTCGCGGCACACAAAGGTCATCAACTTGCTTTGGAGTTATTACGTTTACCTGAGATCATCGCGGAAAAAGCTGGATTTTATGAATTCCGCGGAAATGATAAACTGGAAGTAGAAATTCCGCCAGAATTTAGTGCTCCGGAGTTGGCAGAGGAATTGACAGCAGAGCTTGCTCCACAACCTCCTGCAAGCGGTAATGAAATATTAGCCTGGACTGGCGGCACCTTTTATTCACGTGAAACTCCGGAGGCAGAAGAATATGTCAGTGAAGGCCAGCACATTGAAGAAGGCGATGTTTTAGGTTTATTGGAAGTGATGAAAATGTTCAATCAGATTAGAGCGGAATTTCCAGGAACTATCCGTAAAATTTGTGTAGAAGCTGGTTCCGGAATTATAGTTTCCAGGGGGCAGTCACTTTTTCTAATAGATCCGGATGTTCCACCGGTTACGGTAACGGAAGAGGAAATCTTTAAAAAGCAGCAGGAGCAGACGACAGCCATCATGCAAAATATTTATCCCGCCAACTAACTTAGTGCATGATTCAATTTGAAGTAGAAGCAAACTGCGGAAATTCACGGGCCGGAACTCTAGAAACTCCGCACGGTAAAATACACACTCCCATTTTTATGCCGGTCGGCACGCTTGGTACAGTCAAAGGTATGACACCTGAGGAGGTACATGAAATCGGTGCTGAAATTATTTTAGGAAACACCTATCACCTGCATTTACGACCCGGTGATGAACTGGTAAAAAAAATAGGTGGTTTGCATAAGTTTATGAATTGGCACGGACCGATTTTGACAGACAGTGGTGGATTTCAGGTTTTTTCACTGGCTAAGCTGCTCAAGCTAAATGAAGAAGGCGTTGAGATACGTAGCCATCTTGACGGTACAAAAATCAAATTAACGCCTGAAATATCAATTGCAATTCAGCAAAACCTTGGTTCAACAATTATGATGTGCTTTGACGAATGCTTGGAACTGCCTGCAACACGTCTGGAAGTTGAACGTTCAATTGCACTGACTGCACGCTGGGCAAAACGCTGCAAAGAAGCACGGACAAAGGCCAGCGGAGTTTTTGGTGAACAGGCTTTGTTTGGAATATTCCAGGGTGGAGGTGAACTTGATTTGCGTGAGCAAAGTTTGGAACAGATTGTTGAGATTGGCTTTGACGGTTATGCGATCGGCGGTTTGAGTGTTGGTGAATCAAAAGAAGAAATGTACCGCGTGGCGCATCACATTGCAGCAAAAATGCCTGCAGACAAACCAAGGTACTTGATGGGTGTCGGTGATCCAGAGGATTTGCTGGAAGGCATTGAAGCAGGAATTGATATGTTTGACTGCGTCATGCCAACCCGTAATGCCCGTAACGGTTCCCTGTTTACTTCACACGGAAAAATCAGTATCAAGCAAAGTCGATTCCAGGAGGATCCAGAACCGCTTGATCCAGATTGTGCCTGCTCCACTTGTCAGCATTATTCACGGGCTTATTTACGTCACTTATATAAATCCAACGAGGTATTAGGTATACGTCTCAACACTTACCATAATCTTTTCTTTTACCTTTCACTTGTAAAAGGTGCACGCGCTGCCATCAAGGAACAGCGTTTTCCGGAATTCAAAAAAGATTTCCTGGAAAAATACCGCAGCGGAATTGACGGAGCTTAGGCATGTGCGGTCGATTTGCCCAAATAGACAGCGAAGACAAAGTGATGAATTCATTCGACATTTTGCAGTCAGAAATGATGCTGGAACCACGTTACAACATTTGTCCTTCTCAGCGAATTCCAGTCATAATCCAGCAGGATGGTTTACGCACCCTTGAAACGCGGGAATGGGGTTTAATTCCTTTTTGGGCGAAAGAGCCGAATCCGCTGATCAACGCACGTTCGGAAACTGTTGTCGAAAAACCTTCATTTCGGCATGCCTTCCGTAAGAGACGTTGCTTGATTCCGGCATCCGGATATTATGAATGGGCGAAAGAAGAAGGTAAAAAACAACCTTATTTTATCCGTTTAAAAAACGAAAACCCATGGCTTTTGCGGGTTTATGGGAGGAGTGGACTTCATCTAAAGGAGAGACTCGGCGAACCTGTGCTATTCTGACAATAGCCGCAAATTATTTGATGCAGGAAATTCATCATCGTATGCCGGTTATTTTAACGCCGTCAAGCGGAGCAATGTGGCTGGATCATTCCGGAGGGCGAAGTTCACCGGAAAAACTCATGCTGCCTTTTCCTGCAGACAAAATGGAAGCATGGAGAGTTTCACCTAAAGTCAGCGTGCCCGCTTTCGATAATCCGGCATGTTTTAGAAAACTGGAAAAAGCGGAAGCCGCAGAAAAGAAACCTGAACCTCCTGAAGCACAGGCTTCGCTGTTTACTTAAAGTTCCTCGATAATTTTAACAGCATCTGCATGTGCGATACGCTGCAAACCGTTTGCACCTGCACCTTGTGGTTCTGCCTCAAATTGATAAACCATCTTTTGCCGCAAAGGCCGGAAGCTGACAGTCAGCGATGAAAAATTATCAAACTTTTTGCTGTCTGCAGAAGTTGATGTTTTTACAAAAATAAAGTTAGGTGTGTTCAACTTTACAGTTGCCTCTATTTCCTGCTGCTTATTATTTCCGGAAATATTACCCATAATTTTCAGCAAGGTACCTACTGCAACCTGACGGCTGGTGCTGATAATTAGTTTGGGATTTTCTGAATTGAATTTCAGCTTTTCACGTAAACTAATTAATGCCTCCAGACGTACCTCGTCAATATTCTTTAATTCACCCAGAATTAACTCAAAATTTGCTGCATTGTTACTGATTTGCTCAACTTCCTTTATTTTCGTCATCCGTGACATCTCCCAGAGCAATTCCATTTCTGCAGGTGTCAGTTTATACTTCACTGTCGTTGTTTTCTTCAAATGCGTCTGCGCTAATTCGTACAGACGTTGTTTGAAGCTGTCAATTTGATCCTGATCAGAAGTGTAGTAGATGTTGAGATTTCCTCTATCTGTATCTTCCCAAAAAGTAGGACCGGAAAAAAGCAGCCGGTTTGAAGTCATTTCTATAACTTGTGAAAAAGTTGCTTCACCCAATACTTCAAGATCATCAAGTACATCCTTTGCAATTCGATCAACAAAATCATTCATGCCTTCACGCTGATAGAATAAGGCGAGTCCAAACTGCAGGACACGCACACCGTTGTTGATCAGCACACCACGGGCCATATCTTCTTTATTAAAATCCGGAGGACTGTCCACCTGCAGCATTTCACCTAGCATTCCATTCTGAATTTCAACGTCCCAGCCGTCGTGATAAATCTGTTCCAGAACCTTTTTCATTTCAGTCGCAATCACATCCACAATGAAATACATGGCGGGACTGTTGCTGCCATGTTTAAAAATTTCTACACCATAAATACGCAGATACATGAAACAGCGTTTTACGTGGTCTATCTTTTTGTGCTCCACCAAATATTTGATAAAGTTTCCATAATAAAATCCGAGGTTATAGAGATTCCGCGGTTCATTATTACGCACCCCATGTTTTATCGCAAAACGCAGTAAAGTATTGAAACGGATAATAATAATATCAACTAATTCAGTATTGTCCTCTTCTATCGCAGTCAAGCCAAGTGTTGCCATTTCGCCTGCAACCATCGAAGACAAATCAAACTCACCATGTTCCAGCAAGCGGATATAAACGTTACCAAGCAGGCGAAAACATTTTTGTTCATAGAAACTTTGGTTGCGTTCCATTTCTCCAAATTGACCCACCATGGTTTTAAATGAAATATCGGTGCGTACTTTTGGTGATACATTGAAAAATCCTGGTGCAATATCTTTCTTGAGACGGATATAATTTTGTAAGGTCAAACTCATATCATGAACAATGTCTGCCTTCAATTCCTTGAAAGAGGAAAATTCNAGAATATCATCAAGTTGATTAAGTGCTTCAAANATTGTGTACTGCTGATGTTCAACTACNGCTGGAATGTGGGCCAAAGCACGGTTCCTCTTTGAGGTGAGGGCGGTGATCTGATCCATATTTGTGTTATAAATACGGCTAATAATATTGGTAGGTTTGGTTTGGCGCAGGATATAGAAAACATAAGGGAAGGCGATTATTGAACAAATCGTCAGCAGGAAATGAGTATTGAAAATCCTGCTGGGTTCACGTATCAGTCCAATTTCACCATAAATTTTGATAATCAGTGCATGTCCACCGGAAATGATTAAAAACCAGATGTAGAGCAAACTCGGAACATTCTTCATGTAGATATCGATCAGCTTTGGGATACTTTGTGACGCAATCGAAATCACCAGAATAAGTGTGCCCAGAATCATGCCCAGCAGTGCCTGCCAGACTTCTGGTGCAAAACCTACATCGAGTTCCTCGAATCCTCCCGGATTTACACCGGAAATGGATTCTACAAGTTCTGTATAAGGTACAAAGAGGTATATATTGAAAATGATGTCACTGACAACAACAACAAAGAGGATAAATAGAAATGAGGAAATGGAACGTCTGGCATCTGCATAGGCAATCAACCGATACAGGAAAAAACTGAAAGACACATTTGCACTTTTATGCTGTGTAATTTCTGTTGAATTTTCTTCAGAATTATCCGTAGAATCGTTTTCTGCTTCGAGTACCGCGTTCATATAATTATTAAATTTGCTGCTGAGTAAATTAAGCCTGTTGTATTATTTGGATTGCTGAATTGCGCTAACTCCTGGAAGTTCCCTGCCTTCCAAAAATTCAAGCGAGGCACCACCTCCGGTGGAAACATGGCTAATGCGTTCACTGAGTCCGGACTGTTTAATTGCTGCCGCGGAATCACCGCCTCCGATAATTGTGACAGCACCTTTGTCAGTTGCTTCTGCAAGACTTTGCGCGATCGCGATTGTACCTTTTGCAAAAGCTTCCATCTCAAAAACACCCATTGGACCATTCCAAAGCACAGTTCCGGAACGAAGTACTGCTTCACAAAAAATTTCAGTACTTTGCGGGCCAATGTCCAGAATCAGCCAGCCTTCAGGTGCACCTTCTTCTGCAGTAACTACACGCGTTTCTGCATTTTTATCGAAACGGTCAGCGATCACTGCATCAATCGGTAGCAGGAGTTCAACTCCTTTTTCCTGGGCTTTGTTTATCAGTTCTTTCGCATAATCCAGTGAGTCTTCTTCTAGTAGAGAAGCACCTATTTTGTGTCCTTGCGCTTTCATAAAAGTACAGGCCATTCCTCCACCGATGATCAAAGTTTGAACTTTGTCGAGCAGTTTTTCAATAACCTTAATTTTATCCGAAACTTTTGCTCCACCCAAAATTGCGGCAAAAGGTCTTTTCGGTTCAGAAACAGCAGCTCCTAAAAACTGCAGTTCCTTACGTATCAAATATCCAACTGCGGATTCCCTAATAAATTCTGCAACTCCGGCAGTTGACGCATGCGCTCGATGTGCTGTTCCGAAGGCATCATTGACATATACATCACCGAGTTTTCCCAACTCTTGGCAAAAATCAGTTTCATTCTTAGTTTCTGCTTGGTGAAAACGTAAATTTTCCAGTAAAACCACCTCACAGTTTTGCATGCTGTTGACCAGTAATTCGACTTCTTCACCGACACAATCCGGAGCTAATGTAACCGTTTGTCCGAGAAGTTCTGACAATTCTTCTGCGGCAGGTTTTAAACTCAGCTTTTCAACCCTCTCACCTCCAGGTCGACCCAAATGTGACATCAGGACTGCTTTTCCACCTTGTGCAATAATATGCTTGATAGTCGGTAACGCACCGGTGATTCGTCCGTTATCCGTAATTTTAAGCTCATCATTCAGCGGTACATTAAAGTCTACACGAGTCAAAACACGCCGGCCTTCAAGTTTTAAATCTTCAATGAATTGTTTGTTGATCATGCTCATTTTATTTCTTTCACAAATTGAAAGGATGATTCTAAATTTCTGAAACTTGCAACAATGATGATTTTAAGAGTAATTTTTAAAAAAGTTTAATACATAAGATTACAATTGTTTGGCCTGCTCTCGCAAGACAGATTTACGAATTTTTCCAGTGGAAGTTTTAGGCAGTTCACTAAAGACAACATTTTTTGGTATTTTAAATCCCTGAAAGCTTTGTTCGGCAAAACTGTATCACCTCATTTTCATTGAGTACAGCAGCAGATTTTGGCACCACAAATGCGCAGGGAGTTTCACCCCATTTTTCATCAGGTCGTGCCACCACAGCAGCTTCGAGAATATCTGGATGCTGGTATAGCACGTTTTCAATTTCGACACTGCTGATATTTTCACCACCGGAAATAATGATGTCTTTGCTGCGGTCTTTCAACTCAATATAACCATCCGGATGCAGCACACCAAGATCTCCGGTATGAAACCAACCGCCTGCAAATGCTTGCTCTGTCTCTACAGGATTATTGAGGTAGCCTTTCATCACGATGTTGCCCTGCATCAGGATTTCACCCATTGTTTCACCGTCAGCCGGAACAGGCTTCATAGTTTCCGGATCTGCGACTGTTAAGCCTTCCAGCACGTGATAGCGTACACCTTGCCGGCCTTTTAATTGTGCCTGTGTTGATTTGTCCTGCTGTGCCCAATCCTCCTGCCATTCACAAACCACCGACGGACCGTACTTCTGTCAATCCGTAAACATGCGTCACATTAAATCCAGCCTCTTCCATACGGGCAATCACTGTTGGCGGCGGCGGCGCGGCGGCTGTCAGCATTTCAACCCTGTGCGGCAGTTCACGTTGTTCTTCCTGCGGTGCGGAAGCGATCATATTCATCACAATCGGCGCACCGCAAAGATGAGTCACGCGGTGTTCCGCAATTGAATCGTAAATATTTTTCGCAGTGACTTTACGCAAGCAGACATGAGTTCCGGCGAGCAGCGTGATTGTCCAGGGGAAGCACCAACCATTGCAGTGAAACATCGGCAGAGTCCAGAGATAAACCGGACGGTGCGGCATTTCCCAGGCTAAAACATTTCCGGTTGACAGCAGATATGCTCCGCGGCTGTGATAAACCACGCCTTTTGGAATTCCGGTTGTTCCTGAAGTGTAATTCAGTGAAACCGACTGCCAATCATCTTCAGGCAGAACTGCTTCAAAATCTACACTGCCTTCTGCCAAAAAGTCTTCATATTCTATTTCACCTAAAAATTCTCCTGACTCTATTTCCGGATCATCAATGTCAATCAGCAGAATTTTTCTATTAACTTTTGCTAAAGCTTCCTTGATCAGTGGAGAAAATTCACGGTCAGCCAGTAAAACTTTGGTTTCTGCATGTTCAAAAATATTGGCCAGTGTTTCTGCTTCGAGTCTAATATTCAGTGTGTTCAAAACTGCACCTGTCATCAGCACCCCAAAATGCGCTTCAAAAATAGCTGGAATATTCGGTGCCAGAATCGAGACAGTATCGCCCTTGCCAATACCTCTTTTTGACAAAGCAGAAGCAAGTTTGCAGCAACGCTGGTAAGTTTCCGCCCACGTCCAGTGACGCTTTCCATGAATTACCGAAGTGCGTTGNGGNTGGACAAAAGCCGTTCTNGTNAGAAAAGTNATCGGTGAAAGCGCTGCGTAATTTGCTGGATTTTGCGGGAGATCTGTTTCAAAATGATTGGACATGATTCTTCTTTCTGCAAACTGTGTTTTGTGGAATTTAAAACATAGTATTAGATTACACTATAAAAAAATGNAAGAGGATTGTCAAAGAGGACTTCACTCTTAAAAAATAAAATTAAAAATAAATTGTACAATAATTTGTAAATACTATAATTGCGGTGCCTCAAACAAAAGCGGCTGCCTTTGATTATTGATTTTACAACTGAAGAACTTAGGTGTAAGAACAGGCAATTTACTCATCATCTACAGCAGGAATAAACATGGGACTATTGACTACTACCATCGGTGCATATCCAAAACCGGAATATGTGAAACTGCCGGACTGGTTCGGCAATCTCGACACAGCTGAGCCGACACGCGGTTGGGCTGCAGCCAAGGAAGCAATGGGTGACGATGCGGAAGCCATCCTCAAACGCGGAACTCACGAAGCAGTAACAGATCAGGTAAACGCAGGAATTGATATTCCGACTGATGGAGAAATTGCCCGTGAAAATTATATCCACTATCACTGCCGACACCTCGAAGGAATGGATTTTGAGAATCTCAGCGAAAAATCTTTGCGTACCGGAAATTACTCATCTTTCCTGCCCACCGTGCGTGGACCAGTCAAACCGCGCACATTGTTTTTAGTTGAAGATTGGAAGCGTGCACAGTCAGCCACGGACAAACCGGTTAAAATAACAATGCCCGGCCCTTTAACAGTCGCGGATACTGTTGTTGATGAGTATTACGGGAATCAAAAAGATTTTGGTAAAGCAATTGCGGAAGCACTCAATCAGGAAGTTCTGAGTCTCGCAAATGCCGGTTGTAAACATATTCAAATCGATGAACCGCTCTTTGCCCGTTATCCGGAGCGTGCTCTTGAATTTGGAGTAGAAAATCTGGACCGCGCTTTTCAGAACTGTCCGGAAGGAGTTACCAGAACTGCACACATGTGCTGCGGATATCCGGATAAAATAGACGCAGTTGATTATCCAAAAGCACCTCGTGAATCTTATTTCCAAATTGCGGACGCGATGGAAGCTTCATCGGTGATGGCTCTCTCTCTGGAAGACGCCCATCGTTACAATGATTTGAGTTTGCTCGAACATTTCAAAACCACGACCATTATCTTTGGAGTAGTTGCAATTGCAAAAAGTAATGTGGAAGCAGTTGAAGAAATCCGCAAACGTTTGCTGGACGCACTTGAACACATTGATGCGAATCGTCTAATTGCCGGACCTGATTGCGGATTGGGAATTCTGGGCCGTGAACTGGCAATTCAAAAAATGCGTAACCTGAGTGAAGCCGCACACTCGCTTGAAACTTGAGTCAGCAGATGACAACACAAAAAACAATCTCTGTCGGTGAATTGAAACTGGGCAACGAAAAACCTTTCGTGCTCGTCGGCGGAATCAATGTGATTGAATCCGAAAGCATGGCTTTGAAAGTTGCGGAGACTTTCTGCTCCATTACGGAACGTCTCGGAATTCCTTATATTTTCAAAGCTTCTTTCGACAAGGCAAACCGTTCCTCAATCGCTTCATTCCGTGGTCCGGGATTGGAAAAAGGTTTGCGGATCCTGGAAAAAGTTAAATCCGAATTTAACGTTCCGATTCTGACTGATGTTCATGAAGCGCAACAGGCTGCACCTGCGGCGGAAGTCGCGGACATTCTGCAACTTCCGGCATTTCTCTCGCGTCAAACGGATTTGGTTGTAGCACTCGCTAAAACAAACGCGGTTATCAACATCAAAAAAGCACAGTTTCTGGCGCCGCAGGAAATGGGGAATATTATCAAAAAATGTGAAAATTCCGGTAATGCTCAACTCATTCTTTGTGAACGCGGTTCAAGTTTCGGTTACAATAATTTAGTAGTTGATATGCTCGGATTTTCGGTGCTGAAAAATTTTGCGTATCCAGTATTATTTGACGTAACTCATGCTCTTCA
>JGI26255J51710_1001029_pt1 | contig 10289 bp, 10 predicted proteins | sample SaaInlV_135m_DNA_2_FD_51710 | JGI IMG/M metagenome (IMG submission 51710)
GACGCGCTATATCACCTTGCTGGAGCTTTCTAACCGGACCAGATAGGCCCTACTATTGATAGTATTGATAGCAGCGCCCCTCAAGATTCTGCTTTTCGAATCACTCCTTAGAAGTTTTGCGGCCGTCGAACACCACCGTGACGCCTTGTGCTGCCCCGTTGACGGCACCATCATCTTTGACTCGAATAAGATCAACTAATTCCATCGCCACAACAACATAAGGATAGAAAAATGCCTAAAGGTTATCTCGTCGCACATATCAAGGTTCATGACAAAGAGGGGTTTGAGAAATTCAAAGCGATGGCGGGCCCCGTCATCGGCGAGTACGGCGGAATCGTGCTTGCCCGCGACCCAAACCCAGAATCCAGAGAGGGAGACACTTTAGGCCTTTGCATTGTGATTGAGTTCGATAGCGTGGAACGCGCGAGAGCATTTTATGAGTCGGAGCAGTACACCGCCGCGAGGGTTGTGCGCGAAGCTGCTTCGATTGCCCATCTGGTATTGATAGAAGGCGTGTAATGGAGCCCGCAGACGGATTCGAACCATCGACCTGCTGATTACAAATCAGCTGCTCTACCAACTGAGCTATGCGGGCTTTGTGAGACACGCAACAACGCGCGTGGCGTATTTTACCTCCTGCGCATACCGACAGACAGCAACGACAGAGATAGATGTTCAGCCACTCTTGGGGCAGATTACGGGAGTGAGCTCAGCCATGGCGTCGGCCCAATTCAATTTGGCCAATTCTTCGCGGCGCTGCTCGGTAATCACATCTGGCACCTCGAGCCAGTAAAGTGGCCCCAGGGTGCGCACCTGCAACCTGACATTGACTGGCAATTGCAGCCATTCCAGGCTTGCCGCATAGGCAACGGCCATGGGCTCCTTNGCGAAAGGTTGCAGCAACAATAGTTTCTCATCACTGCGTCTCAGGCTGGTTGCCCTTATATCCTGATCCTGTAATTTGATCCGGGCGTTATCACGGGCGATATCGGAGCCAAAAGGCCCAGCAACTACCTGATAAATGCGCTCCTCTCTTGCCGCGGTACGCTGGCGAGTCAACCCGTACCCGTGATTGACCAGCAAGCTCCAGCCGTTGTCGAGGGTTTCACGGGTTGCGAAAGGGCCGATCCGCAGGCAATCAGTCCGGGCACCGACCACAATCGCCTTTTCCGAGACCAGCTCCATTGAGTCAAGATTTACTCCTGGTTCGGCTTCTGGCAGATCTATTCCCGCCTGAGGCGTGGCATTGGTCGCCCATAGATAAAGGGCGCCATTGGCCAGGATCAGTAAAAAAAAGAGCCATTTCATGGTATTTCGCGGCTGGCCTGCTCAATCCCCTGCAACACCAGGTCGGGCTTGATATCAGCCGCCCTGGCTAAAAGAGGGGCTATTGTCGTTGCCCAGCCGCCTGTCATCAATACAGCGAAGTTATCTCCCAACTGCGCCGAGAATTCACTGAGGACTTTGTCGATTCCTCCCGCCGCAAAGGCCAGAGCGCCATTGCCGACAGCCGAACCAGTATCCGAATTGAATGCGCCCGAGTACGCTTTTAACTCACCGTGTAAATGACTGGCATGCTCAAGCAAGGCCTGGGTTGCGACCTGTGGGCCAGCGCTGATCACCCCGCCCAGGAATTGCCCGTCGGCCAAAAGCGCATCGACCGTAATTGCAGTGCCGCAATCCACCACGGCCAACGAGCCGCTTCGCTGATCACGCGCTGCGATCAATGCCAGCCAGCGATCACAACCTAAGGTGGCAGGATCCTGATAACAATTGCGCACCCCGTGCTGCGCACGCTGAGCGCTAAGAAAGGTTGGCTTTAATCCCCAAGCCTTATCACACCACTCGTGCAGTGGATCAACCACATCATCACCTGCGCTGTTGCAAACGATCACCCGCACCGGAGTTGTGACTTCCCGCCAGGCATCAAAGTCCGTGGCAGATCCCTCATTGCCAAACGGGTCTCCCACAGACCAGTCTTGTCCGCTCGATAGCGCCCACTTAATCCGGCTGTTACCCAGATCCACCAACAGGTTCATCGTTTGGTCTGCATGATTCGCTTTAACTTAAAGGTAACCCAGGGGGGTCGAATGATAGAGTGATATCGCCAGCTATTATCGGTGTAATAGAGCCNCCATCACAGCGAAGTCGGTAACGGCCGAGTTCGTCGGCGCCCTCACCTACCCCGACCACGAACTCCCGCTGCGAAGTCGCCCGAATAGCCTTCCCGCGAAAAATATCCAGCGCATTCCAGCCGGGCTGGTCGGGCATGAAGCCCCGATTATCAAATCGTTCCAGCGCCCGAACCAGATCGGCCAGCACATATGCAATCAGTTCTGTGCGCTGAGGCAGCGGCCCGTTAATCTGTGATGCCAAATCAGTTACCCCCTGACCTGTATCGAGGGTTGCAAGAGAAGGGTCATCGATATTTAACCCAATCCCGATGATCGCACACACCTCTTTATCGGCACTGGAGTTCAGCTCCACCAGCACCCCACCGAGTTTTTCGCCCGACGCAAAAAGATCGTTGGGCCACTTCAAGCCAACCTTGTCGGCGCCGAGTTCACGTAAGCGGCTCGCCAATGCGAGGCCGATGGAAAGGCTAAGCCCCCCTAACTGGACAGCCCCTTTGCAAAAGCGCCAGCCCATCGACAGCATCAAATTACGATAAGGCGAGCCCCGCCAGGAGCGCCCGCGTCGGCCACGGCCGGCACTTTGAAACTCACTGATACAAACCTGGCCGTGTAACTCACTGTTGCCAGCCTGGCGGGTCAGCCAGTTACTGGTTGAATCCACGGTATCCAGCAGAACAACCTGGTCGGCAAACGGAAACCCTCTGGTTGTCAGAGCGGATTTGAGATGCGCCTCTTCCATTGGATCGACCGCTAAGCCCAACTGGTAGTCAGGCGAGGCGGTTACCTGGAACTGAAGGCCATCTGCCTCCAGTTCTGAAAGATATCGCTTTACTGCCGGCTCACCGATCCCAACTGCCAAGGCAAGCTCGGCGATACTTGCCGGCTTTGCCGTACTCAACGCCCGTACCAGTCGAGTGCGCTCAGTCGTCATCGTTGTTGGTCTGCTGCGATCGTCCCCGCAGGCGTTCGAGCTTTTCCCGAATCTTGATCTCAAGGCCGCGATCCACTGGGTAATAAAAACGCTGGCCTTGCAGGGTGTCGGGCAGGTAAGTCTCCCCTTGGGCATAGCCCTGGGGCTCATCGTGTGCATAGCGATATTTTTCGCCATGGCCCAGTTCTTTAGCAAGGCGGGTTGGGGCATTGCGCAGATGCAAAGGCACCTCCTGGGTGCCAGTTTCTTGGGCCACTTGTAGCGCAGCGTTNAGNCCCTTATAGACCGCGTTACTCTTTGGGGCGCAGGCCAGATAGACCAACGCCTGAGCGATCGCCAATTCGCCCTCTGGAGAACCCAGACGCTCGTAGGTCTGCGCAGCATCCAGCGTCAAACTGAGTGCTCGCGGGTCAGCATTACCGATATCCTCGCTGGCCATGCGAATTGCCCGCCGGATGATATAACGCGGGTCGCAGCCGCCGTCGATCATCCGCGCAAACCAATACAGCACAGCATCCGGATCAGTACCACGCATCGATTTATGTAGCGCTGATATCTGGTCATAAAAAAGATCGCCGCCCTTATCAAAGCGACGCAAGGGCGTGCCGATCACCTCCGGCAATACCCGGTCGGTAAGTTCATGCCCATCGTCTGTCGCCGTGGCAAACTGAGACCCGATTTCAAGAAAATTCAATAGGCGACGTGCATCACCATCAGCCGCATCCAGTAGGCAGTCCCGGCCATAATCTGACAGAGTCAGGTTCAGCCGTCCCAGGCCTCGATCGCAATCAGACAACACGCGTTCCAGCAGTGATTGCAGGTCCTCGCGGGCCAAAGCCTTTAATACATAAACACGTAGCCGTGAGAGCAATGCATTGTTGAGCTCAAAAGCCGGATTCTCTGTGGTGGCGCCAATCAGCACCAAAGTGCCATCTTCCACGTGCGGTAAAAAACCGTCCTGCTGTGCTTTGTTGAAACGATGGACTTCATCAACAAACAACACCAGTTTGCCCGGCAATGCTTTGGCTTGCGCCACGACCTCGCGCACATCCTTAACTCCGGCGGTCACTGCAGAGAGCACCTGAAAGCGGGCGTCNCAATAGTGCGCCACCATTCGCGCCAGCGTGGTTTTGCCCGTGCCCGGCGGCCCCCAGAGCACCATCGAATGCACGTNCCCACCTACCAACGCCTCACGCAACGCCGAACCTGGGCCAATCAGATGCGATTGGCCGACAAACTCCTCAAGATTACGCGGACGCATCGCCTCAGCAAGCGGCCGGTAATCAGCAGCCTGGGTTTGAATGTGGGCTGAAGTCATCGAGGGTTCCTAGCTGCCTTGGATCTGGCGGAAGGTAAGGTTAACCCGGGGAGCAACTGGNCGGGCTGTCTTTGGCACACTGTGACGCCAGGCTATCTGAGACTCACCACTCATCAGNAGCAAGGAGCCGTGCCCGAGCACGATTTCATGCACGGGCAGATCTTTGCGGCGCCGGTGNCGCAACAGAAAACGCCGGGGACTACCCAGACTGATAGAGGCAATAGTCGGCGCAGGGCCGAGNTCGCGCTCATCATCACTATGCCAGCCCATGCTCTGAGACCCCGTCCGGTAATAATTAAGCAAAACGCTGTTAAAGCTGTATCCAGAAAAAGCCGCCAATTCCTCACCCAACTCCTTGAGTTCGGCCAGCCAGGGTAGCGGCTGGTTTACACTGCCTGAGTAGCCATATACCGCTTCGGGATCACCATACCAGGCGGCCTGGCGCGGTGAATTCACCCAGCGCCCGTAAAGGTGCACACGGGGCGTATGCCAGGAGACCTTTTTGATCAAAGTTTGGCAATAATGTGATGCTTCAGCTGGCGCCAAGAACTCAGACCTGTACTCAAAACGACCATCCTCGATCGGCAGGTGACCTTCACCGCTGATCTGTCGTGGCCCCGCCCGGCGACTCTGGGATAGACGCTGCAAGGCCTCCTCCTGGAATAACCCCGATACGCTTGATTAACAGTCCACCAGCTCGGCAACGGCCGCAGCCAATGGAGATTGCACAAAAGCCGCGCCTGTTGAGCAGCCGCTGGCCGGGTCAAACCGAGCTATCGAGGGGCAGCCAAACAGGCTGGGGTAAACACCGTGGTCAGCAGTACTTAAGTCGGCCACCTTTTCACCCAATGCCTGAAGTATCGCAGGATCAAAGGCGGCATCTGCCACAACCTGGCTTACACCACTGACATCAACGCGGGGTTGGTGCATGGCCTTTTCGGGATCCATGGAGAAATCGGCGATGAACGAAATCAACTGCATGATCGATGAGACGATGCGCCGCCCGCCGGAGGCGCCCAGAGCTGTAACAGGCCCTGCTGGCTCGGCCACGATTGTAGGGCACATATTGCATAAGGGCTGTTTGCCCGGGGCCATCGAGTTGGGCCGGCCCGGCTCAGGGTCAAACCACATGATGCCGTTATTCATAAGGATCCCGGTGTCAGGCAACAGCAAACGGGATCCAAAAACCGACAGCAGTGTCTGGGTGAGCGCGACGACATTGCCGTTGCGATCGGTAACGTTCAGATGGGTAGTACAGGCAGGGATCTTGCCATCAGGGCTATCACCCATCTGTAACAGTCGATCTGCGTAGGCCGCCTGCAAACTGGCAGCGGTGGCAGCGGTGGAATTCCCATCGGGCTGCATCGGTGGGTTCGGCAAGTACTGCTCAAGCTCGGTTAGAGCCTGGCGCAGGCTTGGACCAGCACAAAGCCCCGCCGGAGTGTAGATAAGCGCGTCGCGGTAGCTGGCCCCGGACAATTCCTCAAAGTGCACTCGATACGAGGCGAGATCCTCGGCAGATAAACCAATGCCAACAGATGCCGTATCTGCTAGTACACGCTCTGCCAGATCCCCCTGGTAAAAAGAGGCCGGGCCCTGATCGGCGAGTTGCGCGAGCGTTTTTGCAAGACCTTTTAATTCAATCACCGGTGGTGAACCAGCCCAGTGACCCATCGGCACATGACCCTCTGGCAGATACACCGAGCGTGTAGATTCAAAGCGGGCAATATCCGCCGCGCTGGAGGCAATCTTAAGACTTGAATACCAATCTACACAAAGCCCCTGCTCCGCCAGAGCGATCGCAGGCGCGAGAAGTTGTGGCCACGAAAGCGTCCCAAAGCGTTTGGCCGCCTCGCCCAATCCTGCCACAAAGCCCGGTACTGCGACTGAGTACGGGCCCAGCACATTGCGGTTCTCCAGCACCCCCGGCCAGGCAAAAAGATCAGAGTCAAAACCGGTGCTGAGTGGATAGTCGTTTACATTGAGCGCACCCGGAGCACGCACCCCAAACTCCAGCGCATAACTTCGGTTTTCACGGGCCAGGTAAACCGTCATGAAACCGCAACCACCCAGCCCACTCATCCAGGGCTCAACCGCGCTCAGGGCAAAACCAGTTGCGATGGCCGCGTCCACTGCGTTGCCACCCCGGGCCAGCACCTTTGCGCCTGCCTCGGCGGCCAATGCGTGCTGTGCCACTACCACCCCGCCCTGGGTGTGCACTGCAGGTTTACGGATCGACCAATGCTCCATGGGTTGCCTGATTACGCGACCCTACTATGGTAGTGACTGACCAGACGGCGGTGGAATAAACGCCTGGCCACAGCACCCGTCACACACGCAGCACTTTACCGGGATTCATGATGTTGTCTGGATCCAACGCCTGCTTGATCGAGCGCATGACACTGATCGCCTCACCATGCTCAGCCACCAGAAAGTCGAGCTTGCCGTAACCCACCCCATGCTCCCCGGTGCAGGTGCCGCCCATGCCAAGCGCCCGCATGACCATACGCTCATGCAATTCGTTCGCTTTTTTGCTTTCAGCAGGATCATCCTTGCCAACCAAAAGACAAAGATGAAAATTACCATCGCCGACATGGCCAACGATTGGGGCAAATAAACCAAAATCCCGAATATCCTGTTGCGTCTCACGAATACATTCAGCCAGGCGTGAAATAGGCACGCAAACATCGGTCGCCCAGATTTCACCGCCCGGTCGCAGCGCTTTGCAGGCGTATGCCGCATCGTGACGCGCCTGCCACAGTCGATTACGCTCCTCGGTATTTGTGGTCCATTGAAAATTACTGCCGCCTGAGTCTACCGCGATCTCCTGCACAATCTCGGCCTGCTCCTTGACCCCCTGGTCAGTTCCGTGAAACTCCAGAAGCAGGGTTGGCGCCACGGTGAGATCGGTCTTGGAGTATTGGTTGATGGCGTCGACCTGAGCTTCATCCAGAAGCTCGATGCGGGCAATGGGTACACCGTACTGGATCGTAGTGATAACCGTATTGACAGCGCTGTCGACGTCTGGAAACGTACATACGGCTGAGGAGATGGCTTCGGGAATCCCGTAAAGTCTCAACGTAACCTCAGTAATTACGCCGAGGGTTCCCTCTGAGCCGACAAAAAGTCGGGTGAGATCGTAACCGGCTGCAGATTTGCGAGCGCGACGCGAGGTCTGAATTACGCGGCCATCAGCCAGCACGACAGTCAGCGCCAACACGTTTTCACGCATAGTGCCATAACGCACCGCGTTCGTTCCCGAAGCACGGCAGGCGGCCATGCCGCCAATCGAGGCATCAGCACCCGGGTCGATCGGGAAAAACAGGCCGCAATCACGCAGGTAGTTGTTTAACTGTTTGCGGGTTACGCCGGGTTGAACCACAACGTCCAGATCTTCGGCGTGCAACTCGACCACCTGATTCATCTCCTGCAGGTTAATCGAGATACCGCCATGCAAGGCCGCAACGTGACCCTCCAGCGCCGTGCCCGTGCCGTATGGGATCACGGGCACCCGGTGCTCAGCACACACGGTGACGATTCGGCTGACTTCCTCAGTGGTGTGGGGGGTGACCACGGCGTCCGGCGGCACACTGGCGTGAAAAGATTCATCCTTGCCAAAGCGTTCACGGACAGCGAGCGCCTCGGACAGCCGTTCACCAAACTCACTGCGTAAACAAGCTATTACGTTTGTTACTGGCTTCGCCTGAATGTCTTTTTGGGCCTCATCTGCCATGGGATTTCCTTATAAGCCGCCTTCTGATCCAAGTATATCCCCAATATTCTCACAGACCCCGCACTAACCCCTAACAACAGGCTTTGATACCATTACAGATTCTTAAAATCCAGTTCGTATCGCCAAAAAGACTGTGTCTAAATTAAATGTCGTTAATAGAAGTGGTGATTCCGCCCCCTTCTTGCGGGGCATCCTAACGCGCTCACTGCAGAAAATAGGGCTGACGTTCTCGGAGGCGTACGGCGTAGCGTCGACGGTACGGAGCCAGTTGGCCCGTGAAGAGGTCATTGGCAGTCCCCGCATAAGGGAAGCTGTTTCACAGATTCTGGTATCTCAATTTAGCCCCGAGACCGAAGAACGGTACCGACTTTCCCGAGGACAGCCGGTCTGGATACGAATTCACCATAAAGATGGAGAGGATGTCTGGTTTTCCCGTGCCATCTTCCGTTATAGGCTCGAGATCTGTGGCATCACCCATTCTGCGGCAGAAGCCCTGGCCCACAGTCTGCACGAGCGACTGGTCAGGGAATACTCGTCGGGCATTGAGCGCGAAACACTGCATCAGCTTGCCTGTCAGATGGTACTGGCCGAGGCCGGAGCCCACTTTGCGAAAAACCTTGAGGCCTGGCACAGGCTCACACGCGCAAACAAAACCCTGCTGATTCTGATTGGAGGGGCGCCCGGTGTTGGCAAAAGCACAATGGCGGCCCACCTCGCGACCCGCTTGAATATCACCCGAACCCAATCCACAGACATGCTGCGGGAAGTATTGCGCACCTTGCGATCACCGGAAAAAAACCCCGAACTGCATTACTCCAGTTTTGAGGCATGGCGAGCGCTGGACGACAGCCCAGATAGAGGCGACATGCCAGCACGCATTGAGGAAGGCTACAACCGTCAGGCAGACGAGGTGGAATTAGCCGCACAAGCTCTACTCGAAAGATCGCAACATGAGCAATTTTCGATGATTATTGAAGGTGTCCATATACGGCCGTCTATGATCCAAAGGCTCACACTGGACCCCGATGTGATCGTGGTGCCCATCCTGCTGACAGTCAGTCGCAAAAAGACATTGAAACGCTTCTTTAAGGGGCGCTCCCTGGTGACATCGCGGCGAGGCAGCAAACACTACCTGGACAACTTCGACGCTATCTGGCATCTGCAGTCTGCCCTGACGCTGGACGCGACGACATCCGCCGTAGCAACAATCGTCAATGATGAGGAGGAAGAAAGCACATCGGTCCGTGTGTTCTCTCTAATTGCCTCAGCAGTCGCAGACCACGTACTACCAAACCAGGGCGAATAATCCTAAGGCAACCTTTCGGCCACCAGGCCTTTTGCGCTAACATCGCCGTTGCTATTTCCTGAGTAATCTCTTTGAACACCTGAGCACATGCCGACGAGTCATATAGTGTGACCGAACGGCAATGGCACTGATCCGAAAATATGATTAATCCATGAGCAATAAGAAGCCCAAAACCCGAACAACTTACCGCAGGATTCCCAAGGCCAAGGGTCCGACACAAGCTGACAAGGCAGATCGCCACATACTCTACGAGCGTGCTGTCCAGTGCGTGGAATCTGAGATCGACATGGTGGATGAGACCTACAAGACGCTTCGAGGACGTAAGGCCATTACCCTGCGTGAGGACTTCTGCGGCACGGCTAATACCAGCTGCGAGTGGGTGCGACGGCGCAAAGATAATCAGGCCTGGGGTGTCGATCTGGACACCGAGGTATTAGCCTGGGGAAAAAACAACAGGGTCAATGCCCTTAACGGTGATGGAGCAGATCGGATTGTGCTCATGAACGAGAACGTTCTCACAGTTAAAACGCCGCCAGTCGATATGATTCTGGCTATGAACTTCAGTTACTGGACCTTTCAGACCCGCGAAGAGCTAAGGGGGTATTTTTCAAGAGCACGCGACTGCCTGGCAGATAACGGCATTTTATTTCTGGATTCGTACGGCGGTTATGAAGCCTGCCGGGAGATGGAAGAAGAGACAGATCACGACGATTTTATCTACGTTTGGGACCAGGCCCACTACAATCCTATTACCGGCGAAATGAACTGTCATATTCATTTCAAATTCCCTGATAGATCTAAGCTGAAACGCGCTTTCAGTTATAACTGGCGCCTATGGACACTGCCCGAGATTAGAGAATTACTGG
>JGI26255J51710_1001038_pt1 | contig 10239 bp, 10 predicted proteins | sample SaaInlV_135m_DNA_2_FD_51710 | JGI IMG/M metagenome (IMG submission 51710)
CGTCGATAACCCCAACTATCTATCTGCATTGGCTCTAACCATTCTTTGGGTTCAGCTTTTGCCTGGCCTAAAAAGGCGCTTTGAAGCCAATTCCTTTTTGCATTAATCTGATTTAAACTCGAAAGATGCTGAAATGAACAGCCCCCNCACACTCCATATACTGAACACTTTGGTTCAATCCTATCGGGAGAAGNCTCTAAGATTTCAACAACATCTGCCTCCTCATATTTTGCTCGAGATAGTGTTCGTGAAGCTACAACCTTTTCACCGGGCAAAGCCCCTCTGGTAAAAATAACTTTATTCTCGTTGTGGGAGATACCCCTTCCTTCATGAGACAGAGATTCAATATCAATTTCATAAACCTTAGCTTTTAACTTTCCTCTTCTAGACATCCAGAAGTTCCACCCAATGCTTAACTGGAATAGAGCTTCCTTTTTGAAGATGCATTAAGCATCCAATGTTACTGGTTACAATCATGTTAGGTTTTGAAGCGTTTAAATTGTCAATTTTGTTATCTCTGAGCTGGTTTGATATTTTAGTCTCAAAAATTGAGTATGCGCCGGCAGATCCGCAACAAATATGAGAATCTTTGACGGGTTTTTTAATATAGCCAAATTGGGAGAGTATTGACTCAACCAGGCCTCCAAGTTGTTGACCNTGTTGCATTGTGCATGGCTCATGATAGGTAATGTTTAATTCTGAAAGATGAAGCCCACTTAAATCTTTATTTGACAGNAATTCAGCAATNTCTTTGGTTTTNGAGGAAACGAGAAGNGCCTTCTTAAAATATGGATCAGAACTTTTAAAGAGCTTAGGGTAATCCTTAATCATAACGCCGCAACCACTTGCGCTAGATATGATTNCCTCAACACCAGAGTCAAGCTGTGNAATCCAGTTATCAATATTTCGTTTCACTTTTTTCATTGCTTCGCTAGAGGCAGCAAGATGCTGGTCAAGCGCACCGCAACACTGCCCTTGTGAAGATTCTAATACTTCAATATTCAACTTAGCCAATATATTTTTTATACTGTGATTGATATTTGGCGCTAGTGAGGGCTGAACACACCCTCCCATCAGAAGAACTCTAGATTGTATTNTTTCTGGCTTNATGGGCTTAGAGCTTATCTTTGAGTGTCGATAAAAATACCCTATCGGTTTAAAGATTATNGGTGTNANCAGAGCCTTTCTAACAAGATAACGGTAAAGCGTTTGAAATTTTCCTCTCTTAGACTCCATAATTTCTCGCCCTATCTCAAGGAGCTGTCCATACTCAACGCCTGAAGGACAAGTTGTCTCACAAGAGCGGCAAGTAAGGCATCGATCCATATGACTCAAAGATTTTTGAGTAAACTGATTTTGCTCTAATGCAGATTTAATCAGATAAATTCTGCCCCTAGGAGAATCTAACTCGTCTCCTAATATTTGGTAAGTTGGGCAAGTTGCTAAACAGAAGCCGCAATGAACGCACGACTCAATTATTTGACTCGCCTTGTCTTGAGTTGACTCTGAAATAGTGCTATTTGTTAATTCAGCATGCATTAGATAAAAACTCCATAAGGGTCAAACACGTTTTTTAGTTTCTGCTCGATACTCTTCCTTAAGGCTGAGTCAACACTCCCTCTAATTTGTTTTTGTTTAACTTTTTGATTCTCTTGAATGGGAAAAACCTTAAAACTAATCTGAGTGATCACTGCAAGTTGACCCATTGAGCCTACTAAAAGTCTTGAGACATCATAGCCTGCTACATTTTTCATCACTTGGCCACCAAAGTTTAAGAGTTCTCCCTTACCATTAATAATTTGTATTCCCAAAACACTATCAGATAAGTCTGCTCCTGAAGTTGCATATAAAGAACCAATAGTTTTGTCAGNATCATCTATAAAAAATAGCAGTGCTTGATTATTTTTTGCTAAGACTTGTTTGGCTTCTTTGATCGGCGTTCCTGCTTTAAGTGTAATAACAAGCTCTTCTGGAAAATACTCGACCACGCCAGAATATGAAGACATATTTAACAATTCATCATTAGACTCATTACCCGAACCAGTAATTCTGAGTTGAGTGGCATTTTTTATTTTTTTTTGAAACTCTGAAATAGAATTCATANTCAGAATCGCTCCAGCTCTGGATGAGGCAAATTGCCATGATGGACATGCATATTTCCCANTTCAGCNCATCGATGAAGCGTTGGCACTGCTTTTCCAGGATTCAGCAGTGAATCTGGATCAAAAGCAGCTTTAATCTGATGAAACACATCTAACTCTGCCTCACTGTACTGATAACACATTGCATCCAACTTTTCNACGCCAACACCATGCTCTCCAGTTATGCTTCCNCCAGCTTCAATACATATCTTGAGAATTTCATTTCCAAACTCNTCNGTCTTTTCTAATTCGCCTGGTANCCCTGCATCATATAATATTAAAGGGTGTAGATTGCCATCTCCCGCATGAAAAACATTTGCGACTCTAAGGCTATAGTGCTTTGATAGNGANTTAATTTTCTCCAAGACATCTGCCAGGTGTCTCTTTGGAATTGTTCCATCCATACAATAATAATCTGGAGATAATCTACCTACTGCTGGGAATGCTGACTTTCTCCCCTTCCATAATAAAAGTCTCTCNTCTTCCGTTTCTGACACCCTTAATGAGGTTGCCTTTGAAAGTAAACTCACAACCACTTCAACATCATGATTAACTAAATCTTCTGTACCATCTAACTCACAAAGAAGAAGCGCTTTTGCTTNTAGAGGATACCCAGGCCTTGCAAATTGTTCAGCCGCCTCTATTGCAAACTTATCCATCATCTCAAGACCGGCNGGAATAACGCCGTTTTTAATAATTTCAGCGACCGCAGTTGCGCAATCTCTAACACTATCAAAACCAGCCATTACAAGCTTNGCAAGTTGTGGTTTTTTTGTGAGCNTTACTGTAACTTCAGTGATAACGCCCAATAGACCCTCTGATCCAGTCATGAGAGCTAATAAACCGAGCCCTTCATCTTGCCTAGAAAACACTAACTCATCTCCATCTATAGTTAATATTTTTATAGACTCTATATTTTGAACTGTCAGACCGTATTTAAGACAATGAACACCGCCAGCATTTTCAGCAACATTCCCCCCAATAGTGCATGCAATTTGAGATGAGGGATCTGGAGCATAATATAATCCATACTCCTCAGCCGCCTCACTAATTGCTAAATTTCGAACGCCAGGCTGAACAATAGCTGTCTGCTCTTGTTGATTAATAGAGACAACTTCAGTCAACTTTGAAAGCCCTAAAACAATACTATCCTTTAAGGGCATAGCACCCCCTGATAAGCCTGTACCAGCCCCTCTTGTCACAACAGGTGTTTTGTTTTTACGACAGATTTCTAAAACCTTTTTGACTTGACTGACTTGATTTGGCAAAACAACAGCTAATGGTTTTTGTTTATAAACGCTTAGACCATCACACTCAAAAGGACGAGTGTTTTCTTCACCACTAAGGACAATATTTTTTGGTAGCGACTTCTTTAACTGAGAAATTATTGACACAGTAAGCCTTCAGTTGTTGCTAGTATTCCTATCATAGACAAATGAATCTAGNTCAATTGAAATTAAATTCAAGCGGTTATGAATTTAATTACTAATATTTTTTTCAATATCTAAGATAATTATAAAAAATTATATATTGTTTTGNTTGCCTTTGAAATAATGTGNCCAATANCAANAAGAATAAACTACTAACTATTAAGCATAACAATGAAATCATTCATACCACCAAANAGATTATTAATGGGACCCGGTCCCTCNGACGTTCATACAAGAATTTTAAATGCAATGGCTCGACAAACGATAGGTCATCTAGATCCTGCATTTATTGAGATGATGGATGAAACGAAGCAGATGTTAAAGTACGCATTCATTACTGAAAATGAATTAACAATGCCTATTTCTGCTCCTGGATCAGCCGGCATGGAGGCCTGCTTTGCTAATCTTGTTGAACCAGGCGACAAGGTAATTGTTTGTATCAATGGTGTTTTTGGAACTCGCATGAGAGAAAATGTCATTCGTGTTGGCGGTAAAGCCATAGTCATTAATGATGACTGGGGCAAGCCAGTTGATCCTAAAAAAGTTGAGCAGAGTCTGATTGATAATCCTGACGCTAAAATTGTTGCGTTTGTTCATGCAGAAACTTCTACCGGAGCAATATCTGACGCAAAACTACTCTGCGAATTAGCTAGAAAGCATGGGTGCCTAAATATTGTTGATGCAGTAACCTCTCTTGCAGGCTCAGAATTAAGAGTTGATGATTGGGGAATTGATGCTATCTATTCTGGCTCTCAAAAATGCCTATCAGCAATGCCAGGGTTATCACCTGTTAGCTTTAGTGAGAAGGCAATTCACAAGTTCACTCATCGCAAAAAACCGGTTACAAGCTGGTTTTTAGACCTTAATTTAGTTATGGGTTATTGGGGTAAAGGTGCTAAACGCGCCTATCACCACACAGCGCCAGTCAACACCTTATATGGACTCCATGAATCTTTAGTCATGCTAACTGAAGAAGGACTTGAAAATTCTTGGACTCGACATCATGAAAACCACCTACTACTTAAAGACGGTTTAAGTAAGCTTGGAATTCATTACTTGGTAGATGAGTCCAGTAGACTCCCGCAGCTTAATAGCGTATACATTCCAGAAGGAAGCGATGACGCTATGGTTCGCTCAACCTTAATCAATGATTTTAATATTGAAATTGGTGCTGGGCTTGGCGATCTCGCAGGCAAGATTTGGAGAATCGGTTTAATGGGTCACACATCAAGAAAAGAAAATGTAGACCTGTGCTTAGCAGCCCTTAAAGAAGCCTTATAGTTAAAGCTTGCTAGTCTTTAATTTTTGCCAATAACTCTTCGTCTGTCTCAACCCTGTCAGGATCTGGCAGGCAGCAATCCACCGGACATACCTCGACACATTGTGGCTCGTCAAAATGCCCTACACACTCAGTACAAAGGTCGCCGTCAATTTCATAAATTTCTTCACCCATATAAATGGCTTCGTTCGGGCACTCCGGAACGCAAACGTCACAGTTAATGCATTCATCTGTAATAAGTAGAGACATAAAAAATCCTAAGTTTCAGTATTTAAATTATCACAACACTAAGGTCATGATCAAATATTTTTAACAGACATATTTTAACTTAACAGCGCTAAAATAATGAGGATTTTGGGTATCATTAATCATTTTCTTTCTAAGGTTATTATGAGAAAACTTTTAGTTCTCTTCCCATTACTATTTTCGACTTTTGCTATTGCAAATCTTGATAATGGAATATATGCTCACCTGACAACCAACAAAGGGGAAATTACTGTTGAACTGGCATATAAAAAAGCCCCACTGACAGTAACAAACTTTATCGCATTGTCTGAAGGAACTAAGGCAAGTAACAAGGATCTTGGAACTCCTTTTTATGATGGATTGACTTTTCATAGGGTTATTGATGAATTTATGATTCAAGGTGGCGATCCTAAGGGTAACGGAACTGGCGGACCAGGGTATATGTTTGCTGATGAATTGACAGACCTTATTCATGATAAACCTGGCGTCCTATCCATGGCAAACTCTGGGCCAAACACTAATGGATCTCAATTTTTATTACCCATGTTCCAACACCATGGCTCGATGGCAAGCATAGCGTATTTGGCTCTGTGGTTGAGGGAATGGATGTTGTCAATTTAATTAAACAAGGTGACATTTTAGAAACAGTTAGAATTGAACGAGTTGGCGAGGATGCTAATCAATTTGTTGCCAATGAAGATTCGTTCAACGAATTAATCTCAAAAGCTAACGAAAAAATACTAGCAAGCCTGAAGCATCGTCAAAAGGACTTTGAATCCTATGTGACTTCAGCTTACCCTGGCGCCTCAGAAAATGAATTAGGTTACTTCACAAGAGTCAACAAACATGGGGATGGCGTTTTTCCAAAAAATGGTCAAATCGTTTCTGTTGATATTGCGCTCAAAGCTAACAGCGGAGACGTTATGCGATCGGCTGGAAGCCCTATTCCGTTTACTCTTGGTAACGGGGAAATCATCAGTATTATAGAAACTAATATTCAAGAGATGACGATTAGTGAAGAGCGAACTGTTATTGCAACCTATGAATCTGTATTTGGTGATGCCCCAAGCGGCAATATTCCTCAAGATGCTTTTATAATTTTTGAACTTATACTGCTAGCTGCTGAGGACAATTAATTATGTTTATAGAGCTTTTAAGCTTTCTCTCATCACTAGATACTGGCTTCAATGTATTAAGCTATTTAACAGTAAGGGCAGTTTTCGCAATGATGACTGCTCTTCTAATAACGCTATTTCTGGGTAAATGGATTATAGCAAAACTTCAACATTACCAAATCGGGCAAGTAATCCGTGACGATGGACCCGAAACTCATTTAGAGAAAGAAGGCACCCCAACGATGGGCGGGGTACTGATTCTTTTTGCTTTTTTTACTAGTGTTATTATATGGGGAGATTGGCGAAACCCTTTTCTTTGGATTGTTATTTTGACTGCCCTCCTTTTTGGTTTAGTCGGCTTTATTGATGACTATCTAAAAATTAAAAAACAAAACTCAGATGGCCTAAGCCGAAGACAAAAACTTTTAGCTCAAACTGTTGGAACTCTGTTTATTTGTATTTGGCTATTGAGCTTGAACTCTAAAACAATTGGCTCTGAGCTTTTGATTCCATTCTTTAAGGACCTTATTATTCCTCTTAATGCAATAGGATTTTTACTTATAGGCTGGTTTGCTATTGTTGGAGGCTCTAATTCTGTTAACCTAACAGATGGACTTGATGGCTTGGCAATTATGCCTGTGATACTCATTAGTGGTGCACTCGCAGTCTTCGCCTACATTGGTGGTAATTATAATTTTTCAGCTTATCTCAATATGCCATTCATGCCTGGGACAGGAGAAGTATTTGTTCTGTGCGCAGCACTTATAGGTTCTGGCTTTGGCTTCCTCTGGTTTAACACTTATCCAGCTGAAATCTTTATGGGGGATACAGGCTCTTTATCTCTTGGTGCTATCCTTGCTGTCATTGCAATCATTGTCCATCAAGAAATTCTATTGATACTTATGGGTGGTATATTTGTAGCTGAAACGTTGTCAGTCATCATACAAATTGGCTACTTCAAGAGGACACAAGAAAGATTTTTTTTGATGGCTCCCATACATCATCACTTTGAAAAAAAGGGTCTTAAAGAGCCTAAAATTATTGTGCGCTTTTGGATTGTTACATTAATCCTTGTGCTAATCAGCTTGGCAAGTATTAAGATTAGATAACTAATTAACTATTGAACTGTAAAATATATTCCCATGAGCATTAAGTCAGACAAATGGATACAAACCATGTCTCTTGAAAAAGAGATGATTAAGCCGTTTGAACCAAAACAAATTCGAAGAGCGAATGATCAAAAGATCATCTCCTATGGCACTTCCAGCTATGGCTATGATGTCAGATGCTCGACAGAATTTAAGATATTTACAAACATCAATTCTAACATTGTTGATCCAAAAAATTTTAATGAAAAAAGTTTTGTCGAGGTTAACTCTGATGAATGCATCATTCCTCCCAATTCATTTGCCCTTGCAAGTACTATTGAGTATTTCAAGATACCACGCTCAACCCTTGTCATTTGTCTTGGAAAATCAACCTATGCAAGGTGCGGAATCATTGTCAATGTCACCCCGCTTGAACCTGAATGGGAAGGCCATGTAACGCTAGAATTTTCAAATACAACCCCCCTTCCAGCAAAAATATATGCCAATGAAGGTGTTGCACAGATGCTCTTTTTTGAGTCAGATGAAATTTGTGAAACCTCTTACAAAGATAGAAATGGTAAGTACCAGGGTCAGACTGGTGTTACCCTCCCTAAGGCTTAACCACTATGTCGGAAATCTCTAAACGTCGCACCTTTGCGATTATTTCTCACCCCGATGCTGGCAAGACAACTGTCACTGAAAAACTCTTGCTTTATGGAGGAGCAATTAAAACTGCCGGAAGCGTCAAAGCAAGAAAAGCTGACACACACGCCACCAGTGACTGGATGGAAATGGAAAAAGAAAGAGGCATCTCAGTGACCTCTTCTGTGATGCAGTTTCCATACGATAATCACGTCATTAATCTATTAGATACTCCTGGTCACGAAGACTTTTCTGAGGACACGTATAGAACGCTAACTGCTGTTGACTCGGCATTAATGGTTATCGATGTTGCAAAAGGCGTTGAGCAAAGAACCATTAAATTAATGGAGGTTTGNAGACTCAGAGATACNCCAATATTGACCTTTATAAATAAGCTTGACCGAGAAGGAAAAGAGCCCATTGAGTTACTTGATGAAGTCGAGTCAGTTTTAAATATCGAGTGCTCACCAATCACCTGGCCAATTGGAATGGGCAAAGGCTTTAAAGGCGTTTATCACTTGCTAGAAAATAAAGTTTATCTTTTTGAGAGTGGAAAAAATGCAAGCATCGGTGACAATACTATCATTGAAGGCATTGATAATTCTAAGCTTGATGAGGTTTTAGGTGAAGATCTTGCCAAAGACGCCCGTGAAGAAATAGAACTGATTACTGGAACAACTAACCCCTTTGATATTAATGATTTTCTAGAAGGCAAGCAAACCCCCGTTTTTTTTGGCTCGGCAATTAACAATTTTGGCATTGAAAACCTTTTAGACGGCTTTATTCAATATGCACCAACGCCTCAGGGAAGAGAGAGTGATACCAGGATAGTNCTACCTGAAGAAAACAAACTCACGGGATTTGTTTTTAAAATTCAAGCAAACATGGACCCCAAGCATCATGACCGTTTAGCTTTTATGAGAATTGTAAGTGGTGAATACCAAAAAGGAATGAAGGTTCTTCAAGTTTCAAATGGCAAACAAATAAAAATTGCCAACGCTGTAACATTCATGTCTCGAGAGAGAAGCTCGACAGATTTAGCTTATGCTGGTGACGTTATTGGCATCCATAATCATGGCGGCATTGGAATTGGAGACACGTTTACTCAAGGTGAGAAAATTAATTTTCAAGGAATACCTAACTTTGCTCCAGAGCTTTTTAGAAGAGCACAACTTAAAGACCCCCTCAAGGCAAAGGCGCTCCAAAAAGGGTTAGATCAGCTTTCTGAAGAAGGCGCTACTCAGGTCTTTAGACCTGTTTCAAACAGCTCTCAAATATTAGGTGCTGTCGGTATATTACAGTTTGATGTTGTCGCTCATAGACTCAAATATGAGTATGGTGTTGACTGTCAATTTGAAACGATCAATGTTGCAACTGCAAGGTGGGTGAGTGGTGCAGATAAAGATATTGAGCAACTTAAGATAAAGGCTGGAAACAACCTAGCTATTGATAGTGCTGGGATGCTGACCTATTTAGCACCAAGTATGGTGAATCTTCAGCTCACTCTAGAGCGTCATCCAAAATTAATTTTCAGCACCACAAGAGAGCATTAATGGTCTACCACTTCTAGTGGCCGAACAACCTCTGCAATATCTTTCTTATTTAAATAACCAATATCTGATCCACTTGAGTNTTGGACAATACAGCAATCTGCATTTTTCCTAAGCATCTCACACAATATAGAATCAACTGTGTCCATTTCATCAACCTTAATATTGGTAGAACCTTTTTCTGGTTTTTGATCTGTCATGACTGAATTTGCATGAAGAACGTGAGAGCGATTGACTTTCTTAACAAAATCCCTTACATAGTCATCTGCTGGCGTCATTAATATCTCTTGAGTGTTTCCGTGTTGAACTAGCTCTCCACCATTAAGAATCGCTATTCGATCACCAATTTTAAGTGCTTCATCAAGATCATGAGTAATAAAAATAATGGTCTTGTGGAGCTCTTCTTGAAGCTCTAAAAGTAAGTCCTGCATGTCACTTCGAATGAGGGGGTCCAGCGCACTAAATGCCTCATCCATCATGAGTATCTCTGTATCACAGGTCAAAGCTCTGGCCAAACCAACTCGCTGCTGCATTCCGCCTGATAACTGAGAAGGATAGCGATCTTCATACCCAGTTAATCCCACTCGGTCGATCCATTTCTTCGCTCTTGCTGTTGCCTCATCATGCTTAATACCTTGCAAATGGACACCTAAACAAACATTATCTATAATAGTTTTATGTGGAAGAAGTGCAAAGCTTTGAAATACCATAGCCGTTTTTTGTTGTCTAAATTGCCTTAACTTCTCCA
>JGI26255J51710_1001053_pt1 | contig 10180 bp, 8 predicted proteins | sample SaaInlV_135m_DNA_2_FD_51710 | JGI IMG/M metagenome (IMG submission 51710)
GTGATTGGCTCCCCTTATACAGTCTATCATGTTCTTCATCAGTTAAGCTATCAAATCCTTCACGATTAATTTTATCAAGAATTCGATCAATATCTTGTTCAATTGCTTTATGGTGTGACACCTTTTTTTCTTCATGTTGTACTTTGTATTCCATGGTTCGCTTGCGAATAGAAAACCATAAATCATTAAAATGGACGGGACGCTTCAACATCAAATAACCAATAATCATTCCTGATAAATGAGTCATATGGCTTATTTGAGAAATCGTATTAAACGAGGACATAAAAGCAATCGTACCAATGCCAATTACAAACCAAATTGATTTTATTGGAATAAGTCCATACAAATAAATTGTTCGATTGGGATAGGTTAACCCATAGGCCAATAATACGCCATATACAGCACCACTTGCGCCAACAATAGGTGTCATTGAGTTGAGTCCAAAAAGTAAGGTAACGAGTCCAGCGCCTACACCCGTTCCAAAATAAAATTTCAAAAAATACTCTTTTCCCCAAAGTCTCTCTAATTCACTACCAAACATCCACAAGACAAACATATTTATTAATACATGCCACACGCCACCATGAAAAAACAAATACGTGAAAGGTTGCCAAAGCATGAATTCAGACCAAACCAATTTCGGGACAAGTCCAAAAAGTGGGAAAAATAAGCTTTCTGTCCTGGCGATAGTTTGGAGTAAAAAAATTCCAAAATTCACAGAAACTAAAATTTTAATAGCATCAGTAAATAGAGCAGGTTTGTAGGAAAGTTGCCCGGGGTTAGATTGAAATTGATATCTCATGAAGTCTTAAATATACGTAATTCATTCCGTCGGTAATAGTTCCATGGATTTAATAAGGGCGAAACACTACTTAAAGGTGCTTCCGGAACAATTAACTGGGGCAATTTTGTGTAGTGTACATTTAACGTCGGCGTATTAAATAAATGGTACGTTGCACTTATAAAAAGATCTCTGGGAAATCGACCTTTGATTTCCGGAAAACCACAAACTTGGAATGCATCCCGAATCACTGTTGCACAATTGTTGGATACCATACTAAAATCTCGGTATTTCTCTGGTTGTGCTGGATCAGGTGGCGTATCCAAAATATTTTTTAAACTTTGGTTTAAAACAGCCCTGAATTTTTCAGTATCTAATCCATATATACGAATCCGATGGATGGTGCGCATGAAATTGCGACCAAATTTGTCAAAATAAGCGCGACCATTATCCAAAATTTCAAAAGCGTCATTGTTGGGCGACGGCGCAAATTCTCCCAAAGCAGGGCGATACAAATATTCTTCTTTTCCCATAATCTCATTCTCATTCATCAAATGGGAAAAGTTAAATATTGAGCCATTTATATTGATAGCGGTATGTCCCAAAAGAGATGTGAAATATTTGATAAGTCTTTCATTATAATAGAGATCAATAAACGGTTCATCCGGTTCTTTTTCGTCCGGCCAGAGTATGAGTATCGGTTCATTGGAATCATAATCTCGTTGGACCAATTCCCTCGCATATACTTTTTTCCCAGACCAATGGGAAAGTATCCATCCCAAATGGTTCGATTTTCAAAATGGCGCACACCGCTTTCATCCAATATCAAGGATGCGCCATTTTCTTGTGTCAATATTCCTGATACCATTTTTATTTATTCAGTGTAGGTTTTTTCTGATGAAAATTGAAATCATTATTTTCCAAAAAAAGATATAAATATGTAAAACGTAATTTCCACCGTCCATGTTTTATACCATATTTACTTTTTACAAAATTATTCAAAACAAGTATTTAACACATAAAACTTTGAATAAAAATTTTAATCAGCCAAGATCTTTCGTGCTACATCCATGGATTTTATTTTTGCCAAGCCGTCAAAATGGTAACGCAATAAAGTCCATAAATAATCACCAATAATTTTCCGGTCAATTGGCGTTACTATATCTGTAGGAAGATTTTCAATATCTTCAGCCAGCAAACTGGCAAGAATTAATCCGCTGTTTGGTCCCGCATTTGGATCCGTCAACGTGAGTCCGGGGAATTCTAGTTGATCTAAAATAGGCTGAAATCCAAGGTGCGTCAATAAAGCACATTCATAAAACCAAAATAGAATATTGGGGTCTGCCTTTTTTTCATTAAACGCACGAAATACATTCACAAGCGTGGCAAAAAGTCTTGGGTGAGGATCTTCATCTGAAAGCGTTTTTTCTGTCAATTCCAAAATAGCCATTGAGAGTGTGATAGATCGAAGATCATCTAAAATCCGGGGCCAGGATTCTCTGAAATTTACTTTGGAAAGAACCTGTAAATCTCGGTTGGATTTATTGTAGTAAATCACATCTATGTAACTCAAAGGTTGAAATTGAGCAGACTTGGGTGATTTTTTGGAACGTGCCCCTTTAACAATGAGACTGATTTTCCCTTTATCTTCAGAAAAACACCGAGCGATGAGAGATGTATCACCGTAAGGAAATGATTTTAAAACAATGACGGGTGTGTGGATAATCATGGCTTAAAATGAATCAATGTTAAAGCTTTCTCTTTTACTAAAAATGTTGAAAAATTTATATATAACCCCACCCCGATAAAAAGTCGGGATTTCCACCATGCTCCCACTTTAATTCTCCCATATGACAGGGGAGATTAAATTGAATTATTTTTAATATTTTAGTTAATCCTGACTTTAAATCAATGATAATGGGTTTGAAATTCTTCATGTCAATTCGTGTTCTTGGTGGTTAAAAAGTTAATACGCTTTTGCATAAATCACCTCATGCTTGGCAGGTTTCCCAGAATAAACACAGGTCAATCCTTGAGGGTTTTCACCCGTTGGAATGCAGCGAATTGTGGCTTTTGTTTCTGCTTTCACTTTTGCTTCCGTTTCATCGGTTCCATCCCACCCGCAGCGAACAAATCCACCCTCTTTAATTATTTTTTTCAATTCATCATAGGTGGAAACTTTATGTGTATTCTCTTGCTGAAATTTTAATGCCTGTTGAAAGAGTCCAGTCTGAATCTCTTCTAATAATTTTGGAATCTGGGCAACAACTTCATCTTTGGGTAAAAATGATTTTTCACTGGTATCCCGACGAGCCAAAACAATATTCCCATTTTCAACATCTCGCGGACCAACTTCCACTCGCAGCGGCACACCTTTCATTTCCCATTCATTGAATTTGAATCCAGGAGACCGATCTGTCCAATCCTGATGTACGCGAACACCTTCATTTTCTAAAGATTGAACAATAGGCGCGAGATAATCTTTGACTAATTTCTCTTGTTCCTCGTTGCGAGCAATAGGAATTATCACAACTTGAATCGGAGCAATCTTTGGCGGAAGGCGGAGACCTTTCTCATCGCCATGGGTTAAGATTACGGCACCGACGAGACGCGTACTGACGCCCCAACTCGTAGCCCAAACTAATTCTTTTTTATTATCCTTGGTTTGAAAAGTAACATCAAATGCTTTGGCAAAATTTTGTCCCAAATTATGGGATGTGCCAGCTTGGAGTGCTCGTTTATCGCCCATCATGGCTTCAATACAATAGGTTTTATCTGCGCCGGCGAATTTTTCAGATTCTGTCTTCAATCCTGTGAGTACGGGCATTGCCAAATAATCTTCTGCCAGTTGGCGATACAGTTCAAGGATATCTGTTGTTTCTTTCTGAGCTTCTTCCGGGGTTGCATGGGCGGTATGTCCTTCCTGCCATAAAAATTCTGAGGTACGGAGAAACAGCCGCGTCCGCATTTCCCAGCGGACCACATTGGCCCATTGATTAATCAACACCGGCAAATCGCGATAAGATTGAATCCATTTTTTGTACATGGACCAAATCACTGTTTCCGATGTTGGGCGAACAATAATTTCTTCTTCTAATTTGGATTCAGGATCAACAATGATACCATGCTCATCATCTGCTTTGAGACGCGTGTGGGTAACTATTGCACATTCTTTGGCAAAGCCTTCTATATGTTGCGCTTCCTTTGCCAAAAATGATTTTGGAATAAAGAGCGGGAAATAAGCATTCACATGGCCGGTTGCTTTAATCATTTTATCAAATGATTCCTTAATATTCTCCCAGAGTTGGAAGCCGTAAGGTTTAATGACCATAGTGCCTTTTACGGGACCATGATCCGCTAGGTCAGCCCGTTTTACAACCTGGTTGTACCATGCGGAAAAATCTGTATCTCTGTTGGGTAATCCTTTACTCATAATAAAAAGTTTTTCTTGATTATATTGACGGGAAAATTACGGAATGGTCTAAAGGACTACAAAGACGTAAAGTACCAAAATAAGGTGAGATTATTTTGACCAACAAACCGGAAATAGTGGATGGTACAAAGGGTCGCCTTTCACAATCACATCCACACAGTGTGTTTCAGTCCAATTTATACAATTAAATATTATACAATTTTCAATGTGATTTTTTTACCAAGAACATCTGCAATCTTTTCCAATGTTGATAATCGAATATCCTCTGCATGATTTTCAATACGGGATATAGCTGTTTTTTGTGTATGAAGCCATCAATATTTATTCATGCAGGTTCCGGATCAAAACCATCTTCCGCTGAAGCATAAGTTCGCCGGGTTAAGGCGTTTCCATTCTTTTATGGAAATGAAGAGTTTCTAGATTATGATTATTTCTGGAAAGATACAGAAGGTAATATAATGGCATAGTAAGACAGCGATTTTTTTGAGATAAAATATGAAATATTTTCAGGATGGTTAAAAACATTCGGATACCCCTTCCACGTGTGAGACTGAAATGATATTCGTAATCCAATGATAAAAGAAATGAAAAATAATTATTCTTTAAATCACCTAATTCTTGGAATTATTTTCAGCGATGATAAAACATCTTTATTTGATTCTCATCTTCATAATATGTCTCATCATGAGTTGTGAATCGTCCCAAACAATTCTTTACACCAATTGCCAAGTATATGGCCAGCCTGGTATTTCTGCAATTTTGTGCAATGACGGTAAAATTTCTAAACTTCTTCCTAATGGAAATGTTGTAGCGGGTAAGCGTATTGACCTGAATGGCGCTTGGATTTATCCGGGATTTACGGATGCTCATATGCATCTTACAGGATTGGGCTGGTCGCTTGAAACAGTGGACATGGTTGGCACGCCCACCAAAGAAGCCGCCCTTAAAAAAGTTCTAGATGCGGTAAATAATACACCAGAAGGAACGTGGATACGTGGACGAGGTTGGGACCAGAATGATTGGCCCATACTTGAATATCCCACCGCTGCTGATTTGGATAAAATTACCCAAAAACACCCTGTAATATTTCGCCGAATTGACGGCCACGCAGCTTGGGCAAACAGTCTTGCCATGGATTTAGCTGGACTCACTCAAGAAACAAAAGATGTGGATGGTGGCATAATTCTTCGAGATAAGAATGGAAATCCAACAGGAATATTTATTGATAATGCTTTGGATTTGATTGAAGCAAAAATTCCACCAACTTCCCCAGATGATATTCGCAGACAAATCCGGAAAGCACAAAAGTTATTGAATACATTGGGGCTCACATCCATCCACGATGCAGGAACATCTAAAGAAGAAATTTCAGTATTAAAAGAAATGATTTCGACTGGGGAATTATCAGTTCGAGTTTACACCATGCTCCATAATAATCCAGATGATTATGAACCCTATATTGCATCGGGACCCGAAACAGAAAACCCATTTATCAAAATTCGTGCCGTCAAAATTTATATGGACGGTGCATTGGGATCCCGTGGAGCTGCCTTACTGGAACCTTATTCGGATGATCCTGACAATATGGGGTTGCTTATTATTAAACCGAAAACACATGAATCACTTGTAAAAAAAATAACAAAAGCTGGCTTTCAGGTGAATACACATGGTATTGGAGATAGAGCGGTTCGCACTATTTTAAATTCCTATGAAAAGAACGCAAATCCTTTTTTACGAAATCGAATAGAGCATGCCCAAATTGTTCATAAAGATGATGTTTCACGATTTAAAGAATTGGGCGTTATACCTGCCATGCAAGCTACCCATTGTACCAGCGATATGTATTGGGCCGATGAACGATTGGGGCAAGATCGACTCTATGAGGCGTATCCATGGCAAACACTAATACAATCGGGCGTGATCGTCCTTGCGGGCTCAGATGCGCCTGTAGAATTTCCGGATCCATTGGCTGGAATTTATGCAGCGGTAACGCGGCAAGATAAAAATAGTTGGCCTAAAGATGGTTGGCAAGCCCAAGAAAAAATGACGATGGAACAAGCAATAAAGTCCTATACAGAATGGGCCGCTTATGCCTCGTTCGAAGAAGGTGTGAAAGGGAAAATTAAAGATGGGTTTTATGCGGATTTCACCGTTTTGGATCGAGAACTTTCAGCAATTAATCCAATGGATATTCTCAATACGCATGTGCTTTACACCATTGTAAATGGAAAAATAGTTTACCAAAGGAATCATGACAAATAAAGATATTATACGCATCCAATTACTTGCTCGGGGAAAAGCACGAAAAGAAACAGGCCAATATCTCATAGAAGGAAAGCGACTCGTCCAATCCGCAATAGAGATGAGGGCCGATTTAGAGACTGTTTTTAACACAGAACCATTTCAAAAAGATAATCCGGGCTTCATGGAGTCCATCCAAAACACCGGTATTTCTTGTGAGCAAATTCAATCTAAAATAATGGAAAAACTCTCCTTTACAAAAACGCCATCCGGAATTGCGGCTGTATGTTCGTTACCCAAAAAAGATGACCCAGATTTATCTCAAAACCAATGGCTTTATTTAGACCAAATTTCTGATCCGGGTAATCTGGGAACACTTTTCCGATCAGCTGCATGGTTCAACTTTTCAAATGTTGCATTATCACCAGATTGTGTGGATCCGTTTAATCCAAAGGCGGTTCGGGCTGGCATGGGGGCACATTTTGGACTTTCAATTCATACAAATATTAACCTAAATCTATTTGCTGAATCTCATACTTTGATTGGCGCAGATCACAGAGGAGATTCACTTGGTAACATTGAAAACTCTGAAAAGTTTATGTTAGTATTAGGGAGTGAAGCTCACGGACTCTCAGAATCCATACTTGAAAAACTTGATTTTACTGTAGCCATAGAAAAACGTGGATTTGGAGAATCACTCAATGTGGGCGTCGCCGGTGCCATTTTGATGTATGAATTATCAAAAAATATTTAAAGATAAAAAATCCCAATTCTTTTCAAATTGTATTCATAAGTAATTATTGCAACATATTTAAACAAATCATCTTTTTAAAAACAGGCTTCAATGCCGTAACTTTTACAAAATGGAATCCCAAGAACCTGACCCTTATGAACAACACGTTCAGTATTCGCGCCGCATTCGGCATAGTAGTTGTGTCCATTCTTTCCGCATTTCTTGTGGGAGGAATCATCCTAGGGATTGGTCTATCCAATCCTGATTCTTCACAAAAATTCTACACATTTATTTCATTTATAATCGGACAAGGATTCATGCTTGTCCCTCTGATTTGGTTTCTTCTAAGTCGGAAACAACCCATTACCCAAACGCTACGGTTAAATCCAATTTCACCAATTTTAGCTGGGTTAACGGCCATATTATCATTTGGAATAATAGTACTTTCCGATGAATTAGATCGCATCATCCAAATTTTTGTCCCAGCACCAGAATATATTGTTGATTTAAGTGGATTACTTCAACCCGATACGTTGATTGGATATTTTTTATTATTTATTGCCGTTGGAATTATTGCACCCTTGGGTGAAGAATTATTATTTCGGGGATTTCTTCAACAATTTCTTGAAAAACATTGGCAAGACATTACGCGAGCGATTTTGATTACAGCTCTATTTTTTGCTACAATCCACATGAACCCTTACTGGTTTCTCCAAATTTATCTTTTGGGAATTTTGCTGGGCTATTTATCCTGGAAAACAGGGTCAGTTTTTCCGCCCCTAATTCTTCATGGCATGAATAACAGCTTTGCCATGCTATTTTCATTTTCTGATATTGACGAAGGGTCATTTTATATTTGGAATGGTCACGTTGCACCATGGATTTTAATTTTAGCATTGGGTTCAGTTATATTCGGTTTTCGTATCATTAATAATATAAAGGTCAAGTCATGAGAAAAGAAATGTTTGACCATGAAATAACAATTCTTCGTGATACATTTGGTCGACTTCTTCGTCGCCAAGCCCACACAAACTTGATCAAACTTATTAATAAAACGCATCCTGCAGATTTATCAATCGTTTTTAGATATTTTAATGACGATGAGCAATTGCAAGTGTTCAATATTATGAAAGAAAATGAACATACTGCAGAATTCCTGGTGGAACTGGATGACACCTTAATTGCCAACCTTTTGGAAGACCAATCACCAGAACGTATTGCCGCCTTACTCGAACAAGCTCCCGCCAACGATCAGAGTTATATTCTTGGAACATTGGAAGATGAACAAGCACAATCCGTCATTGAATTATTAAAAACAGAAGAACAAGAAGAAATTGAAGAACTCATGGGATATCCGGAAGATTCTGCTGGAGCCATGATGACCACGGATGTATTTACACTTTATCAAGAATCAACCTGCCGGGATGCGCTCAAAACTCTACAAGATCAAGAAAAAGCAGAAATGGTATTCTATCTTTATATCACAGATGAAGATGACGGACTTGTGGGTGTAGCATCCTTACGGGCTCTTGCTACCACACCATCGGATACTTTATTAAAAGATATTATGATAAAAAGAGTCCACTCTGTTCGTCCAGAAACCGACCAAGAAGATGTGGCTCAAATTGTGGCCCAATATAATTATTTAGCAGTACCTGTACTTGACGCAGATGGTCATTTAATCGGTCTTGTTACTGTTGACGATGTTGTAGATGTGATTCGGGAAGAAGCGACCGAAGATTTTCTTCAAATGGCCGGGGCGGGAAAAGACAGAGAAATTTTACTCAAATCAAGTTGGGAAAATGCAAAAGCTAGATTACCTTGGCTTTTTGCATCTTGGATTGGTGGCATTATTGCTGTATCCATTATTGGAAGATTTGAATATATGTTAGAAAACATTATTGCCTTAGCAGCTTTTATTCCTGTCATCATAGGAATGGGCGGAAATATTGGAACTCAATCTTCAACAATTATTGTCCGTGGGATGGCTACCGGTCGGATTAAGATTGGCAGTGAAATTAAAATATTAATGAAAGAGATTCGCGTTGGGCTCATCTTGGGTGGACTCTATGGTTTAATGTTAGGTGTATTTGCAAAATTCCGCTTTATAGATGCGGATCCTATGTTGGGCGTTGTAGTCGGATTGAGTATTGGAAGTTCTATGCTCATTGCCGTAACGGTTGGAACTTTCATCCCCATGTTTTTAAGAAAAATTGATATTGATCCAGCTATCGCAACGGGACCTTTTGTAACTACTAGTATTGATATTTTAGGTGTGCTTCTTTATTTCGTAATTGCTGGTTCACTTCTAGCAATTTAATCTATGTCCATTTTTCTAATCTTGAGTACGGTAGCGTACCTTGGCTTTGTACTTTTTATCATTTCGGGATTGTTTCAGCACGATGAACATCCCATAAACACCACGGAAGATACACCTTTTGTTTCTATTGTTATTGCAGCAAGAAATGAAGAACAAAATTTACCTGATCTTATTCAAGACCTTGTGAATCAGGAATATCCAATCGATAAACTTGAAATTATCATTGTAGATGATCGATCTACAGATTTAACGCCCATTATCCTTAAAGAAGCTTCTGATAATTATGCGTTTATTAACCCAATCCGAGTGGATAAAAAATCCACAGAAATGACACCCAAAAAACACGCTCTTACCTTGGGAATTAATGCGGCAAAAGGTGATGTAATAGTTTCTACAGATGCAGATTGCAGAGTAGGAAAGCTTTGGGTCGCAAGTATGGCATATCGCGTGATTCAGGATGATGCGATTTCGATTGGTTTTTCTAAAGTAACTGGAGAGTCCTTTTTTGAGCAATACCAAATGATTGATTTTCTTGGCATAATTTCAGCAAATGCAGGTGCGGGCGGTTGGAAACAATTTTGGTCAGGAACGGGTCAAAATCTTGCTTATAAAAAATCAGATTTTGATGCAATTGGGGGATTTGAAAGCGTCAAAGATAAACCCTCCGGTGAT
>JGI26255J51710_1001056_pt1 | contig 10165 bp, 7 predicted proteins | sample SaaInlV_135m_DNA_2_FD_51710 | JGI IMG/M metagenome (IMG submission 51710)
CTTTGATAAAGTGATTGATATTGACCAAAGCCCGATCGGCCGCACCCCCCGCTCGAATCCGGCGACCTACACGGGTCTTTTCACACCGATTCGGGAGCTCTTTGCCGGAACACCTGAATCCCGGGCGCGAGGCTACAAGGTTGGACGCTTTTCCTTCAATGTACGCGGTGGGCGCTGCGAAGCCTGTCAAGGTGATGGCCTGATCAAGGTTGAAATGCACTTTCTGCCCGATATCTACGTCCCTTGCGATACCTGTCAAGGCAAACGCTACAACCGCGAGACCCTGGACATCCGCTACAAGGACCGCAGCATCGACCAGGTACTTGGGATGACAGTAGTCGAGGCTGTAGAGTTCTTTGCCGCGATCCCAGTCATCAAGCGCAAACTGGACACCTTGCTCGATGTCGGCCTGGGGTATATCGGCCTAGGGCAAAGCGCAACCACGTTGTCCGGAGGTGAGGCACAACGGATAAAACTGGCGCGCGAATTATCCAAGCGTGACACCGGGCGCACCCTGTACATCCTTGATGAGCCCACTACCGGGCTGCATTTTCATGATATCCGCCAGTTACTGACAGTACTGCACCGCCTACGTGACCACGGGAACACCGTGGTGGTCATCGAACACAACCTTGATGTCATCAAGACCGCCGACTGGATTATTGATCTTGGCCCAGAGGGTGGCCAACGGGGCGGTCAACTGGTNGCNNCCGGTTCGCCCGAACAGGTTGCCCTGATCAAAAAATCCTATACCGGCCAGTTTCTCCANNCATTATTTAATAAAACCTCCGTCGATTAAGCTTGCGCTTTGGTCACCGCCACGAAGGCTTAGACGATTCAGCTTCCGGTTTAAGATCCTTGGCCTGACCATCAGACCACAAAAACCGGTCCAAAAATTAGTGCTGTGGTATTGTTTTCACGCCATGGGTAACTATTGTATTGACGCCTTAGATCAGAGGACCAAACCAACGATTTGGCCCCACTGCCAGATCATCTAACAAAGGGATTGATTCATGGCCCACTCAACGCCTCACACTGACATTGACCCACTGGAGACGAGCGAGTGGCAGGATGCTTTGACTTCGGTAATCGAGCGTGAAGGAGAAGAGCGAGCCCACTTTCTTCTGGAAACACTGATCGACCAGGCACGGCGCTCAGGCACACATATTCCTTATCGACCCACCACCGCTTACCTCAACACCATACCGGCGGCGCATGAATCCCGCAGTCCCGGAGACGCAGAGATCGAGTGGCGAATCCGCTCACTGATACGCTGGAACGCCTTGGCCATGGTNGTNCGCGCCAACCAAATCAGTAGCGAACTGGGTGGCCATATTGCCAGTTACGCCTCGGCTGCGACACTGTATGACGTCGGTTTCAACCATTTCTGGCGTGGACCCGATGCTGAAAATGGCGCTGACCTGGTCTTTATGCAAGGGCACTCGGCGCCCGGTATCTATGCTCGAGCTTTTCTCGAGGGACGCCTTAGTGAAACGCAGTTGGAGAATTTTCGCCAAGAGGTCGATGGCAAAGGCCTGTCGTCCTATCCCCACCCCTGGTTGATGCCGGGATTCTGGCAGTTCCCGACGGTATCTATGGGTCTTGGGCCGATCCAGGCGATTTATCAGGCGAGGTTCATGAAATACCTGCAGCACCGCGAATTCATCCCGATGTCGGATCGCAAGGTGTGGGCTTTCATGGGCGACGGCGAGATGGACGAACCAGAATCGATGGGCGCGCTGGGCCTGGCCGGTCGCGAAGACCTGGATAACTTGATCTTTGTGATCAACTGCAACTTGCAACGCCTCGATGGCCCAGTGCGCGGCAACGGCAAAATTATCCAGGAACTCGAAGGGGAGTTCCGTGGTGCCGGCTGGAACGTTATAAAAGTGATCTGGGGCTCCTATTGGGACCCTCTTCTCATGCGTGATACCAAGGGCCTTTTGAAACAGCGCATGGAAGAGGCCCTTGATGGTGAATACCAGGCCTTCAAAAGCAAAGATGGCGCTTTCGTTCGCGAGCACTTTTTCGGCAAGTATCCGGAGCTCGCCGCGATGGTGGCCAACATGACCGATGAGGATGTCTGGCGCTTAAACCGGGGTGGCCACGACCCGCACAAAGTCTATGCCGCCTACGCTGCCGCAATGACGCATAGTGGCCAGCCGACCGTAATCCTGGCAAAGACTGTAAAAGGCTACGGCATGGGCGAATCCGGCGAAGGGCAGAACATCACCCACAGCCAGAAAAAAATGGCCGATGAGTCGTTGCTGGCTTTTCGCGACCGTTTCCGCATACCGCTTAATGATGACGATGTGTTGGCTTGCAAGTTCTATCACCCGGGAGAAGACAGCCCGGAAGTGCGCTACCTCAAAGACCGCCGCACGGCGCTCGGCGGCAGCCTTCCAGCACGCACTGATAGCGCACCCAGTCATCCCACACCAGATCTTTCGATATTCCAGTCGCAGCTGGATGGCACTGGAGAACGCGAGATATCGACCACCATGGCTTTTGTACGCATCCTGACGGCACTGACGCGGGACAAGGTTATCGGGCCTCACGTGGTTCCGATAGTGCCCGATGAGTCACGGACTTTCGGTATGGAAGGCATGTTTCGGCAGTTGGGTATCTATGCCCCTGAAGGCCAGTTATATATCCCCGAAGATGCAGATCAATTAATGTACTACCGCGAAGATATCCAAGGACAGGTATTGCAAGAAGGCATCACCGAAATGGGTGCTATGTCTTCGTGGATAGCGGCCGCAACCGCGTATGCTAACCACGGGATTGCCATGATCCCTTTTTACATTTTTTACTCAATGTTCGGTTTGCAGCGGGTCGGTGATCTTGCCTGGGCTGCGGGGGACCTGCAGGCACGAGGGTTTCTGATCGGCGGTACCGCAGGACGCACCACCCTGGCCGGTGAAGGATTGCAACACCAGGATGGGCACAGTCTGTTGCTTGCCTCAAGTATTCCTAACTGCATCTCCTATGATCCAGCCTTTAATTTTGAGCTCGCGGTCATTATCCAAGATGGTTTGCGAAGAATGTTTACCGATAAGGAAAACATTTTTTATTACATCACTGTGATGAACGAGAACTATTCACACCCGGCGCTACCGGACAATGTGAACGATGGCATTCTCAAGGGCATGTACCCGCTGCTTTCTTCAAAGCGAGGGCGCAAGGCCGCACCCCGGGTGCAACTTCTCGGCAGTGGCGCGATTCTGCGGGAATCACTCGCTGCAGCGAAGTTGCTGGAACAGGATTTTGGTGTCCTATCCGACGTCTGGAGTGTAACCAGTTATAACGAATTAGCCCGCCAAGGTCGAAACGTTACGCGGTGGAATCGCCTGCACCCAGACGAACCGCCACAGATCGCCTACGTCACGGAACAACTGACAAAAGCAGGCGGCCCCGTCGTCGCTGCCACTGACTACACTCAGACCTATGCCGATCAGATTCGCGAGTTTGTTCCGGGACGCTACGTGGTGCTGGGCACTGACGGCTTTGGGCGCAGCGGTACCCGTGAACAATTGCGGGGTTTCTTTGAGGTCAACCGCTACCATATCGCACTTGTGGCTTTGACTGCGCTTGCCGACGAAGGGGCCTTACCCCGCTCAACGATTTTGGACGCGATCAGCCGTTACCCGGTCGATCCCGAAAAACCTAACCCGGCGACAGCCTGACAGGGGTTAGCCAATGAGTGAACCCCTGAAGATTACGATACCCGACATTGGAGATTTCGAGAGTGTCGATGTGATTGAGGTGCTGATCGTGTCGGGGGAGTCTGTCCAGGCTGAGGATCCACTCATTACGCTAGAGAGCGACAAGGCCACCATGGATGTGCCATCCCCTGCAGCCGGGCGTATTACCGAGGTGTTGGTTGCGGTGGGTGACAAAGTGTCTCAAGGCGGCCTAGTGGCATTGCTGGACCCGGCTGAAATGGATGTAGCCGATATAACACCTGTCGAGGGTATACCCCAAGCTCAGCCAACAGAAGCTATAGCAACACCCACCATCGAAGCCGTCCCACAACCCGCCCTCTCTCCAGGGCGGCCCGAAACGGCCACCCAGTCACCGACTCAGCCCATGGCACCCCCGGGCACGCTGCCATCACCTCTCGAGGGTGGCAATAAACTACCCCATGCGAGCCCAGCTGTGCGCCGCTTTGCCCGGGAGCTCGGTGTTGACCTTTCCCAGATAAATGGCACCGGTGCGCGTGGACGTATCCTCCAGGATGATGTTCGCCAGTTTGTTAAAGCCGCTCTGATCAGACCCGTCTCCGACTCAAGGCCTATGGAAGGTGCCGGTATACCCCCTATGCCCGAGGTCGACTTCTCTCGCTGGGGGACCATCGATACCAAACCGCTTTCACGAATCCAGCGCCTCTCGGGGCGTTATCTGCATAGAGCCTGGCTGAACATCCCGCATGTCACTCATCACGATGATGTCGATATCACCGAACTGGAATCCTTCCGCCAATCCCTGAAACAGGACAAGGCGCACAGCGGTACACGCATTACGATCCTGTCCTTCTTGATGAGAGCAGTGGCCAGTGCACTGAAAGCCTTTCCGACCTTCAACGCCTCATTATCACCGGACGGTGAGAGCCTGATTCTCAAACAGTATTTTCACATTGGTGTCGCGGTGGATACCGATAACGGTCTGGTCGTACCGGTCATTCGAGACGTAGACAGCAAAGGCATTGTGCAGCTTGCGAAAGAGCTCGCTGAAATCAGTGCGCGGGCCCGTGATGGAAAACTCAAACCGGGCGAAATGCAAGGTGGCTGCATGAGTATTTCCAGTCTCGGTGGCATCGGCGGCACCGCCTTCACACCCATTGTCAATGCGCCGGAGGTAGCTATTCTGGGCGTTACTCGCTCGCGGATGACTCCGGTCTGGAACGGCACTGAATTCCAACCGCGGTTGATGCTGCCACTGGATCTTTCCTATGACCACCGGGTCATCGATGGAGCACAAGCTGCGCGCTTTATGGCCTTCCTCAGTGCTGCACTGGAAGATGCCCGGCGGTTGCTGCTGTAGGCGTCTGAAAAGAGATTATTCTGTGAGTGATACCCCTATCACCATCAACGTGCCTGATATCGGAGATTTTCGTGATGTCGATATCATAGAGGTACTCATCGCCCCTGGCGACACCGTTAACATCGAAACGCCGCTGATTACGCTGGAAACCGACAAAGCCACCATGGATGTCCCGTGCCCGGTTGCTGGCAAAATCATCGAAGTCCTGGCTCAGGTAGGCGGCCAGATATCTGAAGGTGATCCCGTTGCCATCGTGGCGTCGACCAACGAATCCACAACGCTTTCGCCCCCTCCAACCGATGCCACAAAAACAACAACACCCCCTGAAGCAGCCGCTCTGGAGAGCGCACCACCGGTCATAAAAAACGATGATACTGATGTAGATCTTGTGGTGCTGGGCTCTGGCCCGGGCGGGTACACCGCAGCCTTTCGCGCCGCCGATCTTGGCCTTAAAGTGGCCCTGGTTGAGCGTTACCCGACTCTCGGCGGCGTCTGTCTGAATGTAGGTTGTATCCCGTCCAAGACATTGCTGCATGCAGCGCGCGTTATTGAGGAGGCTCACGAGATGCGTCCCCATGGCATCGATTTTGGGGAGCCGACCATTAACGTGGTGCAACTGCGCGAGTGGAAAGACCAGGTTGTTGGCCAGTTGACCGGCGGCCTTGCCGGCTTGGCCAAAAAACGCCGGGTCGAAGTCATCACAGGCATTGGCGAGTTCATCTCATCACACAACATAAGTATCCGCGGGTCTGCGGGTGAACGAACCGTAGGTTTTTCTCAGGCGATTATCGCCGCCGGCTCGCAAGCGATTGCATTACCCGGGCTTCCAGAGGATCCACGCATCATCGACTCGACCGGAGCATTAGCGCTTGACCATATTCCGGATCACTTGCTGGTTATCGGCGGCGGCATCATCGGTCTGGAACTGGCTACGGTATTTCGAGCACTGGGCAGCCAGGTCAGTATTGTAGAGATGTCCAGTCAACTGATTCCCGGCGCCGATCCTGACCTGGTCAAGCCGCTCGCCAAACGGCTGGCGAAACAGTGCCATGGCATCTATCTGAATACCCGAGTCATCAGTGCACAACCACAGGACGATGGCTTGCTCGTCAGTTTTGCGGGTGACAACACCCCCAGCGAAACCCGTTATGACGCTGTTTTGGTTGCGGTGGGGCGCACACCGAATGGCCATCACATCAATGCACCAGCGGCGGGCGTCGCGGTTGATGAGCAGGGCTTTATTACAGTGAATGCTCAGCAACAAACCAACGTCGCCCACATTTTTGCCGTTGGCGATATTGTGGGCCAGCCCATGCTGGCCCACAAAGCAACCCACCAAGCTAAGGTAGCGGCCGAGGTGGCCGCCGGGCACAAAAGCGCGTTCGACGCTCGGGTCATCCCATCGGTTGCCTATACAGACCCGGAAATCGCCTGGGTGGGACTTACCGAGACTGAGGCAAAAAACCGGAATATCGAGTATGAGAAAGGCGTCTTTCCCTGGGCTGCCAGCGGCCGGGCGCTGTCGCTGTCTCGAAGCGAAGGCTTTACCAAGTTGCTTTTCGAACCGGTGACACAGCGAATTCTTGGCGCCGGCATTGTCGGGTCCAACGCTGGCGAACTGATTGCCGAGATCGGCCTTGCCATTGAAATGGACTGTGTCGCTCAGGATATCAGCCTTACTGTGCACCCACACCCTACGCTGTCCGAGACCACGGCTTTCGCGGCAGAAGCCTTCGAAGGCACAATCACCGATCTGTATCTGCCACGCAAGCGCTAGCGACGCCAGGCGACACTGGCCGGCATCTGAAACTCCACCGTGCAGACCTCACTCAGTTTTAACGTCACGGGCAGCGGACCGGCACTGGTTATCCTGCATGGTCTTTTCGGTTCGGGAACCAACTGGAGGCGTATTGCCGATAACCTGAAACATCACTGGCAGGTTTTTACCCCGGACCTGCCCAACCATGGCAAATCGCCCTGGGTAACTAACATGAGCTATCCGGCACAGGCGCGGGCAGTAGTGCAGTTTATTCAGCAACACGCACTGGAGAGGCCCGTTCTTCTGGGACACAGCATGGGCGGCAAAACAGCCATGACAGTGGCACTGACCACTCAAATCAAACTGCGCGCTTTGGTAGTCGCAGATATTGCCCCGGTCACCTACCAGCACTCGCACGGACCCTTGGCTCGAACTCTGCAACAGCTTGACCTCACCAACTTAACTAGCCGCCAGCAGGCCGATCAGGCGCTCGCAGGAGACATTCCTGACCGGACCCTGCGCCAGTTTCTATTACAGAACCTGGAGCTTCGAAACAACACGCTTCACTGGCGATTGAATCTCGACGTGATCAATACACAAATAGATTCTCTTTCTGGTTTTCCTGAAGTGGTGGCGCCATACGATGGGCCAACCCTGTTTATATATGGGAGTCGTTCCGACTACATCGACGCGACGCATACCTCAACCATCAAATCGCTGTTCCCCCAATCGCAGATGCACGCGATCGCGAATGCTGGGCACTGGCTGCAAGCGGAGCAGCCTGAAGCTTTCCTGTCAGCGCTCGAAGATTTTCTAAGCAGTTGATCCTGTCTTGCCGCGCCTATCAGTCANTTAGCAGAGTACGCCTGGTAATTTTCGGTGGGNTTGATTACGCCCGATGGCCGAGGCACGTGCCGGATAGCAAAGCCGCAATCCCCCAGCAACTGGGAGATTCTTGGGTCTAGAATTTGGCCCTTCGCATCGCACTCGGACTCGAAAACGACCAGCCGAACACTGCCGCCGCCTAAAGTCTGCTCAGCGCCGCGTAATACCGGATATTCCCAGCCTTCCACATCGATCTTAAGGACTGTCGGCAACATGTTGGCTTGTTGGCAGAAATAATCCAAAGTCTGAACGCCTACCTCGACCTGGCCCACGGCCTGACGGTATGGCCAAGACCCAAAACCACTCTCACCAGAATCGCTGGCACGGATAAACGTCTGCGTCCCGACACGGTCTGACAACCCCAGCGATTCAATACGAAGATTCGCACGCGACCAGTTATTCAGTTGTTGCTGCTGCGCCAACACCGCACAGGTGTTAGGGTCGGGCTCAAATGCGACGACACCCTTGACTTCACATGACAAGGCCAGACAACTGAAATATCCCGAATTCGCACCGATATCAAAAAAAACGTCGTCAGGGTTCAACGACTCCCGCAGTAACGCTGTGATTTCCGGTTCGTGGACTCGATTACACAACAGATTACGCTGTAGCCAATCCTGCTGATCACATGCGAAAAGAAAGCCCGGTTCGGTGCGAACCACAATACGGCGTCTGCCGATAACGCGCTCAAGGGACGTGAGATGCCGAGCCTTACCCGGCGGAATACGCGGACGAAAAAACAGCGCCCGCAAAACAATCCCCAGTGCCGGATGGTACGTTCCAGGCAATAACTGACAACGCGGGTCCAAGGTCAAGAATTCTTACCCGGTGCAAACCCTAGTCGCCGGTCAGGCTTGTTCCAGTTCAACCAGCGTGCCACAAAAATCTGCCGGGTGCAGGAACAGCACCGGCTTGCCATGTGCGCCAAGGCGAGGTACCCCATCCCCCAGCACTCGGGCCCCTTGAGCGGTTAACTGGTCTCGAGAGGCCAGAATATCGATTACCTCGTAACAAAGATGGTGTACCCCACCCGAGGGGTGACGCTCAAGAAACCGTGCAATAGGCGAATCCTCGCCCAGCGGATGCAGTAGTTCAATTCGGGTATTGGCTAAATCCACGAACACGGTTGTCACCCCGTGATCCGGCAATGGCTCGGGCAACGAGACATTGGCACCCAGCGTATCGCGGTAAAGCGCCGATGCCGCTTCGATATCCGGCACGACGATAGCCACATGGTTCAAACGGCCAATCATTCTTGCGCTCCCGCTTTAGGGTTATTCTCGTCAAGCAACTGTTGCGCGCCAACCGCCGGTATCAACCGGCCCGCAGCAACCTCTGTGCGGACCGCCTCAATTTTCTGTGCGGCTATGGGGTTTTTGATGAAACGTTCCAGCAGGCCCTCACGCAGCGCCTGTCCTAGCGCCTCGCGGGCTTGATCGGCACGGCGTGCTTCAAAGATGCCCTGCGCCCTTGAATGCTGGTAAAAACGCTCGATGGCATCCGGCACAGCGCTGACGCCTTCTCCTGTACGCGCTGAAATCGCCAGCACCGGCACCTGCCATCCCGGGGTACGGGACTGCATCAACCGCAACGCCGCTGTGTAATCGCCAACCGTTCGCTGCGCTGCGCTCAGCAGTTCGCCGTCACACTTGTTAACCAGAACAATGTCCGCAAGCTCCATAATGCCCCGCTTGATTCCCTGTAGTTCATCTCCGGCGCCTGGTGACAGCAATAGCATGAAAATATCGGTCATTTGCGCAACCCGCAACTCAGACTGACCCACGCCAACCGTTTCAACGATCACAAGCTTGAAACCAGCCGCCTCACACAGATGGATTGCCTCACGAGTGTGGCGCCCAACACCACCCTCGCTGCCTGCCGACGGAGAGGGGCGTATAAAAGCACCGCTACTCGCGGCAAGTTGCGGCATACGGGTTTTGTCTCCCAGGATAGAGCCACCACTGATAGCCGAACTTGGATCGACAGTCAGTACAGCGACTGATTCGCCCTTGCCGATCATTTGCAGACCCAAAGATTCGATAAATGTCGACTTGCCCGCACCCGGCACCCCGGTGATGCCAATACGTAGTGCTTGCCCGGCCTGCGCCGTGAGTTGTGTCAGTAACTCATGTGCCTGTGCCCGGTGCTGGTCACGGGTTGATTCCACCAGAGTGATGGCCTGTGCCAAAGCCCGGCGGTCCCCACTGCAAAGGGCATCAGCCAGACTAGAAACCGTATCCTCGCTCATGCCGACTGCTCAAACTCAAGTATCGCCTGGTCGACCTCAAGGACCTCACCGTCACGGACATGGACCGCAGCCACGGTGCCATCGCGTGGTGCGCGAATCACATTTTCCATTTTCATCGCCTCGATCACCCCAAGTTCCTGGCCTGCCTTGACCACGTCGCCTGTTTCTACCGACAGTGATACCAACAAACCTGGCATGGGAGAAAGCACCAGATGGGACAGGTCCAAAAT